>Ga0099829_10002014_pt1 | contig 11528 bp, 11 predicted proteins | sample CZO8metaG_3_FD_79336 | JGI IMG/M metagenome (GOLD analysis project Ga0099829, IMG submission 79336) | Vadose zone soil microbial communities from the Eel River Critical Zone Observatory, Northern California, USA - CZOApr15con2H2.8 metaG | ecosystem: Environmental > Terrestrial > Soil > Vadose...
CAATAGCATCAGCCTCAAAGAAGGCGAAGCCAAGTTTCTTCAGCAGGCCAAATTGGTTCATCGCTATGGGGCTGCCGTGGTGGTGATGGCCTTCGATGAGCGAGGCCAGGCCGATACGTACGAGCGCAAGATCGCGGTCTGCGAGCGGGCCTATCGCCTCCTCACGGAGCGCATTGGCTTCCCAGCCCAGGACATCATCTTCGATCCGAACATCCTCACCGTGGCGACCGGCATCGAGGAACACAATAATTATGCGGTGAACTTCCTCGAAGCCACGCGTTGGATTAAACAGCATCTTCCGCTGGCGAAAGTCAGCGGCGGCGTCAGTAACATTTCCTTCTCGTTTCGCGGTAACAACCGCGTGCGCGAGGCGATGCACGCGGCATTCCTCTATCACGCCGTCAAGGCTGGTCTGGACATGGGGATTGTGAACGCCGGACAGTTGGCGGTGTACGAGGAGATTCCCAAGGATCTTCTGGAGCTGGTCGAAGATGTGTTGCTGAACCGCCGGGCGGATGCGACCGAACGATTGGTAACTTTTGCTGAGACCGTCAAGCAACAGGGCAAAGCGGCGGTGAAAGACGATGAGTGGCGCGCCGGCACGGTTGAGGAGCGCCTTTCCCATGCATTGGTGAAAGGCGTGACCGACTACATCGAGCAGGATATCGAGGAAGCTCGGCAGAAGTTTGCCAAACCGCTGCATGTGATCGAGGGGCCGCTGATGGCTGGAATGAACATCGTGGGGGACCTGTTCGGGTCCGGCAAGATGTTTTTGCCTCAAGTGGTCAAGAGCGCCAGGGTCATGAAGAAAGCCGTGGCCTACCTCATGCCATTCATGGAGGCGGAGAAGCAACAATCAGGCGCGTCGAGTTCAAATGGAAAGATCCTTCTCGCCACGGTCAAGGGCGACGTGCATGACATCGGGAAAAACATCGTCGGGGTTGTCCTGGGATGTAATAACTACGAGGTGATCGATCTTGGAGTGATGGTGCCCTGTGAACAGATTTTGGCGGCTGCACGTGAACATGGGGTAACGGTCATAGGACTGAGCGGACTCATTACCCCATCGCTCGATGAAATGGCACACGTGGCACGCGAGCTGACGCGCGAGGGCTTTGACCTGCCGTTACTGATCGGCGGTGCCACCACGAGCAAAGCCCATACAGCCGTCAAGATCGCCCCGGCCTACAACCACTCCGTGGTGCATGTGCTGGACGCCTCCAGAGCGGTGGGCGTCGTCGGCAGTCTGGTGAATGCCGACTTGCGGGCTGACTTCGCCAAGAAGGTTCGCGCCGACTATGATCAGATACGCCAGACCCATCAGGACCGGGGAGCCAAATCTCTCTGGACATTGGGGCAGGCGCGAGCCAATCGATTCCAATCCAATTGGGCTGAGGTCAACATATCCATACCGACCTTCACTGGGGTGAAGGTGGTGCCGCAGCAGCCGTTGGATCAGCTGATTCCCTATATCGATTGGTCGCCATTCTTTCACACGTGGGAATTGCGCGGACGTTACCCGACCATTCTGGAAGATCCCGTCGTGGGCTCGAAGGCCAAGGAGTTATACGACGCTGCATGGGCCTTGCTCCGTAGGATTGTGGATGAACGATTGTTCACCGCCAACGGGGTGTATGGGTTCTTTCCTGCCAACAGCCTGGGCGACGATATTGAGATCTACACCGATGATCGTCGCACGACGGTCCTGACGACCTTCCATAGCTTGCGCCAGCAATCGGAGAAGCCGCAAGGGCAGTGCAGTTTTGCGCTGGCGGATTTTGTCGCACCGAAAGAGTCCGGCCGAGCGGATTATCTCGGAGCCTTCGCCGTGACGACGGGAGTAGGGGTGGATGTCGTGTGTCGAGAGTTCGAGCGCGACCACGACGACTACAATTCTATCATGGCCAAAGCGTTAGCAGATCGCTTGGCCGAAGCCTTTGCCGAGTGGCTCCATGCGCGCGCGCGGCAGGAGTGGGGGTACGGCAAGGAGGAACGTTTGACCACGGAGGACCTGATTCGCGAACGCTATCGTGGGATTCGTCCCGCGCCAGGCTACCCGGCCTGTCCTGACCACACAGAGAAACGGTTGCTCTTCGATCTCTTGTCCGCAGAACAGCACGCAGGAATCACCCTGACTGAAACCTTCGCGATGTGGCCTGCTGCGGCCGTGAGCGGATTCTATTTCGCCCATCCGGAGGCCAAGTATTTTGCGGTGGGGAAAATTGGGAAGGACCAGGTGCTCGACTATCAGGCACGAAAAGGAATGCCCCTTTCAGCGTTGGAGCGATGGTTGGGGCCGAACCTGAACTATGAATCCACAGGAGGATAAGAGGCTACGGCACAGGATGAGCAAGCGTCTAACCAACGAGGTCCGCTAGGAGACTTCTGCCAATACGGTGTTTCGGGCGGTTCTCCCGATCGCCGCGGTCAACGCCGACTTCACCCACCGATATCGTTCTTCTGCCCAGCGATTCACGTCCTCTGAATCAGTAAAGACCAGCTCCCAGGCTTTGGCAGCGTCCAGCATCAGTAACTGGTGCTGGTGATTATTGCCGGATACATAGACGACGAGCACGGCAGATTTGCCGGTGAGGCTGATATCCGTAAACACGTGCAGCATAGCGCCATCCGGCAAGGTGATGTCGCGAGAGGCGGCCTCAACAAGGGGATGGTACAGCCGCTGAAGAAATTGGGACGTCACTTCGTGGGCGTTGGTCGTACTTAAGAGGCGGGGATTTGGTTTTTCTCCGAACAGGTTCTCGGTCAGATAGGTCGCAGCCTCCCAGGTCGGCATGACTCCGGACGTGACCAAGGATTCGCACAGATAGGCGATCCAATTGCGTGTCGCCCCCTGTTTGCGTACCGCCGTTGTCTTCTTTGCCATGATCGGCAATCCTTTCGCGACCGTGAAATATTGTGGGTACAGGGCCTGGGAATCTGTACGTGGTGCTGTACCTGAAGAGATGATGAAAGTATATCGGCGGATGGAAAAGCGGTCAACGAAATGACGAAAAGGATGCGAGGAGCCTGTTCGACATTGCCATTCGTCACGAGGCGAAGGAGGGGCAGGCAGATGCACGGCTGCAGGCTCCGAAAAACCGGAGGCGTATTCATTGGATTACGGTGAGGATGTTACTGGGCCGAGAACAACGTAGATGCCTGGCCATCGTTCGCCGTAGTAGAAGGGGCAATGTCGGAAGATTCCTGAGACTCGCGAATCATTGTGCGTGGCGATTGGTCGGCATACTGGTCGTGGATGTGCTTGATGTCATTCAGCGAGGCGAAGAAGACGTCGAGGAGCTCGGGGTCGAAGTGTTCCCCCCGATGTTTGGTCATGAGGTCAACGGCGTGATCGAGGCTGAAGGCCGGCTTGTAGACCCGTTGTGTGGTGAGGGCGTCGAAGGCATCGGCGATTGCGGCGATCCGTCCTTCCACGGGAATCGCTTCGCCCTTCAACTTGCGCGGATATCCGTTGCCATCCCAACGCTCATGGTGGGTCCAGGCAATCGATGCCGCGACTTTGAGGATCTCTGCATCTGATCCGCTGAGGATACGATAGCCGATTTCCGCATGTTGAGAAATGACATTGAATTCTTCCGGTGTGAACTTACCGGGCTTGAGGAGCACATGGTCCGGCGTGCCGATTTTTCCGATGTCGTGCATCGGACTGGCGGTGCGGATCAAATCACACCGTTCGGAGGACAGCCCATACTTCCTGGCGAGTAATTCACAGTAGTGACTCATGCGTTGAATATGCTGTGCCGTGGCACTGTCCCGGTATTCGGCGGCGATGGCGAGTCGTTGAATCGTTTCCTCTCGTGAGAGACGCAACTCCTTTTCGCTGCGCTCGAGCCACTCGAGCGCTTGTTGGAGAGCCATCGTCCTGGTTCTGACGACATCTTCCAGGTTCTCCCGGTGCAGGCGATTTTCAAGTTCAAGCCGGCGGCGGCGGAGCGCATTGGCCACATCGATCATGACTTCATTAGACTCGAACGGCTTGACAATGTATCCAAAAGCACCCATGTCCAGCGCAGCGTTCGCCAGCACCGAGCTGTCGAGACCGGTTACCATGATGACGGCGGTGTGGGGATGCTGACTCACGATATTGCGGACGAGTTCCATACCCGACTCACCGGGCATATTCACGTCGCACAACATCAACGCAAAGGGTTGTTCATCTAGCCGTGTCCGTGCCTCACGCGCATCGGACGCGAGGACTGTCTCATACCCATGGGTTTGAAGCATGTATCCCAGCAGCCGACGGATCGGTTCTTCGTCGTCGATGATCAGAACGCGCTTAAGCTCAAGGAGGGCTTGCTGGGCAGATTGGTCAAGAAGCAATGTCATGATTTGTGAGTCTACTGCATACGATGAAGGGAACTGTCTAGGCTCGGTGGATGATCGTTTGTGTCATGATGTTCAGAGGTCTCAGGAGAACTGTACGGTCAGGTGCACCTTTTGTGCCAATATATTCCCCAAAGCCAGCACGTTGTGGACCTCTCACCAGATGCCGTCTTCTTAGCCAAGAAGCCGTGGGATGACGCGCTGTGACAGCATTTTCACGGGTGGCAGTCGCATCATGACTCGAGGTCCAAGTGGGCCATGCGTTTGGAGTGAGCACACACCTGTACAGATTTAGCCGTTCGCGCCGCGTACTTTTGTACAAATCGATCGGCAGGAATGATCGAACGTACGCGCTTTCTCCCTTGGCTCCACTCGCTGATGGGGATACCAGCCCGCATTATTCACGAGGGTTCTTGACGAAAGCGCCGAGACGGCACGCGAGACAGGCGCGCGGAGCTGTGAGGGAGGAAGGCATGCTTGAAACAGTATGTTGACCGACCGAGCGGCGAGCCCCCCCGCCGTCAGGCTTGTCGCAGCGACGTATCGGCGGTTGGAGTAGAAGCCTTCGTGAATTATGCGGGCTAGGCCAGTTTCATTGCGCTTTCGCAGGGCCTTCACTATAATGCGCGGCATCATGAACAGGAGTCAGCAATGAGTACTGCAGGGGGACTATTGCGTGCCGATGGGCGACGAAAAGATCAGCTGCGTCCGGTGAAGGTGACGCGGAATTTCATTAAACATGCCGAAGGGTCTGTCCTGATCGAAATGGGCGACACCAAAGTGATTTGTGCAGCCTCGATTGAGGAGAAGGTGCCTCCCTTTCTGAAGGGAAAAGGGCAAGGATGGGTGACGGCAGAGTATTCGATGCTCCCGCGTTCGACCCACGAGCGATCCCCGCGTGAAGCGGTCAAAGGGAAACAGGGTGGCAGGACGTTGGAGATTCAACGTCTTGTAGGGCGAGCCCTTCGTGCGGTGACCGATATGGGTCAGATGGGAGAGCGGTCGATTTGGCTCGACTGCGACGTCATCCAGGCCGACGGAGGAACCAGAACGGCTTCAATTACAGGAGCGTTCATCGCCCTGGCCGATGCGTTTACAGTCCTCAAGAAGCGAGGCCTGATTAAGAAACGTCCGTTGACGGACTATCTTGCTGCCATTAGCGTAGGAAAAGTGGGTGGGGAAATCCTCGTCGACCTGGCCTATACAGAAGACTCAATGGCCGATGTCGACATGAATGTGGTCATGACTGGACAAGGACGCTATGTCGAAGTCCAGGGCACAGCGGAACGGACCCCCTTTGCGAAACAGGAAATGGATGAGTTCATGGCGATGGGATGGAGCGGGATTCAGACCCTCACTGCGCTACAGAGGGATTTGATCGGAGAATTGGAGTAGGGAAGAGACGATGATTCGTGAATTGGTGCTCGCGACTCGCAATCAACACAAAGTAGAGGAACTCGTTGCGCTCTTAGGCGATCTCGGCGTCACGATTCGTACACTCGATGAATTCCCGGATGCCCCGGACGTGGTCGAAGACGGGGACACCTGCGAGACCAATGCAGTCAAGAAGGCGCGTGCCATTGCCGAGTTCACGGGATTACCGGCTGTCGCCGACGATACGGGGCTGGAGGTGGATGCGCTTGGTGGGCGGCCCGGTGTCTATGCGGCCCGTTATGCCGGCGAAGACGCGACCTACGAAGACAACTGTCGAAAGTTGCTGCGAGAGTTGATGGGCGTGCCTCGTGAGCAACGAACCGCTCGCTTTCTGACCGTCGCAGCGATCGCACTGCCTTCAGACGGAGTACGGGTGGCACATGGAACGTTGGAGGGAGCCATTGCAGAAGAGGCGAGTGGGACATTAGGATTCGGGTATGATCCTGTATTCCTCATTCCAGAATTAGGGAAGACCTTGGCTCAGCTGTCGGCGGATCAAAAAAACAGGATCAGCCATCGCGCAAAAGCGTTCACGCAGGCGAAAGGCCTGTTACGAGAGATGGAGTTCGAGGTACTCGAGTCGGGGCGTAGCGCAGCCCGGTAGCGCGCCTGCTTTGGGAGCAGGATGTCGGAGGTTCAAATCCTCTCGCCCCGACCAAACCCAGTAGCCGTCAAACATCAGGCGTGAGGCGTAAGGGGTGAAAAGTGAACGAATGATGAAGTGAGTATGTGCTTTATCGGCTCCTCACTACTCCCTCGCCTTACCCCTCACGCCTCGCCCCTAACGTGTCATCTGTTCAAGATCGCGCCCGTAGCTCAGTTGGATAGAGCATCAGCCTTCTAAGCATGCTCGAGGGGATTGCTTAAGTCGTAGACATCCTTGGCGATCCCCTTGTCATTAGTGGCGATTCGCAATCCCTGCAAGTCAGTCTGCCTCAGTTGTTTTGATCGCGTTTCTGCCTGATTTGTTCCTATTTCTAACACTGTATTAACACCTGTTCTGTGGCTTGGTCTTGCCCAGATCAATGATTGGGATAGAGGGGGTACATTTGGGTGCCCACCCCCATGCCCAATGGGTCCCCTGGGGGGTAGCTCTACCGGGTGACAGCATTCAGACTTAAAGTCTATTTTCGAAAATTTTCCGGGGCTGGCAAAAAAGGGTTTGAGTCAAGGTGACTACCTGAATGAGGAGTGCTCCGGGCGAGAAAAAAGAAAGTAGCGGGATGGCGGAATACCTGACGGAAACACTCTATAATTGGCCAATATTGCCATTCTGCCCTAGAAATAGCCTCGCACATAATCGTAAATAAGTGGCTCTTGCGCCATCTGCTCCAACATTGCAGCTAGCTTGTCCCCCCAAAGGTTCACCTGAAGCCTTGTTGGGTAAGTAAATAGCCCGTGTGAGACGGCGAGTTGGAATCTCACAGGGGGGATGAAGTCGCGGACCGTGAGCGGGATTCTAAAACTGCCGCGTGCGTTGAAGGCCTCAGGCGCAGGTTGTGGTGTGGGGAAGATAGAAATGGTCTTGGTAAGTCTGATAGTTCTCTGGCAACCGTAGGTGCACTCCATCCGCTGAATTTTGCTGAGGCAGTCAATGCCCGCATTCGTGTCGCTCCTGTGCCTGCGAGTCTCATTTTAAAAAAGAGAGCGAGGTAATTAAAGACTTATCGTCCAGGAAATGATTGCATTTTGAGTAATCGGAAATCCGGGATTTGCTCAGGGTGCGGAATGAATGCCATGTCAGCTATCGCCATTTCGCCACTTTCACTTGTCGCCATGATTTTCACATCATATTTGTCTACTGGAATATGGCGATTAATATCCTCTGGCAGCGAAGCGACGTGAAGGAATGAATATCCTTCAGGACCTAAAAATAATCTGAATACATCAACGAAAACGGCATCCATAAATTGTGGATCTTTAGTGGGATAAACATTAAAGTTCGTTGTTCCGGCGCGGTCATGTCTCAGTATAAGATGACTGCCAATTGCATGGAAATTATGCGGCTTCTTTTCCAAAGAAGTCAGTTTCACTTCTACATTTCTAAGGGTAGAATCATCGCTGTTGACCAATGCGATGCGATATGTGTACAGCCATCCGCTGGTGTGCGCCGCCTGCGACTGATCTACGCCTGGATTCACCTGCACCCAGGGTTCTCCTTCACGAATCATAATGGACAATTTGCCATTCCTTAAATTTGTTCGCATATATAAGTGAATAGCCCATACACAGAAGCCCACAAACGCAATCCAAAATACCCATTTATCTGTGGACTTATTCGCGAGCCATGGGGGTACATTCTCAATGCCGAAATATATGAGCCAGGCTTCCACATTGGAACGGGTTTGCCGAGGGGTTACTGTCGAAGCCAACATGAGCAACCCAAGCCCCAGATTTGGGACTGATTTAATAACCCATTTCCAGTAAACCTGCATTCCGCACTCTTTGGAATAAAAGGATGGACCTGCGCACTACCAGTATTCCCCAATGGCAGCTAGGATTCATGAGAAGATTAACGCCCCAAGAATCCTGAATCCTGCCAACTTGGCCTGTGATCGTTATTGGGTCTCGGTGATTCCAGCCGACCTTCAGCATCCACCTGCGAATGTGAACGATTGGCCCAGGATATGCGCGCGCTCTAGGTGGTAGAACGCCATGTCCAGATAGTCGCGATCGCTGCTTTCATCTCCCTGCTGAAGGCGTACCGTAAGTTCTGCGTGCATGCTTTTGCCCCAGGAGTTTCAACCAGACCTTTCTTTCGAGAGGACTTCGAGAGCATGCCGTCGAGGACGGAAACGATTTGGCCGGAGAAGTCGGCGAAAGAGGAATAGGGGAAAAGCAAGAGGAAAAAACATGTCCGCACAAGTCGTGTCACCATACCCAGCTTGGGAGTATGAGGAAACAGGGACATTGTACTGCTTTTTAGGTCGGCCTGGTCTATTCCTTCGTGCGACTGTTGAACGACTACCGCCGTATTGTGGGGGCCTTGTGTGAGGTGAGGGTGAGGAGGAGCTGTCCAGCTACGCGCCGTTCACCTGTTCCGTTTCCGCCACTCCCACGGCGGCACCGGCGGTGGATCAGCCGACAACCCTTTCCGTCCCTCTCGCGCTTCCTTCTCTAGCCCTTCCAGCACCGCATCCCCTGGCGCATACTTCCGATACCACCAGCAAAATCCCTTCCGAACCAGCTCTCGATTGAGCATGCGCCCATCCGGAAGCGGCACATCTTCCAGTAGCCGGTGGTACTTGTTCAATGCTAGTATCCACCAGTCACCCGAGCCGTTGAACCGACGTAAGGGAACGGGTAACCGGCGAATTTTGGTTAGCCGTCGATTATTTCAACGGCGTGGAGATAATTCAGGATCGGCGTCAAAAGGTGACCGTATGAAAACGTTTCAGGTGCGACAAAGCATTCATTATGATCTGATGATAACTGCAGGCACGGAACAGGAAGCGATTCTGAAGGCCGGGGGTTTCCCATTGACTCAGTGGGACACCGAGAGCACCGAGATCACGGCCGAGTTGATCGATGAAACGGAAGAATTGGACGAATACTGATGCCCAAGGTCTTTCTGACGCCCACACTACGGGGCGTCCTCTTATTGGCTCTGATTTCCTGTGCGCCCGACTCGCCCGAGACACCCGCGAGACCCTGCCGGATATACACCTGATCAGACCCGCCCTATCCTTGTGGGGTCGTGGGGGTTGGGTCCACATTCGCTCGTGCCTCTGGTCTTTCGCCATTCTCTGCCCCATCTCAATAATCAATCCCGCCCAAGCGCTCAAGCAGGTTGAAGGACTGCTCTAGCTCACTTGTGCTTCGCCACAATCTGATCCTTGATCTTGTCGTCGGTCGCTCAGAAGAACGTGTCAGTAGGCGGGCGGTTTGAATCAGCGATTCTGGTCGATCCAGCGCTTTGCCTTCCTGAGGGCAACGCTATCGGCCTCTTTACAACTCTTGCAGATTTCAGTTGATTCACCATTCACTGTCGTGAGCAGTTCTTGGTTTCCAACTGATTTCGATATGAGGGCCAGAGGCAACCAGCGGGCATCCACAAGGCTTTGGGAGCAGACTTTAATTCTGTGATCGCTGTACGGAACCCATTCGATCATAGTGTCTTTCTGATCTCCCGCATTCTGGAGATCGTGGCTTACTCGACGGACATCCTGTCGCGTGTGGGAAGGTGGTCGCTCATAGCGTAACCTTGTCTACGTCAAAGGTTGCGTGCGGCTGCGCGATCACTCCTTACCGCACGCAATTTTCCACACAGTTTGATCCATACTGCCTGGCCTGACTGGTACCCACTTACCTTCTTGTGAGTTGGTATAAACCACCGTTCCACTTCCCTTATTGCCCGAGAATTCCTTGAGCGCAAGCACCCGACTGCGCTCTTCTGCGCAGTCGAATTCCCATTGTTCCTCGGCAGTCAAAAACCTGATGCCCCCCACGGTTTGTACAGTCTTGTAGTCGGAGAATTGCCACATCTTCACCAGATTGCTGTTGCGGCGTATGGTGGCTGGATCCACGTATACAGTCTTTCCTGCTTCGTCGCGGTCACTAACTTTTACCCACTCCGCATACGCAGATCCACTACTCAGTAACAGGAGTGTTATCAAGAAGAGTCGTGTCATTTGAACCCTTCGGTAGGTCATGGTCGCTCTTTGCCTTTTGGCTTCCACTCTCGCACCAGTTTTTGCGCCTCGACGAGCTGGTCAGAGGTCATCCGTATGGCGAGCTCATCCCGCAGCACGGCCCCAGCCTTTACCCCGGTCGCTGCTCCCAGCTTGTACCACATATAGGCCTGTACATAGTCCTGCGACACGCCGTCCCCACGCTCATACAGGAGGCCAAGTCTTCTTTGCGCTAAATCATTTCCTTGATTTGCGGATCGACGATACCATCTCACAGCCATCTTGAAATCCTGCGGAACACCCCGTCCATAATCATACAAGCTCCCCAGGTTGACCTGGGCGTCCGCGTGTCCTTGGACGGCGGCTTTCTCGTACCACTGCCGCGCTTGGGCATCGTCTTTTGGTACGCCCTGGCCGTTGGCATATAGCAGGCCGAGGTTGTATTGCGCGACGGCATGCCCCTGCTTGGCCAGCGGTTGCCACTCACGCAAAGCCGTTGCGTAGTCGCCGCGGTGATAGGCATTCTCGCCTGCTTTGAAGTCCGCCCACGCAGGCGCGGCGAGACAGACGATCGACAGCACAAGGGCGACAGGGAATCGGAGCACTATGAGCCGCTCGTCACTCATGAGACAATCTCCGTCGGTTCCTGCACCAATCGTTTCACGTAATGCTGAAGACGCGCATGGGTGTGCGGCTCAACCACCACATTCTCAACCGCAAACTCCTGCCCTCTCGACCACCGCACAACAGCTTCAGGCATTTCGACACATTGTTCATTGGGCAGCGTGACGGTCAGCGAGAGGGTTTCTCCTGGCCTCATGGGCAGGTCACCAGAGAGTCGCCAACCAGAACGCGAAAGATTCCACACGGTGCCATGTCCTTGAAATGGCCCCGCGATGTACGTGACGGAGCATTGCACAGGGTAGCGGCGGAAGGGACGAATCGAGAAGGGCATGGGGGCCTCGCAGGGAGGCGTATTGTACGGGGGATGCGAACGAGGGCGCAAGGGCCACACGCGAGGCTCAGCCGCCGCCGATTCTCCCGCCAGTCCTTGCGCGAAGCTCGGTGAGCTAGCGCGGTCTATGTTCTCTGTTCTCAACAGAAAATGAAGGCGCCTTC
>Ga0099829_10002015_pt1 | contig 11528 bp, 8 predicted proteins | sample CZO8metaG_3_FD_79336 | JGI IMG/M metagenome (GOLD analysis project Ga0099829, IMG submission 79336) | Vadose zone soil microbial communities from the Eel River Critical Zone Observatory, Northern California, USA - CZOApr15con2H2.8 metaG | ecosystem: Environmental > Terrestrial > Soil > Vadose...
GCGTGTCGTTGGCGGCGCGCTGGCCGATCGAGCCCCACGCCCTCGAAGTCGACACGCTGCCCGACGGCGCGATCTGGGTCCGGGTGACGTCGTTCGTAGATCCGGATGTCATCAGTCAATTCGATCGCGCGATCGGCCCTGCGGTCCGCGAAGGACCGCGCCATCGCGGCCTGATCGTCGATCTACGCGAGGCGACCTGGACGGTCGATGGCCGTGATAACAGTTATGCGCTCCTGTCCCGGCTCATCGAGCGTCCCTTCCTCTCGGCGCGGCAGCGCATGCCGTTGTACCGTCCCGATTCCGCCAGTCTCTGGGTCAGCACACCGTCAGGCATGATCTGGCCTCCCCCAACTCACGAGCACGCCGCATACACGGGGCCGGTGGCCGTCCTCATGTCGCCACGCACCGCCGGTCCGGCCGAGGACTTCCTCGTCGCGTTTCAGGCAGGCGGCCGCGGGCCAACCTTTGGCGAGTCGTCTGCCGGGAGCACGGGACAGACTGTCGTGCGGACGTTGCCGGGTGGCTGGAAGCTGCGCCTGACCGCCGCGCGCGATGCCTTCCCTGACGGCAAGGAGTTCCTGGCGACAGGGATCGCGCCCCAATTCCCCGTCGACGTACGGGTCGAAGACGTGCTGGCAGGCCGCGACGCTGCGCTCGAGCGGGCGCGGGCCTACCTTACCGACGCCGCGCGCCGTTAGCTCTTCAGCTGCGCGCGGAAGAAGCTGATCGCGGCGCTCCATGCGCTGTCGGCCACTTCCGGTTTTTCCCGCGTCCGCAGGAAGCCGTGCCCCACTCCGGGATACACGGTGTACGGATAGTCCTTGCCGGCGGTCTTCATGGCCGCCGCGGCGTCCGGCAAGCCGGCGTTGATGCGGGCGTCATTCTCCGCATATACGCCGAGACCCCTCGCGCGAATCTTCCCCATATCTGTCGCATTGGGGCTTGGACCGTAGCAGACCACGAACGCTTTGAGCTCCGGCGAGTTCGTCGCGTACCGGAAGCTCTGGCCTCCGCCCCAACAGAAGCCGATGATGCCGATGTCGCCCGTGCGTACAGGCTTCAGCTTGTTGAGATACGCCCGCGTGGCGTCGAGATCGAGGGTCACGGTGTCAGGGTTCAGTGTCGCGATGAGCTTGCGCGCCGAGTCGGGCGTCGCGGGCGTGCCGCCGCGGCGCGACAAGAGGTCGGGCGCGATCGCGACGAAACCGTCCTTAGCGAGCTGCTCGGTCGTCTGCCGGATGAAATCCGACATGCCGAAGATCTCGTGGATGACGATCACCGCGGGCGCGGGTTGCGGGCGCTCCGGGTAGGCGATGTAGGCGGTGACTGTATCCTTGCCGCTCAGATACTTCACGTACTCGGAATGGATATCGGAATGACGGAATGATGGAATGATGGAAAGAACCATCGCCACGGCCCCGAACCGCATTCCAACTTTCCAACGTTCCCACTTACCGCGCATAGGTCACCCTCCAGATTTTTCCACCCGAGTCATCGCTCACGAGTAGTGAGCCATCCGGTAACACGAGAAGCCCGACCGGCCGTCCCCAGCGCGAGCCGTCGGGACGCTGCCAACCGACAATGAACTCTTCCACACCCACCGCACGATGACCGCTGCTGTCTACTTCGACACGCACGACCTTGGCCCCGGTCGGCACGGACCGATTCCAGGAGCCGTGCAGTGTGACAAACGCGTCGCCGCGATACTCGCGCGGGAACTGTGAGCCCGTGTAGAACGCGAGCCCGAGCGGCGCCGAATGCGCTTGGACCGTGATCGCCGGGGGCTCGACGTTCGAGCAGTCAGCCGATCCGTACTCGGGATTGGGCTTGCCGGGGAGATAGCATTGGGGCCAGCCGTAGTTGCGGCCGTCCTTGATGATGTTGATGTGCTCGGGCGGCAGGTCATCGCCGAGATTGTCGCGGTCGTTGTTGCCGCCCCACAGCTCGCGCGTCTTGGGATTGAATGCCATGCCCACCGTGTTGCGCAGGCCCTTCGCGAAGATGCGGCTCCCGGAGCCATCGGCGTTGAGCTGCGTGACGGCCGCCCGCATCGAGTCCGTCCCCTCGCTGCAGAGATTGCACGAGGAGCCTACGGCGAGGTACAGCTTGCCGTCGGGCCCGAAGACGATCGTCCGGGTCGAATGGCCGCCACTCGGCAGGCGCATCATTGGGACCGGTGCCCGGGCGCCCGGATCGAAGCGAACGAGCTCGTTCTCTTCAGCGACGTACATCGTGTCGCCGCGGAAAGCGATGCCGAAGGGCCCTTTCAATCCACTCGCGATGGTCACCACGCTGTCGGCGACGCCGTCATGATTCGCGTCGGTCAGCTTGACGATCAGGCCGGGGCCCGGCTGCGAGGCGTAGATCGCGTTACCAGGGCCGAGCGTCATGAAGCGGACGCCTTGGAGATTCTCCGCGAACGCCGCGATTTTGAACCCAGGCGGCACGCGGAGTGCATCGTCGCTTCGCGCCTGCGCCTGGCCCCGCGCTGGAGTTCCGTTGCAGGCGACGGCGAGAACAGCGACTAACAACACACGATGGCGCATTTGTTACCTCCGACCGATGGTGACTCGCAGCAGCAGCTTGCCGTCCGGGTCCACGCGGACCTCGGTCGGCGCGAACGGGAGGTCGACGCGAGTGATGGTCTCGCGGTTGTCGCCTCTGACGGCGACGTCGCGCCGCACCGACGCGCCGTTCGCTCCGCGGAACTCGAGCGTCAGTTGCGGGAGTCGGAAGAGACCCCACTCCGGTTTTTGGCGTTGGGTGATACCCAGAAGCACTTTCCTCGCTCCCGCGTCGTACTGCCAGGTCACGTCGAGCTGTGGGTACCCCGGTTGGTACAGCCATTGGTGGAAGAACCAACCAAGATTCGCTCGGGCTTCCTTCTCTATTACGCGCTGGAAGTCTGCACTCGTTGCGGTCGAGTCGCGGCAGGTCCGGTAGTAGGTGCGGAGCCCGCGAAAGAAGGCCGAATCGCCGATCGTGCCGCGGAGCATGTGCAGCACCCACGCGCCCTTGGGATAGCTGTTCGCGTTCAGGAGCTTGATCGGATCGGCCGCATAGCCTGAGTCCACGATCGGCCGGTCGGTGACCCGGGAAGCGAAGTACTCCTCGGCGCTGCTTCGCATGTGCCTGGCGAGCGCCGTGTCGCCGTCGAGGGCGGCTGCGATGACGCCGTCGAAATAGGTCGCGAAGCCCTCGGAGAGCCAGACATCGGGCCAATCGCGCTCCGTGACCGCGTCGCCGAACCACTGGTGCGCGGTCTCGTGCCGCACAACACCCTCGCCCATCCGCCGCTCGACGTAGGGCTTCTCGGCGTAGAAGATGGCGCTCGAATTCTCCATCCCGCCGAATTTGGTCGATGACTGCACGTGCGCGAGCTTCTCGTAGGGGAAGGGCCCAATCAGGCGCTGCATCACCTCGACGATCTCGGTGGCGCGCCGGAACGGGACCGAGTCAGCGAACGCCGAGTCTTCGGGATAGGTCCAGACTTCGATGGGGATCGTGTCGCGGCCGTTGATCACCGGGCGGTGCTGCGAGACGGCGAATTCGCCGGCGCCGATGACCATGGTATAGGTCGGAATGGGGCGGCTCTCCGCCCATCGGCACACGACACGCCGTTCGCCCTCCCGTCGAGTGCACGGTTGTGACCTCCCGTTCGAGACAATCCGCCAACCATCCGGTGCGTCGACCATGAACATGACCCAGGCCTTGTCGCTCGGATGATCTAGCGTCGGAAGCCAGTATCGTGCGCGCTTGGGCCAATTGTCGGCGAAGGCCGCGCGTCGCCCTCGCAACGTCGATCCGATGATGAGACCATCCTGGGGGCTCCCGTGATACTTGATCTGTATCCCGGCGTTGCCGACCGCATTCCGCGACACGACCGTGCTTAGGACGCTCCCGTCGTATCGGAAATGGAGCGAAGTCCTGGAATCGTATCCATCCGTCCGCCACACCGAATCCACCTGCATGCCAACCAAGTCCACGCGAATCGTGTCGCTTGGTTCCGTCATCCTCACCAACACCCCGGCGAGGCCGGTGATCACGCTGCCCGTGTCCGGGATCGTCAGTGAGTACATGTACGCCACTGCATTTACCCTTGCCTGTTGCGAGGCCGCCGGCGCTGACAGTATCAACGCCGCCAGCAGGCTACCGACCATTCGCATACACTCCATCGAGCGCGCTCTCCGGCCTTGGCATCTTCTCCCGACTCGCGATCGCTTCCTCAGCGGCTTTGGCCACCTGCGCCGTCACGTCAGCCTCGATTTCACCGAGCTGCTTGGCCTTGATGCCTTCCCCTTTCAAGTACTCCTCGTACAACCCAATCGGATCACGCTTCCCCCACGTCTGGAACAGCTCTGCCGGAAACGTGTCGCGCGCCTCGCGCTCGTCGTGCGTGGCATGGCCGCCCATGCGGAACGTCTCCGCAATCAGCAGCGCCGGCCCATTCCCCGTTCGACACCGCTCGGCGGCGATTCGTGTGACCGCGTACGCGTCGAGCACGTTGTTGCCGTCGAAGGACGCTCCCCAAACGCCGTAGCTTGCGGGCCAATCCTTGAAATCGGCGGGGAGATGGTGCTGCTCGAGACGCGTACCCAATGCGACCTGATTGTTCTCGATGATGAAAATGGCGGGGACGTGTTGGACGGCCGCGAAGTTGGTGCCCTCATGCGCCGCAGCGGTCTTGGTCGATCCATCGCCGACCCACGTGAGCGCCACACGCGGCTCACCCTTGATCTTGAAGGTCAGCGCGATCCCCGCGATCACCGGCACCATGTCGCCCACGTGCGAGATCGGCTGCAACACGCCGTGGGAGAAGGAGCCGACATGAAGGTCGCGCCCGGCGCTCGGCGAGTCTGCCGTGGCGAGATAGGCGCGGAGCATGTCGGCGATCGGCATCCCCATCTCGCAGCAAGCCGCGGCGTTGCGGATCATCGGCGCGACGATGTCTCTGCCGCGCTCGAGCGCCTGCACGGGGCCGACCGTGGTCGCTTCTTCGCCGGTTCCCAGCCACGCCTTGGAGATGACGCCGGTGCGGACCCAGCGCTTCAGCTCTATGTCATGCAGCCGGGCTCGCAGCAGGCCGCGATACAGCTCGAGCTTGGTGTCGCGCGACAGGCCGCTCACGATTGCGGCACGCTCAGGATTTGCTTCGATGGTGGAGCGGAAGGCCCGCACGAGGGCGGGATCCGGTTTCCAATCGACGTACTCCGGTGGGTCGAACGCGGGGAACCGCTTCACGGCACTCCGGCGACGCTCCGGCCGAGGACCTGTCCGTCGCGCTTGAACACGCGGCCGTCTTTCATCACGAACAAGACGGTCTCGAGGACCTGGATGTTGTCGAGCGGATTGCCGTGCACGGCGACGATATCAGCACGTTTGCCGACCGCAACGGTACCGGTCTCGCGCTCCAGGCCGAGCAGCGTCGCGCCGCTCGACGTTCCCGCCACGATCGCCTGCATCGGCGTCATGCCGTAGCGGACCATCAGGCCGAACTCGCGCGCGTTGCTGCCGTGGTGCATCACGCCGGCATCGGTGCCGAGCGCGATCTTCACGCCGCCATCGAGCGCCATCTTGAACGAGTTGTGCATGCGCGGCGCAATCGCGAGCGCCTTGGCGGCAATGGGGGGTGGGAGCCGCCCAGCGGTTGCCAGTGATTCAACTGTGAATCCCGCCAACAATGTCGGCACGAGCCACGTGCCCTTCTGCTTCATCAGCGCGACAGCTTCGGCATCGAGAATCGAGCCGTGCTCGATCGACGTGACGCCCGCCCGCACGGCAGCCTTGATCCCGGCGGTGCCGTGCGCGTGTGCCGCGACCCGGCGATCGAGCTGCGTCGCCGTCTCGACGATCGCGCGCATCTCTTCCTCGGTGTACTGCTGCACCCCGGCCGAATCGGTCAGCGACAGGACGCCACCGGTCGCGCAGATCTTGATGACGTCGGCGCCGTATTTGACCGCGTAGCGCACCGCGTTGCGGACTTCTTCGACGCCATCGGCCACGCCGACTTCGACGCCGCCCTCGTGCCCCAGCGCGAACGGCTGCAGACCATTCGTGCCGTCGCAATGGCCGCCGCGGATCCCGAACGAAATGCCGGCGGCGACGATCCGCGGTCCCTGAATCCAGCCCGCGTTGATCGCATTGCGCAGCGCGACGTCGCCGAAGTTGGCGCTGCCGACCACGCGGACAGTCGTGAAGCCCGCCTCCAGCGTCTGCTGCGCGTGCGCTGCGCCCAGCAGCGCGATCTGGCTCGGCAGCTCCGTGAGCCCGGCATGCTGCCAGTCGCCGTCGCCGATCGTGTGGGAGGCCAGATGCACGTGCGCGTCGATGAACCCGGGGAGCACCGTCTCGCCCGACAGATCGATGACGGTCGCGCCGGCCGGCACCTGGACATTTGTGCCGACCGCCGTGATACGATCGCCCTGTACCAGAATCACGGCGTTTTTCACCGGCACCGAGCCGGTGCCGTCGATCAGGGTGCCCGCGCGAATGGCCGTAACAGCCGGTGCTTGCTGTAGTGCGAGCACCGCCAAGAGCGCGATCACGAGAACTTCTCCTTGAGCTTGCCGAGGAACCCGCTGCCCGACGAGGGGGCGGAACCCGTGAGCGCTTCCGCGAATTCGATTGCCGTCGTGAAGCGATCGTCAGGATTCGTTTGCAGCGCCTTGGTGAGCGCTTTTTCGACTGCGTCGGGGACGTCGGGGCGCAGCGTCCGGATCGCGATAGGCTGGCTGCGCAGCCGCGCGATCATCATTTCCTGCGCGTTGCGGCCCTGGAACGGCAGCTTGCCCGTGAACATCTCGAACGCCACGATGCCCAGGGCGTAGATGTCGCTGCGCGCGTCGAGCGGCTTGCCGCGGATCTGCTCGGGACTCATGAACTCAGGCGTTCCCAGGATGATCCCGGTCGCCGTGAGCTTGGCGATCGCGGGGTCGGCACGCCGCTCCTTGGCGAGTCCGAAATCCATTACGACGGCGCGCTCGACGCCGCCGTCGTCGTCCGGCACCAGCATCACATTCTCCGGCTTCAGATCGCGGTGAATGATCTGCAGCTCGTGGGCATGATGGAGGCCGGCGCACATCTGCTTCAGCAGCGTCACGCCGAGCGTCATCTCCATCGGCCCGCCGCGCACTTCGCGATCGGAAAGCAGCTCGCCCTTAAGGAAAGGCATCACCAGATAGATGAGCCCGTCTTCCGATTCGCCGAGCCGCAGGATGCGGCAGACGTTCGGATGATCGAGGCGCATCGCGAGCCCCGCCTCGCGGCGCAGCCGCTCGACGGAGCTCTTGTCCGAGGCGAGGCGCGGCGACAGGACTTTGATGGCGACCGTCTCGCCGGAGGAGATTTCCTTGGCGAGATAGACGTACGACATCCCGCCTTCGCCCAGCTTTTTCGTGACCTGATAGGGGGCGTCCAGGATCTGATTGGAGAGACTCGAGGCGCGGTCCAGGCCCGCCTTCCCGGGCGGGAGGGGCGTCCGGACGCCGGTACCGCTACCCGACGACGGCGCCGCGGAGGAGGGGGGGGGAGCCGGCGGCTTTCGAGCTTGGATCTCCACGAGCATGCTGCCGTCCTTCGGACAGAAGCGGGCTCCCGTGTCGGTATACACCGAACCGCATTTGGGACAGCGGCGCTCGCTCATTGCCGGACCAAGTTGCGCCCTTCGTTCTTGGCGCGATAGAGGGCCTGATCGGCGAGCGACACGAAGCTGTCCGCGCTGTGCACGCGATCGTCGGGGAACGATGCGAGTCCGATGCTGATCGTGACGTGGACGGGATCATCGCCGGGATCGGCGAAATCGCGATTCTGCACGCGCGACCGGACGCGTTCGGCAAAGATCGCGGCGCCTTGCGACGCCGTTTCCGGCATCACGACGACGAACTCCTCGCCGCCGTAGCGGGCCACGATATCCACCGATCGCGCCTCGCGCCGCAGCATCTCGCCGACCTGGCGCAGCACGGAATCGCCCGCGATGTGGCCGCGCGTGTCGTTGATGGTCTTGAAGCGGTCGATGTCGGCGAGGAGGATAGTCAGCGCGAGATTGTAGCGCCGCGCGCGGTCGAGCTCCTGCGTGAGCGCCTCCGACAGCCCGCGGCGGTTGGTGAGACCCGTGAGCGCGTCGGTGGCGGCGAGCTTCTCGAGCCGCTGCTTGTCGGAGACGGCGCTCTCGAAATCGTATGCCTTTTCGATCGCCGACACCGCCGTCTTGATGACGGTCTCGGCGAACTGCGCGTCGGCGCGCGTGAGCGGCGGATCGTCCCCGGTCGTCCGCAGGAAGAAGACGCCGATTTGCTGGTCCTTCATCCAGAACGGCAGGGCGACGGCGGAGCGGGTCGGCACCTTGATCTCTTCGCGCTCCCAGCGGCGCCGCTCTTCCTCATAGAGGGGATCGGTCGCCACGTCTTCGACCAGGACGAGCCGGCCGCTCGACACGGCCTTCCGGATCTCGGGATACTTGCCCAGCTCGATCTGGAGATTGCGCAGCATCGGGTTTTCGTACGCCGCGACGACGACGCCCTGCTGATCGCCGGGCTTCGCGAGCACCATCGAGCACTTGGAGATATTGAGCGCGCGGGCCACGCGGCGGGCGAGGATGTGATACATCTCGTCCGGCTTGAGGGAGTCGGTCACCTCATGGAGGATGTCCACCATCGCGGCCCGGCTGCGCGCTTCCTCGCGCGCCTGTGCGAGCGCGCGGCCCACGCGGATATGCGCTTCGACGCGCGCGAGCAGCTCCCGCACCCGGAACGGTTTGGAAATGAAGTCGGCGGCGCCGAGGCCCAGCGCGCGCACCGTCGCTTCTTCGGGCGGCATCGACGACACCATGAGGACGGGCAAGTCGCGGTAGCGCTCATCCTGTTTGAGACGCTCGAGCAGCTGCAGCCCGTCCACCTTCGGCATCATGATGTCGAGCAAGAGGATCGCGGGCTTGATCTCTTCGAGCTTGGCGAACAGCCCGTCGCCTCCCGGGCAGACCGCTACTTCGTATCCGTTTTCCTTCAGGATCCAGGTGAGCGTCTGGACCAACGAGGCGTCGTCGTCGGCGACCAGGACTCGCGTTGCGGGAGCAGCCATCAATCCATTGCCTCGAGAAGCGAGCGATCCACGTTGCCACCGCTGACCACGAGCACCGTGGTTCGGGAACGTGGCACCGCGCCGGCGAGGAGGGCCGCCGTCGTGGCTGCGCCCGACGGCTCGACGGCGAGCCGGCAGGTACGCCACAGAAACTGCACGGCGGCGCGAATACTGTCATCCTCGACCAGCACGACGCCGCGAATCCGGCTGCGTTCCCGGGTCAGCTCGGCGAACGGAATCTCGCCGACGTTGAGCGTAATCAGTCCGTCCGCGATGCTTCCGGTGCGCTCGAGTCGCACCACTTTCCCGGCCGCGAGCGACTGATGCAGCTTGGGCGCACCGGCGGGCTCCACGCCCCACACGGCGGCTCGGCTCCCCGCGGCAGCGAGTCCGGTCACGATACCGGAAATCAGGCCGCCGCCGCCCACCGGCACGACCACCGTCTCGACCTCCGGCAGCTGCTCGACGATTTCCAGCGCGACCGTCGCCTGGCCCGCCACGATGTCGGGATGATCGAACGGCGGCACGATCGCGAGCCGTTCTTTGCGGGCGATCTCCTCCGCTTTGATGCGCCGATCTTCGGACGTGCGGCCGGCCAAGACGACCTCGCCGCCCCACTTCTTGACGCCTGCGACTTTGACGGCGGGCGTCGTTTCGGGCATCACGATCACCGCGCGCACGCCGAATTGCTTCGCGGCGTAGGCCACAGCCTGGCCATGATTACCGGACGAAAACGTGATGACCCCACGCTTGCGCGCGGCGTCCGGAAGTTTGCGGATCGCGTTGTAGGCGCCGCGGATCTTGAACGCCCCGATCGGCTGCTCGTTCTCGAGCTTGAGGTGCGCGCCCAATTCCTCGACGTAGAGGAGTTGCGTGCGGCGCGCGATCCCCCGCAGGCCGTCTGCGGCTTCCTGGATGTCCCGGGGAGTGACCACGCTACTTCTTCTTCGGCTTCGCCTTGGGCGGAGTCTCGTCCTCATCCTCGTCGACGTCTTCGGCTTCATCTTCCTTCACGACGCGCGCCACATCCACGACCAGGTCGCCGGGGGTCAGGTTCATGACCTTCACCCCTTGGGTGTTGCGGCCCGAAATCCGGATTCCTTCGACGGGCACGCGGATCATGATCCCCTTCTTGGTGATCATCATCAGCTCGTCATCCGGTAGTACCTCTTTGAGGGCAACGATCTCGCCGGTCTTTTCGTTGCGCTTCAGCGTGATGATGCCGCGGCCGCCGCGATGCTGGACGCGGTATTCGTCGAGCTCGGACCGCTTGCCCATGCCCTTTTCGGTGACCGTGAGCAGCGTGGACTTGCGGCGTACCACGACCATGTCGATGACATGGTCTTTCTTATCGAGCTCGATCCCCTTCACGCCGGTGGTCGTGCGTCCCATATCGCGCACGTCTTTCTCGTGGAAGCGAATGCTCATGCCGTGCCCGGTCGCCAGGACGATGTCGTTCTTGCCGTCCGTGACCTGGACGTCGATCAACTTGTCGCCCTTCTCGATGTTGATGGCACGGATGCCGACCGAGCGCGGATTGCCGAATTCCGAGAGCACCGTCTTCTTGACGACGCCGGCTTTGGTCGCGAACAGCAGGAACTGATCCTCCGAGAACTCCCGCACCGGCACCAGCGCGGCGACCTTCTCATCGGGCTTCATTGCCACGCAGCTGAGAATCGGCTTGCCGCGCGCAGACCGCGCTGCCTGCGGGATCTCGTGCACCTTGAGCCAGTAGCACTGGCCCTGCTCCGTAAAGAACATCACATAGTCGTGCGTCGAGGCGATGAAGAGGTGCTCGACCCAGTCGTCTTCCTTTTGATGCGCGGCAATCACGCCCTTGCCGCCGCGCCGCTGCCGACGGTACGCGGAGACCGGCAGCCGCTTGATGTAGCTGGCGTGGGACACGGTGATCACCATGTCCTCTTCCGCGATCAGATCCTCGATCGAGAATTCGCCCTGGTCGGCGACGATCTCGGTGCGTCGCTCGTCGCCGAAGCCTTGCGCCAGCTCCGTCAGCTCTTCCTTCAGGATCTTCATACGGCGCGGTTTGGAGGCGAGGATCTCCTTGCACTCCTTGATGAACTTCCGGACGTCCTTCAGCTCTTCGTCGAGCTTCGTGATCTCGAGGGCGGTGAGCCGCGCCAGCCGCATGTTGAGGATTTCAGCGGACTGTTTCTCGGAGAGCTTGAACCGTTTGCGCAACGCGGCATCGGCTGACGGCGTATCCTTCGATTTCTTGATGATCCTGATCACTTCGTCGATGTTGTCGACGGCGATCTTCAAGCCTTCGAGGATGTGCTCGCGGTCCTGCGCCCGTTTCAGCTCGAACTCGGTGCGCAAGGTGATGACGGTGTGGCGATGCTCGATGAAATGCTGCAGCAGCTCGAGGAGCGTCAGCTCGCGCGGTGTCCCATCCACCAGTGCCAGCATGATGGCGCCGAACGTCTGCTGCA
>Ga0099829_10002025_pt1 | contig 11492 bp, 9 predicted proteins | sample CZO8metaG_3_FD_79336 | JGI IMG/M metagenome (GOLD analysis project Ga0099829, IMG submission 79336) | Vadose zone soil microbial communities from the Eel River Critical Zone Observatory, Northern California, USA - CZOApr15con2H2.8 metaG | ecosystem: Environmental > Terrestrial > Soil > Vadose...
ACCCAGAAGCCCCTGCTCAGATGGTCGAGCCGTTCGATCGCGGCGGCGCCGTCGGCCAATACCAGCTCGGAGGCCTCGACGCCCAACACCGTGCTGGCGCCGCGGCGCGTCACGGCCAGGGTGCTCGTAGCCGGTAGTAGCGCCACCAGCCGGCACGCGACGACGTCGGACAAGCGCACGGCGTCACCGTACCGCCGACACCGTGAGGCGGGCGGCCGTCGATACGATGGCTGCACCGTGAGATCTCCTTTGGCCGCGCTGCGCGCCCTCTGCGGACGGATCGGCATCGCGGTCGTCGCGTGTGTCGCGGTGACCGTCGGGGCCGTATACGAGGTCAACCACTACATCGACCAGCGGGTGAGCGAGATCAAGCGGGTTGCGGTGGTGACCGCGCCTCCGTCGGGTCACGGCATGAACTTCCTCATCGTCGGTTCGGACAGTCGCGATTTCGTGCGGAGCAAGCAAGAAGCCCAGGCCTTCACCGACGCCACCACTACCGTCGGCGGACCGGCACGCTCCGACACCATGATGGTGCTGCATGCCGACGGCAACCGGAGCTACGCGGTGTCGTTTCCGCGCGACTTGTGGGTCGACATCCCGGGCCGGGGGCAGTCGAAGATCAACGCCGCGTTCAATGACGGTCCGCAGAAGGTCGTCGACACGCTGAAGCAGAACTTCGACGTGGACGTGAACCACTACCTCGAGGTCGACTTCAAGACGTTCCAAGAGGTCGTGAACGCGGTGGGGAGCGTGCCCGTGTACTTCCCCGCGCCGGTTCGCGATCAGTACTCGGGGTTGGGGCCGACCGTCGTGGCCGGCTGCTATCACCTCGACGGCAGCGCCGCGCTCGCGTACGTGCGGTCGCGGCACCTCGAGTACTACGACCCCACGTACACCGATTCCAAGACTGGTGAGCACTGGAAACCGGCCGATCCGCTGTCCGACCTCGACCGCATCCAGCGCCAACAGAGTTTCACCAAGAAGCTCGGACGGATCGCGGTGCAGCAGACCTTCGACCACCCGCTGCTCGCCCCCGACATCGTCAATGGCATCATCCCCAACCTCAAGGCCGACCGTGGCTTCGATCGGGCCGCGCTCGATGCATTGGTGCGCGCGTTCATGGGGTTGTCGGTCGGCAACGAGGGTGGGCTGACGTTCCAGACGTTGCCGTGGGACGGGCCCAACCGGAGGAGCGGTCAGGACGTGCTGCTCGTGAAGTACCCCGAGGCCGACGCGGTGCTCGCCGTGCTGCGAGGCCAAGCGGTGGCTCCGACGCCGACGACGTCCACCGTCGCGACCTCGAGTTCGGGTACCGCGCCGGCGGTTCGCCCGGTCGACGTCCGTGTGAAGGTGCTGAACGGGTCGGGGAAGAGCGGCGCCGCCGGCGATGCCGCGACCGCGTTCAGTCGACTCGGCTTCCCGAGCGGGGGAGTGGGCAACGATTCTCGTGGGCTCGTCGACCGAACCGAGGTTCGGTACCAGCCGGGTGACGAAGCCAAGGCACAGCTGGTTTCCGGCTCGGTGCCGGGCGCCCAATTGGTTCCCGACTCCGCGCTGTCGGGCACCGACGTCGTCGTGGTGCTGGGGAAGGACTTCACCCGCATCGGCACGACGAGCCCAGCGGTGCCCACGTCGACGGCCACCGCCACGACCGTGTCGCCCGAAGCTGCCTGCAACTGACGTCCGGCGAGATGGATCGCAAGACTGGGTTGAAGGCGCCCTACCGGGTGCGCTTTCGTATGCTTCGGCCGATGTTTGTGTTCTCGGGCACTCCGCGGCGCGCGTTCTTGGGCCGCTGCGTGATCTCTCTCGGTGTGGCGACGTCGTTGATGGTGGCGGGTGTCGCCGCAGTGAACCACGGGATCGACCATCGGATCGGCGAGATCCATCGGATCGCGCTGCGCGAGGCGCAGCCACCCCCTCAGGGCGCGAACTTTTTGATCATCGGCTCCGATACGCGCACGTTCGCGGGTCAATCCGGTGATGTCGGGGGCTTCGGTGATCCGAGCATCGATCCCAACGCACAGGGACAGCGTTCGGACACGCTCATGGTCGCGCACGTCGAACCGGGTTCCCAGCGCACTTTGGTGGTGTCGTTCCCGCGCGATCTATGGGTCGACATCCCGGGCTTGCAGGGCAAGCACAAGATCAACGCTGCCTACGACGCCAATGGCGCCCAAGGTGTGATTGACACCCTCAAGGTCAACTTTGGCATTGACATCCATCACTACATGCAGGTGGACTTCGAGTCGTTCCAGGCCGTGGTCAAGACGATCGGCAACGTCAAGGTCTCGTTCCCGTACCCGGCGCGCGACACGCAGGTCGGGCTCACAGCACTGGTTGCCGGCTGCTATCCGCTCGACGGCCCATCGGCGCTCGCGTACGTTCGATCGCGCTACCTCGAGTACTACGTCAACGGCCAGTGGCAGTACGTCGGACAGGACGCCCCCGACCTCCATCGCATCGAGCGCCAGCAGAAGTTCATCAAGAAGCTCACCGGGCTCGCGATCGAGAAGAGCCTGAGCGATCCGCTTCTCGGGAAGGACATCGCCGATTCGACGCTCAGCTACCTCAAGGCCGATAGCGGTCTGAGCCGGGGAGACGTCAACCGGCTCATCAACGCGTTCCGCACCGTCAACGTCAATGACCAGGGCTCGTTGCAATTCGAGACCGTGCCGGTGGTGCCGAGCATCAGCGGCGACGGCCAGGACATCCTGACGCTCGGTGCGGGTGCCGAGCAGATGATCGCCCAACTCCGAACGTTCGGCGACAACCGACCCCAGCCGGTGACCGTCGAGCCGTCGGCGGTCACCGTCCGCGTGGTCGATGCCAGCGGGAAGGGAATCGGCGATGGCGTCTCGACCGAGCTGACGAAGCAGGGATTCCGTGCCACTAGCACCGGGGCAAGAACAACGCACGTGAAAGTCAGCGAGATCCGGTATGCGCCCGATCAGTCGGAGGAGGCAAAGGCGCTGCTCGCCTACGTGCCCGACGCCAAGCTGGTGCCCGACAGCAGGGCCACCGGGAAGGTCCGGCTCGCGCTCGGCGACTCCTTCCAGGCGATCACGGTGCCGACGACCACGACGCTCGCGCCCTCGTCGAGTGCCGTCACCCTCCCGAAGACACCGACCACCAGGCCCAAGCACGTGCCGACGACCACCACGGTTTCCGCAAGCCAAGACTGCTCCTGACTCCCGCTCTCGGGGCCGACTTCGCTTCGCCGTCTCGTCACGCCTCGTAAGCTTCCCGCGTGCGAGTGCTCGTCACCGGTGCCGCCGGTCAAGTTGGGTCCCGCCTGGCGGTGGGATTCGTCGGTCACGAGGTGCTCGCCGCCGCTCGCGACGTCGTCGACCTTTCCCGACGTGAGCAGGTGGAACACGTGATTGCAGGGTTCGAACCCGACGTCGTCGTGAACGCGGCTGCCATGACTGGCGTAGATGCGTGCGAGGTCGATCCCGATCGCGCGTTGGCGGTCAACGCGCTCGGTGTCCGTTACCTGGCCCAAGCCGCGGAGCGGATGGGCGCCCACGTCGTGCACATCTCGACCGACTACGTGTTCGATGGCTCGAGCGCCCGCCCCTATGACGAGTGGGACGCGGTGGCACCGATCTCGGAGTACGGCCGTTCGAAGCTGGGCGGGGAGCGCGAACTCATTGCCCACGCGCGTTCCTGGGCGGTGTTGCGCACCTCATGGGTGTTCGGACGCCGGGGCCACGACCTCATCTCCTGGGCCTTCGACACCTACGACCGAGGCGAGTTGCACGGCGTGCTCGCGGATCAGGTGAGCATCCCCACGTACGCGCCCGACCTCGCGCAGCTCGCGGCTCGCTTCGCGCTCGAGCGTCGTCAAGGCCTGTTCCACGCCACGAGCGGTCACGAAGCGGTGTCTCGCCACGAGCTCGTCACGTCGGCGTTGCGACTGCGGGGTGTCGATCCATCCGGCGTGAAGGAGATCGATGCGTCGAGCCTCCAGCGGCCGGCGGCGCGTCCGCTGTTCAGCGCGCTCGACAACCGAGCGCTGCGCCTGGCCGGCGACCCGGGCCTGCGCCCCTGGCGGGACGCGCTCGCGGAATACGTCGGTGAGCTCACCGCGTCATGACCGACGTGGCGGTCATCGGTGCGGGATACGTCGGCATCACCACCGCGGCGTGCCTCGCGCACCTCGGGCACCGGGTGGTGTGCGCCGACGTCAATGAGGATCGCGTGCGCACGCTGGCCAAAGGCGAGGTCCCCATCCTGGAAGACGGGCTCCCCGAGCTGGTGGCCGAGGGCCTCGCGTCGGGTCGGTTGCGCTTCGTGCTGGGCGCGACCGAGGCGGTGGCGCAGTCAGAATTCGTCTTCCTCTGCGTGCAGACGCCGCAGTCGGACACCGGCGCGGCCGACCTGTCCGCGGTGGAGACGGTGACCCGTGAGATCGCACCAGTGCTCCGTCCCGGCTCAGTCGTCGTCAACAAATCCACGATGCCCGTCGGCTCGACTCGGCTCGTCGCGCGCGAGCTCAGCAAGGCCGGTGCGAACAGCGACATCGGCGTCGCGTCGAATCCCGAGTTTCTCCGCGAGGGGCAGGCGGTACGCGATTTCCTGCACCCGAGTCGAGTTGTGATCGGCTGCGACGACGCCGCAGTGGCAGTGCGTGTCTCGGAGCTCTACCGGGATGTCCAGGCGCCGGTGCTCGTCACTGATCCGGCCTCGGCGGAGATGATCAAGTATGCGTCGAACGCGTTCCTGGCCACCAAGATTTCGTTCATCAACGCGATCGCGAACCTCTGTGAGTCGGTCAACGCCGACGTTCGCGAGGTCGCGTTGGGCATGGGCTACGACGAGCGGATCGGATTCGAGTTCCTCCATCCAGGGCCCGGATACGGCGGCTCGTGCTTTCCGAAGGACACCGCCGCGTTGATCCACACCGCCAAGGTCGCCGGCTACGACTTCAGCTTGTTGCGGGGCGTGATCGACGTGAACGCCCAACAGCACGCCCGCATCATCGAGAAGCTGCAGGTCGCTGCGGGTGGTGCGCTCGACGGCGTAATCGTCGGGATCTGGGGCCTGACGTTCAAGGCCAACACCGACGATCTGCGTGACTCGCCGGCGCTGGTGGTCGCCAAGCGGTTGCTCGAGCTCGGGGCCACGGTACGCGCGTACGACCCGGTCGCGGGGGAAGCTGCCGCGGGGCAGGTTCCGCAACTGCAGGTTGTCGCCGACGCGTATCAGGCGGTTGCCGGCGCGTCGCTCCTCGCGCTCCTCACCGAGTGGGACGAATTTCGGTGGCTCGACTTCGCGCGAGTGGCGGACACGATGACCTCCCCGCGTGCGCTGGTTGACGCGCGTAACCTGCTCGATCCCGCCGCGATGAGGCGACGCGGATTCGCGTACCAGGGTGTTGGTCGCTGATGCCGCGCGCGGTGGTTACCGGCGGCGCCGGTTTCCTCGGTTCGCACCTCTGCTGCACTCTGCGTGCGCGCAATTTTAAGGTGATTGCGATCGATAATCTGCTGACGGGGAACCGCGAGAACCTCGCGGACCTCGAGGGAGATCCCGGCTTCGTGTTCGTCGAACGTGACGTGATCGATGGCATCGCCGATGTCGTCGATCACGTCGATAGATCCGAGTCCATCGACCTCGTGTTGCACTTCGCCAGTCCCGCCAGCCCGCCGGAGTACCTCGCTCATCCCATCGCCACGCTCGAGGTCGGTTCGATCGGCACGCGCCACGCGCTCGATCTCGCGTACGAGCATCACGCCCGGTTTCTTCTTGCGTCCACCAGCGAGGTCTACGGCGACCCGCTCGTGCACCCGCAGCCGGAGTCCTACTGGGGCAACGTCAACAGCGTCGGGCCCCGTGCGGTGTACGACGAGGCCAAGCGCTACGCGGAAGCCCTCACCATGACCTATCACCGCTTGCATGGGCTCGACACCAAGATTGCGCGCATCTTCAACACGTACGGACCGCGGCTGCGGCCCGGGGACGGCCGGGTCGTGTCGAACTTCCTCGCGCAGGCGATGCGCGGCGACCCGATCACCATCTACGGGGCCGGCACCCAAACCCGATCGTTCTGCTACGTCGACGACGAGGTACGCGGGTTGCTCGCGCTGCTCGACTCCGATCACATCGGGCCCATGAACATCGGAAACCCCGAGGAGTTCACGGTGCACGAGCTCGCCGAGCTCGTGCACGAGATCGTCGGAAGCGACTCGGAGCTGGTGTTCGAGCCATTGCCCGACGACGATCCCAGGCAACGACGACCTGATGTCGCGCTCGCCGAGCAGATCCTCGACTGGCGTCCGGCGGTCGGCCTTCGCGAGGGTCTCGCCCACACCTTCGACTGGTACCGGGGGAACGGTGGCTAGACCTGACCTGGGTTTCGAACAGGGATCCGACGCGGGATCGAGCAATGGGGAGTACGGGAAGCTCTCGGTGATCGTGCCGGTGTTCGACGAGCGCAACACGGTGGTCGAGATCGTTCGACGCATGCGCGCCGTCGAATTGCCCGTCGACCTCGAGATCGTGTTGGTCGACGATGGCAGCACCGACGGCACCAGCGACGTGCTCACCCAGCTGGCCGACAGTACGGTTCGCGTCGTCACCCACGACGAGAATCGCGGGAAAGGCGCTGCGGTCCGCAGTGGTCTCGAGCACGTCACCGGCGATCTGGTGTTGGTGCAAGATGCCGACCTCGAGTACGACCCTGCAGACTGGCCCAAGTTGCTCAACCCGCTACTGCGTGGCAAGGCGGTGGTGGTGTACGGGTCGCGCTTCACCGGTGAGCGGCGCAACATGCTGTTCTTGCACTGGGTCGGCAACCGGCTCCTCTCGCTCGTCACCAACGTGCTGTACAACACGACCCTCTCCGACATGGAAACCTGTTACAAGCTGTTCGATCGTCGGGTGCTCGATGACATCACACTTCGCGCGCAACGCTTTGAGTTCGAGCCCGAGGTGACCGCCAAGATCCTCCGGCGCGGGATCCGCATCTACGAGGTACCGATCTCCTACACCGGGCGCGAGTTCCACGAGGGCAAGAAGATCACCTGGCGCGACGGTTTCGTCGCGCTGTGGACCCTCGTCAAGTACCGCCTTGTCGACTGAAGCGCCGGAGGCGCGCTGGGCCGCGGTGGTGGTGAACTACGAGGCAGGACCGCTGCTCCTCTCGTGCGTGCGTTCCCTGATGGCCGACGAGAGCGCGGGCGCGCCCGAGATCGTGGTGATCGACAACGGATCGAACGACGGTTCGGCGGACGCGCTGCGCCGGGAGTTCGCGCAGATCGACGTCGTTGGCGCCGAAGCAAACCTCGGTTATGCAGCCGCCGCCAACCGGGGTATGGCGTCCACCACCGCGCCCGTGGTGCTCGTGTGCAACCCCGACGTCGAGCTGAGGTCGGGAACCGCCGCTGCCATGCTGGCCCGCTTCGACGCCGAAGCCGCTCTTGCTGCTGTCGGCCCCGAGATCCGCAATGTGGACGGCTCCACGTATCCATCCGCCCGCTCCGAGCCGGCCGTGGTCGACGCGCTCGGCCACGGAGTGCTCGGCGTGATCAGGCCGCGCAACCGGTTCACTCGGCGATACCTCCAGATCGACGCCGATCCCCATCTCGCCCGTGAGGTCGATTGGTTGTCCGGTGCCGCCATCTTCCTGCGCCGCAGCGCCCTCGACTCCATCGGCGGCTGGGACGAGCGCTTCTTCATGTACCTGGAGGACGTCGATGTCTGTTGGCGATTGCGTCGCGGCGGATGGCGAATCGAATACGAGCCGGCAGGGATGGCGACGCACGTGCAGGGTGCGAGCACCGTCCAACGTCCGTACCGGATGATCATCGAGCACCACCGATCGGCGTACCGCTTCGCCAACAAGCGGTGGCGTGGTCCCCGACGAGCGTTCCTCCTTCCGGCGGCGGTCTTGCTCACCTGCCGAGCGGCAGCCGCGTTGGTGGTGCGAGCGGTCGGCCACCGACCCGGTCCACGACGGGTCAGCGGGTAGCCTGCGACCCGCCATGCCCCAGTCCCGGACCCGTTCCCGCTATCAACGTTCCAGGATCCGTTCTCGGTATCGAAAGCCGAGACGGCGGCGGGGCGGTTCGCTCGGTTGGAATGCCCTCATCGCGGTCGTGGTGGTCCTGGGTGTCATCGCGGTGGTGCTCACCCGCGGCAACGACGCCAGCGCGGGCCGACCGCGTGTGGCCGACCAGACTTCCGGTACTCCGGGCGACCATTGGCACACGTTCGTGGGCATCGACGTGTGCGGCGAGTGGCTCGCCAACCCTCCCGCCTTCGAGAAGCCCACCGGGGCACCCAGCACCGCCAACAACGCCGGTATCCACTCTCACGGTGATGGCCTCATCCACACCCACCCCTTTGTGAGCTCCGAGGCCGGTAGAAACGCGACCATCGGGAAATTCTTCAGCTACGGCGGATGGGGTCTGTCGGGCAGCTCGATCGACGCGTGGGCCGGCCCGGCGTCCAAGCCAACTCAGAAGAGCTGGAGCAACGGCGACTCGTGCCCGTTCGGCCGGGACAAGGGCAAGAAGATCAAGATGGTCTGGAAGGTCGACGGCAAGACCCGACAGGGGAACCCCGCGGATTACCACCAGCAAAATGGCGTGATCCTCGCGTTGTACTTCGTGCCGAAGGGCGCGGCGACACCCCTCCCACCCACTGCGTGCAAGGCACTCCAGAACATCGGCGACCTCAGCGGAGGTTCGTCGATCGACAAGCACTCGCCGTGCGTGGCGTCGACCACGACGACCACCACCACTGCGAGCACGACCACTCCGCCCAGTACGACGACCACCCCGAGCACCAGCAGTCCATGAAAGCGGTCGTCCTCGTCGGGGGCGAAGGGACCCGTCTTCGCCCATTGACGTACACGACGCCCAAGCCTCTGCTGCCAATCGTCAATCAGGCGCTTCTCGAACGCCAGCTCACCTGGCTCGCCGGACACGGCGTCGATGAAGTCGTGCTCTCCCTCGGCTACTTGCCCGACGCGTTCCGGCGTCACCTGCCGGGCGCACGTTTTGGAGACCTTGCCCTGCGATACGTGGTGGAAGACCATCCCCTCGGCACTGGGGGAGCGATCCGCTTTGCCGCCGAAGGCATCGATGAGCGGTTGATCGTGTGCAATGGCGATGTGCTCACCACGCTCGACCTCGGCGCGTTGGTGCGGTTTCACGAAGCGCGAGGAGCCGAGGCGACCATCCACCTCACCAAGGTGAGTGACCCGTCCGCATACGGCGTCGTCCCCACGCGCGGCGACGGCGAGGTGGTCGCATTCGTCGAGAAACCGCCGGCGGGCAAGGCCCCCACGAGCTGGATCAACGCCGGCACGTACGTGCTCGAGCCGACCGTCGTGGAGCGTATTCCCGAACGTCTGGCGGTGTCGATCGAGCGGGAGACGTTTCCGCGAATGCTCGATCACCCCGGTCGGCTCTTCGCGATGCCGAGCGCCGACTACTGGATCGACGTCGGCACCGCCGACAAGTACCTGGCGGCACATCGAGATCTCTTGCGCGGCGCGATGGGTACGCCACCGGCGCCGCGTGCGTCGGAGCTCGAGCCGGGGATCTGGATCCAGGGCAACAGCACCGTCGACAGCAGCGCGCGGCTGGAAGCTCCGTCATTGATCGGCGACGGTGTCGTGGTCGAAGGCGATGCAAGTGTTGTGGCATCTGTTGTCGGCGCGGGTTGCCATCTCGGCGCTCGAAGTCGCGTCGTGCGATCGGTGCTGCTCGGTGGCGTTCGTCTGGGGCCCCGCGCGGAGGTCGTCGATTCCGTCGTCGGCGCGGGTGCAACGATCGGTGCCGACGCGCAGGTGTGCGGCCTGAGCGTCGTCGGCCCTGGTGTGGACGTTTCCGGCGGTGCGTGTGCATCGGGTGCCAGGATTGCCCGGCCGTTCGTCGACGGGGAGGATTGACCAGCCGTGCGTGTGCTCGTCACCGGTGGTGCGGGGTTCATCGGCTCGACCCTCGTCGACCGTCTGCTCGCGGAAGGTTGCGACGTCGACGCCATCGACGACCTCTCTACGGGCGCGCTGGTCAACCTCGCAGACGCTCGTGCGCAACGCGGCCGAAAGTTCAGCTTCCATCGCCTCGACGTGCGATCGGCGCAGCTCGCCGAGATCGTCGCACACCGCAGACCTGAGGTGATCTTCCACCTGGCCGCCCAGCTCGATGTGCGTGTTTCGGTAGCGAAGCCGATCTTCGACGCCGAGGTCAACGTGCTCGGCTCGCTCAACGTGTGCGAGGCCGCGCTCGCCGGCGGAACGCGCAAGGTCGTGTTCGCGGGGTCGGGCGGCACGTTGTACGGCGTGCCCGAGAGCCTGCCGGTACGCGAGAGCCATCCGCAACGACCGTTGTCGCCGTATGGCGTATCGAAGAAGGCTGCGGGCGACTACTTGCACTACTACCGCGAGATCAAGGGGCTCGAGTACACCGAGCTCGCGCTCGGCAACGTCTACGGCCCTCGCCAGGATCCGAACGGCGAAGCCGGGGTGGTGGCGATCTTCGCGGGCCTGATGTTGGCGGGCAAGCGTGCCACCATCTACGGCGATGGCGCCCAGACGCGCGACTACGTGTACGTCGACGACGTTGTCGACGCGTTCGTGCGGGCCACCGAGAAGGGCGGCGGGCTGCTGATGAACATCGGTACCGGAGTCGAGACGAGTGTGCTCGACCTCTTCGAGGCGATGGCCCGTCTCACCGGACACCGGGAGATGCCGCGGCTCGCCCCGGCGCGCGCGGGCGAGCTCCAGCGCTCCGCACTGGATCCGGGCCGGGCCGCCATCCACCTCGGGTGGAAGCCGTGGACATCGCTCGAAGAGGGTCTGACCCGCGCCCTCGACTGGTTCGGCAGCCGGGATGGGGACTAACTATCGGGTCGATACCGCTTCGCCGTCCCGCTCTCCGAGCACGGCTGCGCTCCATCTCCATCTCAGCGGTACTCGAGGAGGGTGTCGAGGGGTACGGGCGGGCGAGGACGGCCGACGTAGGCGGGGTCGGGGCTTCCGGCGAGGATCAGCGCATGAGGTAGCCAATCCGGCGCCAACGCGATCGCGTCCCGCGCCGCTTCGGGACAGAAGATCGGCGCGGCCACCCAGCACGACCCGTAGCCGTCGGCCGCGGCCGCGACCATGAAGTTCTCGACCGCGGCGCCGAGCGACAGGAGTGCCATGCCCCATTCCGACCGCCGGCGCCGCTGGTCGGGGTAACGGTCGAGACCGTCCCACGTCAGGCACCCGAGCACCGCGGCGGGGGCAGTCGTGATCTTGTGGTGTGACGCCGCAACCAGTTCGTCGATCCGCGCCTCGGAGACACTCTCGCCCTGTAGGTCGGCGCGCCAGCGCGCGCCCATTCCGTGGGCGAGCCGCTGTTTGGCGTCGTCGCTGTCGACGATCACCCAGCGCCAGGGCCGGGAGTGGTGCGGCGCAGGCGCGATGCACGCAGCTTCGACCCAACTTTCGAGCAGCCGGCGGGGAACCGGCTCGGTGAGAAACGCGCGGATCG
>Ga0099829_10002026_pt1 | contig 11491 bp, 9 predicted proteins | sample CZO8metaG_3_FD_79336 | JGI IMG/M metagenome (GOLD analysis project Ga0099829, IMG submission 79336) | Vadose zone soil microbial communities from the Eel River Critical Zone Observatory, Northern California, USA - CZOApr15con2H2.8 metaG | ecosystem: Environmental > Terrestrial > Soil > Vadose...
GAGGAATCGAACCTCCATTGCGGGGGCCAAAGCCCCGAGTCCTACCACTGAACGACGCCCCAATGAGATCGTCGAGACCGTCTTCAGCAGCGGGGGCCCCGAAATGGCCCCCGCACTCCCCCAGTCCGCGGACATCCGGATGGCGCCCGCACTCCCCCGATCGGCGGACATCCCGCCCGGCGCCTGGCTTTTCATCCGATTGCGTGCCGTCATCGGTTCGCGCGGATCGCGGGGCCGGAGTTCGTGCGTACTGCCCAGCAGGCCCAGCCCGCCCGGCTCACCCGGGTCCGGATCTGCCGCGCGTGGTCCAGGGAGCGCGCCATCCCGAATACGGTGGGTCCACTGCCCGACATGATCGCTCCGAGCGCCCCCGCCGCCAAGAGGGCTGCCTTCATGCGGCCGATCACCGGTAGCACCGGCTCGACCACACTCTCCAGATTGTTCGTCAGCGCCGCCGCTATCTTGGTCACGTTCCGCGTCCGCAGCGCCTCGATCACCCGCTCCGTGCCGGTGGGCTCCGCCCGCCAGCCCTCCGGAACTCGACCGTACACCTCCCGCGTCGACAACGGCACGCGTGGATTCACCAGCACCAGAGCATAGCCGCCCCCGCCCGGCAGCACGGTCAGCCGCTCGCCACGCCCCCTCGCCACCGCCCGCCCCGACCCCAGGAAGAACGGTACGTCCATGCCCAGCTCCACCGCCAGCTCCTGCAGCCGCGCCTTGGGCCAGCGGAGCCGCCACAGCCGGTGGAGGCCCCAGAGGGTCGCTGCCGCGTCGCTCGAACCGCCCCCCAGCCCGGCCGCCACCGGGATGCGCTTGATCAGCCGGATCCGGGCTCCGGCCTCGACCCCCGCCGCCTTCTGGAGCAGACGGGCAGCGCGTATCACCAGGTTGCCATCGTCGGTGGGCAAGTCGCGATCATCCGTGTGCAGCGAAAGGGTGTCGGCCGCCTCCAGCTTCAGGCGATCGAACAGGTCCACCGCCTGCAGCACCGTCGCGATCTCGTGATACCCGTCGCCCCGCTTTCCCAGCACCTCGAGGGCCAGGTTCACTTTGGCGGGGGTGCGGAGCACCACCTCCGTGCTGCCCCGTGACCGCTTCGACAAGGCACGGTAGGCTACCATGTGCGGCGACGGAGTGTCAACGGAAGTCCTGAATTCTAACGTGTTCTGGGACAGTCAGCTTCAGCAGGGCGGGGTCGAGCCCCGTGTTCATCTTGGGGTCGCGGTAGGTGACCGAGACACGCAGCGATCCGTCCGGCGTCTCGAGCCTGAGCCCGGCCGGCGGGGCCTCCGGCGGCGTGGGGCTGAACGTCACCCGCGCGGGATTCTTGCCCGTCCACTCGACCTGTCGCGCCTGTCCGCTGTCTGGGTCGAACCAGATGCGCTGCTCGATGTCCCTCCCGGTCAGCCGGACCGACGGGCCGGTCTCGTCGGGCGCCACCAGCTCCACCCGGGTCGGCTCCGGTAGCGCCCGGGCGCGGGCCGCGAGCAGCGCGACGAGATCCTCGCCGCCGAGCGCCAGGCCGAGCCAGCGGAGGTTGGCATCCGGGGAAGCGGGGGCGAGATACGCCCGGTTGTCGAGGACCTCCCACAACGTGAGGTTCTGGGGATCGCCGGCCACGATCAGCACCGGCGTGCCGAAGGGCGAGAGGGCCTCGAAGCGGAGCGAGGCGGGCTCGCCCAGGAGCAGCATGACACCGGAAAGGCGCTGCGCCCGCCCGCTGCGGCGCACGGTGATGTCGGCCAGGGATCGCAGGTCGACCAGGGAGCGGCGATGCTGCTCGATGCGGGCGAGCGCCGCGCGGGCCTCGTCCGCGATGGGCGGCGCGGGCGCCGGGGGCGCGGTGGCGCAGGCGGACAGGCTGGCGGTCAGCAGGACGCCGCCGGCCAGGCGGAGCCGGCTACTTCTGCTCGGCCTTGGGCGGCGCACCCTTGACCCGGAGCTGGTTCTCCCGCACGTCCCGGATCTTGTTCCTCACCTGGGGGGCGGTGGGGGCGTTCGGGTCCACCTGGAGGGACTTCTCCCACGCCTCGACGGCCTCGTTCGCCAGGTTGTTCTTGAGGTAGGCGTCGCCCAGGTGCTCGTAGAGCACGGGGTCTTCCTTGGCCAGGCTCACCGCGCGCTTCAGCTCGCGCAGGGCCTCGGGATAGTGGCCCTGCTGGTAGTAGGCCCAGCCCAGGCTGTCGATGAAGTAGCCGTTCTCGGGCTCGATCGCGAGGGCCTGCTGGATGAGCTGGACGGCCTCGGGGAGGTTCGTGCCCTTCTCGGCGTACATGTAGCCGATGTAGTTGTACGACTCGGCGTGCTTGGGATCGATGACGAGCACGCGGCGGAACGAGCGGATGGCGTCGTCGAACTGCTGGTGCTTCTCCAGCACCACCCCGAGCTGGAAGTGGAGATCCTTGTTCTTGTCGTCCACCGACAGCCCCTCGCGCAACACGGTCGCCGCGCGATCGTACTGGTTGGCGCGCTGGAGCGCGGTGCCCAGGTAGAGGAAGAGCTCGGGGCGCTTGGGCTCGAGGTTCACCGCCTCCTGCAGCGTGGCCACCGCCTCGTCGTAGCGCTTGGCGCGCCCGTAGAGGAAGCCGAGCTGCACCCGCGCGTCCACCGAGCGGGGATCGGCCTTGAGGATCTTCTCCAGCTCGCTCCGGGCCTCGTCGTCCTTCCCCGCGTCCATCAGCGCGGTGGCCAGATAGTAGCGGGTCCGCATGTTGCCGGGCTCGAGCGCGACGGCCTGGCGGAAGGCGGCGATCGCCTTGTCGTACTGCTTCTGCTCGTAGTGGATGGCGCCCAGCTTCAGCCACACCCGCGGGTCCCGCGGGAGCGAATCGACCAGCGACTCGATCTCGCTCTGGGCCTCGCCGTAGCGCCCCAGCTTCACGAGCAGGTCGCCCAGCCGCTCCACGAAGGCCGCGTTGTCCGGGTTGGCCTTGAGCGCTTCCTTGTAGACGCCCACCGCCTCGTCGAGCTTGTTCTGGGACTCGTAGACGAAGCCGAGCGCGGACCACGCCCCGTCGTGGTCCGGGTCGAGGTCCACCGCGCGCTTGAGATTGGTCAAGGCCTCGTCCCACTGCTCGTTCTCGATGCCGATGCGCCCCAGCAGGTAGTAGCCCTGCGAGAGATTGGGGCGCGCGGTTACCAGCCGGCCCAGCACCGCGCGCGCCTTCTCGTAGCTCTTCTGCTCGAAGTGGAGCTGGGCCAGGGCCAGATAGCCGTCGGGCGTCTGCGGGTCGAGCGCCACCGCCCGCTCCAGCGCGGCTTCCGCTTCCGCCGTCTTGCGCTGGCGCTTGTAGAGGTCGGCCAGCGTCATGTGGGCGCCCGCGTTGTTGGGCTCGAGCGCGATGGCCTTTTGCGCGGCGGTGAAGGCGCCCGCGGTGTCGTTGACCCGGATCAGCCACTGGGAGAGCTGGATCCAGAGGAGCGCGGTGTTGGGATCGAACTTGATGGCCTCGCGGAGCTGGACGATGGCCTGCGGCATCCGGCCGGCGCGGGCCTCCATCTGCGCGATCACATAGTGGTCGTAGGCCTCGCCCTGGGCGCCGCCCGCCCGGCGGCCGGGCGGGACGATCGTGATGGTCTTCGGGACGGGCGTGGGCTCGGCCTCGCTCGTCTGCGTGGTGGCGCAACCGGCGATCGCGCCGAGGGCGAGCAGGATGCCCGCGAGGGCCCCGCCCCGGCGCGCGATCAGGCCCTTGGCCACGACGCGGCGAACGGTGGAGGCCAGCGCCTCGTCGCGCACCGGCGCGGCCGCGCCTTCCACGATGGCCAGCTCGTCGGCGTCGAGCCGCAGAGGGGCGGCGGGCGCGGCGCGGCGCGGGGCCCCACGCTCTGGGGCCGGCGCGGGGCCGGCGAGGCTCGGACGTAGCGCGGTGACGGTCGGGCCGAAGCGGGCGCGGACCGCGTCGAGGACTTCCGCGGATCGCATGGAGAGCTCCTGGAGCCAGGGGGAATTGTCGGCCATCACCGTGAGCGTCCCCGCCCGCAGCTCGCCGGGTCGGGTGCGATGGGCCAGCTCGGAACCGACGGCCGTGCGCCAGCCCTGGCGGATGCGCTCGGCCAGCAGTCGCTCTTCGAGGGCGGGCAGGGCGGCGGTCAGCATCGTGCCCACACGGACCGGAAAGGAAGAGCGGGCCGAGCCCATCGTGAGTCCATGATACTTGACCGGGTATGTCCTCGCTAGCTTGAACGGGTGGACGGTTGCTAGCTTGAAGGCGTGGACGGTCGCTAGCTTGAAGGCGTGGACGGTCGCTAGCTTGAAGGCGTGGACGGTCGCTAGCTTGAAGCTTGGCCCGACGGTCCGGGGGCAAATTGACTCAGATCGTACCGACATTTATAGTGTCGCTACCATGGCCCGACCCAAGCGCGGGGAGATTCTGTCCCTGACGATCGACGACCTGGCCTTCGGCGGCGAGGGCGTCGGGCGGGCCGATGGCTACGTGGTGTTCGTCCCGGGCGGCCTGCCCGGCGATCGGCTCCGCGTCCGGCTCGTGCAGGTGCGCTCCCGCTTCGGGCGCGGGGTCATCGACGCCGTCGAGCAGCCTTCGCCGCAGCGCGTGGAGGCGCCCTGCCCATACTTTGGGCGCTGCGGCGGCTGCCGCCTCCAGCACATGGCCTACCCCGCCCAGCTCGCCTTCAAGGCCAAGCAGGTGGTGGACGCGCTGGAGCGGCTCGGCGGGCTCAAGGGCATCGAGGTCCGGCCCATCATCGGCGCCGAGGAGACGTTCGGGTACCGGAACAAGATGGAGTTCACGGTGGCGCGGGGCCCGAAGGAGCCGATGGTGGTGGGGCTGCACGAGGCCGATCGCTACGACTCGGTGCTCGACATCGAGCGCTGCCTGCTGCAGTCCGACCGCATGAACGCGCTTCTCGGCGAGGCGCGCGGCTTCTTCGCCGAGCGCGGGCTCACCGTCTACGAGCAGGACAGCGGCGAAGGGCTCCTGCGCTTCCTCATGCTGCGCGAGGGCACGCACACCGGCGAGCTCATGGCCAACGTGGTGACGTCCGCGCCCGCGGTCTCCGAGCTGGCCCCGCTCGCCCAGCGCCTGCAGGCGCGCGACGCGGGCACGACCAGCGTGGTCATGAACGTGAACCCCAGGAAGGCCAGCGTGGCGGTCGGGGTCGAGGAGCACCTGCTGGGCGGCCGCGACCACATCCGCGAGAGCGTGGGCGGGCTCATCTTCCAGGTCTCGGCCGGCTCGTTCTTCCAGACCAATACCCGGCAGGCCGAGCGCCTCTTCGAGCTCGTCATCGACTCCGCGGGCCTGACCGGGACCGAGACGGTCTACGATCTCTATTCGGGCACCGGCGCCATCAGCCTGCTCCTGGCCCGGCGCGCCCGGTGGGTGTACGGCATCGAGGTGGCCCAGGCCGCGGTGGACGACGCGGGGGTGAACGCGGCGGCCAACGCCATCACCAACTGCACCTTCGTGTGCGGGGAGGTCCGCTTCGTGCTGCCCTCCCTGATCGCGAAGGGGGTGACCGGGGAGGTGGTGGTGGCCGATCCGCCGCGCGCGGGCTTCCATCCCAAGGCGCTGCACGCCCTGATCACGCTCGGCGCGCGCCGCATCGTCTACGTGTCGTGCAACCCGACCACGCTGGCCCGGGACCTGGGCGAGCTGGTGCGCGGCGGCTACCGGCTCGAGTGGGTGCAGCCGGTCGACATGTTCCCGCACACCCCGCACATCGAGGCGGTGGCCCGGTTGGAGCGCGTCGGTTCGTGAAGTCGTACCTGCTGCGGCGGCTCTGGCAGTCGCTGCTGGTCCTCTTCGGCGTCTCGGTGGTGGTGTTCCTGATCCTGCACCTGACCGGCGACCCGGCCGCGCTCCTGCTGCCGCCCGACGCGACCGCCGATGACATCGCGAAGTTCCGCACCGCGATGGGCTTCGACGATCCGGTGGCGGTCCAGTACCTCCGCTTCCTGAAGGGCGCGGTGCGCGGGGACTTCGGCGAGTCCTTGCGCCACGGCGAGCCCGCGATGGCCCTCGTGGGCGAGCGGCTGCCCGCCACCTTCCAGCTCGCGGGCGCGGGGCTGCTCATCGCGCTGTGCCTGGCGATCCCGGCGGGTATCGTGTCCGCGGTCAGGCGGAATACCGCGGTGGACTACGTCGCGACGGTGGTGGCGCTGCTCGGCCAGGCCATGCCGACCTTCTGGCTCGGGATCATGCTGATCCTGGTCTTCTCGGTGCGGCTCAACTGGCTTCCCTCCTCGGGACGCGGCGGGCTCGAGCACCTGATCCTGCCCGCGATCACCCTCGGGCTCTTCACCACCGCGCGGATCACCCGCCTCACGCGCTCCGGGATGCTGGAGGTGCTCGGCCAGGACTACATCCGCACCGCGCGCGCCAAGGGGGTCGGCGAGCCGCCGGTAGTGTGGAAGCACGCGCTCAAGAACGCGTCGATCCCGATCGTCACCATCGTGGGGATCGAGCTCGGCACCCTGCTCGGCGGCTCCGTGATCACCGAGACCATCTTCGCGTGGCCGGGCGTGGGGCGGCTCTCGGTGCAGGCCATCTTCAACCGCGATTATCCCGTCGTCCAGTCGGCGGTGTTCCTGCTCGCCAGCACCTTCGTGATCGTCAACTTCCTGGTCGACATCATCTATACCTACCTCGATCCGCGCATCCGGTACCGCTGATGGCCGCGTTGCCGCCCTCGACGCCCGCCGATGGCGCGCAGCTCCATCCCGCCGCCGCCCCCGCCCCCCCCGAAGTGGTCGGGCCGCGAGTGCGTTCGCGCCCCTGGGCGGAGCGCGAGTGGGTGGCGCTGCTGCGGCGGCTGGTGCGCCGCCGCACCGCGCTGTTCGGCATGCTCGTGGTGCTGGTGGTGATGCTGGCCGCGCTGGCCGCTCCGCTCGTCGCGCCGTTCGATCCGCTGGAGCAGGACATCGGCCAGCGGCTCCGCGAGCCGGGCTGGCAGGACGCGCAGGGCCGCGTGCACCCGCTCGGCACCGACCACCTCGGGCGCGACATCCTCTCGCGCATCATCTTCGGCTCGCGCATCGCGCTGCTGGTCGGGCTGGCCGCGGTGGTGATCTCGGGCGTGCTCGGCATGATCATCGGGCTCGTGGCCGGTTACTTCGGCGGCCGCATGGACGACTTCCTGATGCGCCTGGCCGACATCCAGCTCGCCTTCCCGTTCATCCTGCTCGCGATCGCGGTCATCGGAGTGCTGGGGCCGAGCCTGCGCAACATCATCATCGTCATCGGCGTGTCGTCCTGGGTCGTCTACGCGCGGGTGGTGCGGGGCGAGGTGCTCTCGATCCGTGAGCGCGAGTACGTGCACGCGGCGGTGGCGCTCGGCAGCCGGCACTGGCGGGTGCTGATGACCCACGTGCTGCCGAACACCTTCACCCCCTGGCTGGTGGTGGCCACGCTCGACATGGCGCGCGTGATCGTGATCGAGTCCGCGCTCTCGTTCCTGGGGCTGGGCGTGCAGCCGCCCACGCCCACCTGGGGCGGCATGCTCGCCGACGGCCGCGTCTACCTCTCCACCGCGTGGTGGCTGGCGACGTTCCCGGGCCTCGCGATCCTCATCACCGTGCTCGGCATCAACCTCTTCGGCGACGGGCTCCGCGACACGCTCGACCCGCGGCTCAAGGTCTAGCCGTGTCACGCGTCTTTCGGTCATCGGCCCGGCGCGAGGCGGGTGGGTCCTGTCGCCGGGGGGCGCGTCCCGACGCCACCCACCCGATCACCCTCGAAGCTCATGGCCAGCTCTGAGACAGCCTGATGAGCACCTACTACTCGATCACCCTCGAGGCTTATGAACAGTTCTGAGACTCTTGTGCTGAGTGGGGCGCGGATCATTGATGGGACGGGGGCGGAGCCCGTGCGCGGGCGGTCGGTTGTGGTGGAGAAGGGTGTGATCGCGGCGGTGGTGGAGGATGCGCGGGCGCCGCGGGGGAATGGGGTGGACCTGGCGGGCCACACGCTCTTGCCCGGGCTCATCAACTGCCACGTGCACCTCTGCCTCGGGGCGGAGGCCGATCCGGTGCGGCCACTGCGCGAGGAGCCCCTGGGGCTCACCGCCATCAAGGCGCTGCTGCGGGCGCGTGAGACGGCCCGGGCCGGGGTGACCACGGTGCGGGACCTGGGCGGGCGCGAGTACGTGGAGATCGCGGTGCGCCGCGCCATCCAGGAGGGTCTCATCGACGGGCCGCGCATCCTGGCGGCCGGACGACCGGTGTGCATGACGGGCGGGCACGGGCACTGGCTCGCCCGCGAGGCCGACGGGCCCGACGACGCGCGGAAGGCGGTGCGCGAGCAGCTGAAGGCGGGGGCGGACGTGATCAAGATCATCGCCACCGGTGGCGTGATGACCCCGGGCGTGGAGCCCGGCTCGCCCCAGCTCACGCTCGAGGAGATGCGCGCGGCCATCGAGGAGGCTAGCCGGGCGGGGCGCCGCACCGCGGCCCACGCGATGGCGTCCAGCGGCATCAGCGACGCCATCGCGGCGGGGATCACCTCGATCGAGCACGGGATCTATCTCACCGAGGAGATCGTGGCCCACATGCGGCGCGACGGAACCTTTCTGGTCCCCACCCTCAACGCGCCCGCGGCCATCGCCTCCGGCGGGCTCGCTGCGGGCATCCCCGATTTCATGGTGCGCAAGTCGGAGGTGGTCGTGCCGGCGCACGTGGCGAGCTTCCAGCTCGCGCATCGCGCGGGCGTGCGGATCGCGGCGGGCGCCGACTCGGGCACCCCGCTCAACTTCCACGGCTCGTTGCTGCCCGAGCTCACGCTGATGGTGAAGTACGGCATGACACCCCTCGAGGCGATCCGGGCCGCCACCGTCACCGCGGCCGACTGCCTGGGTCTGGGCGAGGTGACCGGCCGGGTGGCCCCCGGCTACGCAGCGGATCTGATCGCGGTGGCGGGCGACCCGGCCGAGCGCATCGAGGCGCTCGCCGATCTGAAGCTCGTGCTGGTGAGCGGCCGCGTCTTGATAGGGGCGTAGCTCCGCGGGGCGGGGCGTAGCTCAGCGGCCGGGGGTGGCGAGTAGCCCGAGCCGGGCCGCCGCCGCGAGGAGCGCCAGGACCGCGAAGCCCGTGCCCCCCGCCGCCACCACGACCTCGCGCCAGAGCGGGGGCCGCAGCACTTCCGGCAGCAGCGCGCGATTCAGGCGCAGCGTGTGGAAGGACAGCACCGCGAAGTTCACCGCCGCGATGTCGGCGCCGATCACGATCAGGGTGAGCGGGTCGGCCACCGTCATGGCGAGGCCGCCCGCCAGCACGAAGAGCACGAGCACCGGGTAGTAGACCCAGCCCGCGCCCGCGGTGGCTGGTCGCACGCCCGCCGTCCAGAGCATCTCGGTCACGTTGCGCGCGAAGCCCTCGATGATGCCGACCTGGGTCGAGAAGAAGATCCAGAGCGTGGTCAGGAGCGCGGGCAGCCAGAGCAGGGCCCAGTAGCGTCGCGTCAGCTCGCGCGCGAAGACCGCGCCCGCCCCGAAGCCGCCCATGTCCGTGCCCGGCGGCACCGCGTCGAGGGCGAGCAGCACCGGCAGCCCCATGCCGATCAGGCAGCCGGCCGTCCAGAGATAGGAGAGGTCCGCCCGGAGGTAGCGCCACCACTCGCGCCACTTGGCGAGGTTCGCGTCACTGGGTGGGAAGATGGCCCCGTCGCGCGGCAGCAGGATGGTCTGATCGCCCACCGGCGTCGGCTGCGCCCCCACGGTGCCCGCCATCCCGAAGCCCTTGTCGCGCAGCCAGTAGGTGAGCATGGCGTTGATCGTGCCGCCCGCGCCGGAATAGGCCGCGAAGGCCGCGACGAGCGCCCAGTCGATCGCGCGGGCGGGGAGCGGCGACGGGACCCAGCCCGGCTCCCACAGCGGGCGGCCCGCGAAATTCCACGCGAGCGCGGCCCAGGCCGGCCCAGGCACGAAATACAGGGCCAGCGCGACGAGGAACAGCAGCATCCACGCCATCATGATCCACTCGGTGATCTCGAGCGCGCGCTGGGCGCGCCGGCCGAGGAGCACGAGCCCGACCGCGCCCAGGAAAAGCAGGTAGCCGAGGCCGACCACCGTCGCGCGGTCGTCCGCGCGCGGCACGCGGCCGAGCAGCAGCGCGGCCAGGGCGGAGCCGCCCGCGAGCGCCCAGCCGGGCCAGCCCACCTGAGCGAGGTGGAGGAGCGAGTAGCCGGCGGCCCAGAAGCGCGCGCCCGGCCGCTGGCGCATGAAGCCCGTGAAGATGGGCTCGCCGGTGGCCAAGGTGTAGCGTGCCATCTCCGCGTTGAGCACGCCCTGGAAGAGGATCGACAGGGTGCAGATCCAGAGCAGGGTCGGGCCGTAGGCGGCGGCGACGGCCGGGCCGAGCAGCCAGTCGCCCGCGCCCAGCGAGAGCCCGAGCAGGATCGCCCCCGGCCCGATGACCCGGACCAGGTTGATGGGATTGTAGGCGGGCGCGTGCGGCAGGTCGCCCTGCCGCCACGCGGGCAGATCGCTCACGCGCGGGTGCGCCTCCGTCGCCAGACCCAAAGGGTGAGCCACGCCGCGGGGACGCTCAGCCAGAGCCAGCCCGACGGCGCGGCGGCGGCCAGATCGATCGCGAGCAGCACGGTGCCGCCGGCGGCGGCGGCCCAGAGCAGGATCCACGCGAGCCCGTCGGCGGCGCGTCGCGCCCCGAGCGTGGCCGCCAGGAGGGCAGCGGCCGCCGCGCTGCCGTCGAGCAGCACGTCGGAGACGCGCCCTTCACGGGTGGGCGTGATGGCCTGGTGCACCTCGTCGAGCCCGGCGGTGAGCACGGCGAGCGCGAGCGGCCATCGCCAGGGCGCAGGCGCGTCGGGGCCGGTCAGGGCGCGGCGCCAGAGGAGAGCGAGCACCGCGTACTCGACGACGTGTCCGGTTTTCCGCAGGAGCCAATGCGCGCCCGCGATCTGCTCGGGGGCGGCCCACGGCAGGAGCACGCGCAGCCAGGGCTCCAGCAGCGGGGTCGTGGCGCCGCCGTGCCATCCGGCGCCCGAGAACCACGCGATCAGCGCCGACCACGCGAGCGGCGGCAGGATCCGGCGGGCCGTCGTCACGGCTTCCTAGGGTGGCACAGGGGCTCGAAGTTGACAACTTGCGCTCACTAAACATAGGATGAGCCATGCAAATCCGGGAGCTCCTCGATGAGCTCTTGACGTCGCTCGAGACCGGGCCCCTGATCACCGCCGTCCGGCACTTCGACGCCAAACCCGCCGTCTTCGCGCCCTTTCCGTCCTCGCTGGACCCCCGCATCGTGGAGGCGCTCAAGTCGCGCGGCGTTCAGCAGCTCTACTCGCACCAGGCCAAGGCCTTCGACACGGTGGCCAAGGGCGAGCACCTCGTGGTGGTCACGCCCACCGCCTCCGGCAAGACCCTCTGCTACAACCTGCCCGTGCTCCAGGCGCTGGTGCAGCAGCCGGACGCGCGGGTGCTCTACCTCTTCCCGACCAAGGCGCTCGCGCAGGACCAGCTCGCCGAGCTGATGGAGCTGTCGAAGTCGCTGCCCGACATGCGGATGTTCACC
>Ga0099829_10002031_pt1 | contig 11463 bp, 8 predicted proteins | sample CZO8metaG_3_FD_79336 | JGI IMG/M metagenome (GOLD analysis project Ga0099829, IMG submission 79336) | Vadose zone soil microbial communities from the Eel River Critical Zone Observatory, Northern California, USA - CZOApr15con2H2.8 metaG | ecosystem: Environmental > Terrestrial > Soil > Vadose...
CCTCAAGCATGGTGCGCAAGGACGCTTCAGCCTCGCCGATGCGTGCATCGTTCAGGACCGCCAGGAATTGACGCCAGTTTCGGCCGAAGGCAAATCGCTTACCGCGGGCGATTTCCTCGTGCGCGCCCACCGTCATCCCTGCGCTCCGGACTCAAGCACCTGTAAGTGTACGGCCTCGTACTGCGATGCGACACGCTGGAGAGAGAACTCACGCAACACGCGTGCGCGTCCTTGAGCCCCAAGTTCCCGCCGAGCCTCCGCACCCACATCGACTAGTGCTCGAAAGGCTCCCGCCAGCGCGAGCGGATCTCCGGGCGGCACGATCTCACCGGCATCCCCGACGACCCACGCCGAGTCTCCGACGTCCGTCGCCACGCACGGCACACCACAGGCCATCGCCTCGCCTAGAACACTCGGGAAACCTTCACCGTAAGCCGACGACGAGCACGCGATGTCCAGTGCCGCCATGAGCTCGTTGGCAGGTCTTACCTCTCCGAGCAGGTGTACAGCGTGCCCAAGACCAAGCCCCGCGAGCAGGCGGTCGAGTTCCACGTTCGCGCGATTGACACCCTGGCCTGCCAGTACGAACTGCACGCCGGGTCGTTCGTGTGTCAAAATAGCCGCCGCCTTGAGGAACCCAGGATAGTCCTTCATCGCGTGGTAGCGGCCGACCCGTCCAATGAGCACCACTTCCTCCCCAACGCCCAGGCGATGCCGGAATGCGGCGCGGGCAGTTTGCGATGGAGTGAAGCTCCCGCTATCGAATCCATTGGGTATGACCACGGCCTTCGTAGTTGCGTACCCCAGTTCGGCGTGCTGTCGCGCCCCAGTGCGTGAGTTGTAGATGATGCTGGCGACGTAGGACGATAGGAGGGCGCCAAGCCTGACCACGCCCGCGGTGATCCAACCGTCAGACGAAAAGTCGTATACGGTATTCCGGATGCTCCACACAACCGGGGGCCGCCCTGGGCCCAGCGCCCGTCCGGCGAGCGCTGCAAGGTTGCCGTGGTACATCCAGCCCTGAATGAGGGCAGGCGCGCGCATGACCACTGCGCGGCGCAGTCGCCACGCCGCTCTCGGACCGGGCAGGCTACCACGCACACTAAGCGTGACGACCGGGATCCCCAGCCGCTCAATGACGTCCCCGACCATTCCGCGATCACGTAGGGACACGACGCTTGGCCGCCAGTGTTCCCGATCGCTCGCCGCAAGCAGTTTGAGCAGCATCATCTCTGCACCGCCGGTCTCGAGCCCCGTGACCACGTAGGCGATGCTAAGCGGACGCATCGACGCAGGCCCGGAGCAACCTTTCTGTCTCCGCAACCATTCGGTCGAGGCTGAACTGCCGCTCGATGCGCTCCCGACAGGCCCGGCTTTGCTCCGCCCCTGCACGCGACAGGCCTTCGCGGATTGCGTCGGCAAGGCGAGCCGGATCACCCGGGGGGACCAGGGTACCCAACGTGCCGAGAATCCACGCGGCATCGCCGACGTCCGTCGCGACGCAGGGGATGCCGCAGGCCATTGCCTCGCCCAGCACGTTCGAGAAGCCTTCGCCGAAGGCCGAAGAAAGGCAGCACACGTCGAACGCATTGTAGACAGCAGTCATGTCCTGTTGCGCTCCTGCCCAAGTCACGCGGTCCGCCAGCCCCAAAACAGCCGCTCGCCTTTGGAGCTCCAAACGGTATGCCGGAGAACCGTCCCCGACGCACACGAACCGCACGTCGAGTTGTTCGAGCCTCAAGGAGCCCGCAGCCTCTAGAAACGTCGAGTGATCTTTCATTGGATCGAGTCGCCCAACGATCCCGACGACCGAGTCCTGCTCGGAGATCCCCCAGACGGCGCGCATCCGCCGACCCCCCTCGGCGTCGGGGCGAAACCGCACCAGGTCAATGCCATTGGGCACAACGGTGACTTTTGCTCGTGGGTAGCCTCGACTGCGATGATACTCGGCACCCGCCCACGAATTCGCGATGATAAGATCCGCAAAGCGTGCGAGCGCTCGACTCAATCCAAACGTGAATCGGGGAAGCCAGTCGTAACGGCTGAAATCGACATTGGAGGCGCGAACCCCCCAGACGACCCGTGTTCCGTGTAGAAGTGGTTTCATGAGTAGCGCCAATACGCTCGGTTCGACCAGAAAGGCATAGATCACCTGCGGCCGCTCACAGCGCAACACACGCCACAGGCGGCCTACGAATCCCACGACATCCAAGCGGCCGCGCTTCTCCAAGATTGCGACGGGCACGCCAGCATCCTCCAGCTCGCGCAGGAGCGGCCCCCCTCCGTAGAACGCGACCACGAGAACAGATGCGCCGTTCGCGTACAGCGCCTTCGCCAGCGCAACAAGCTGCCTCTGCGCGCCTCCGAGGTTGAGTGAACGCACTAGAAATGTGATGGACACCGACTACCGCGGATCCGCGTCGAGCAGGGTGCCTTCAGGCAATTGCCATCCGACGCGTTCCCGGCCGGGACAGGGCGTGCCGGAGCGCTCGCGGCAGAAGCAGTAGCGCAACGATGAGAATCAAATTGAACCCGGCCTGAGCAGCTAGCACCGGATCCCCATACATCACCCGGAAGGCCATGAAAAAAAGCAGTGCCATCCTGAACACCGCGCCCTTCCGGCCGCTAAATACAGGCTCGCACAGAGTGAGCGCAGCACCGAAGGCCAAACTTACGGCGACGACACCTATCAAGCCAACGCTAAAGTATCCGAACGAAAGCAGATCAACGGGGATCGTCCCCGAACCACCGTCTGTCACCAACTCCGTATTCACCATTGAGACAGATTGTGGATGCGTGAGTCCAAAAACGCGCTGCGGCACAAGATACAATCCAGCGAGCGGTACATCTGCAAAGAAGCGATAGGGAGAAACGTTCGGCACGTCGACTGATGTATTTGCCAGAGTTAGGTACGGAAACGAGAACTCCATCATGACGTCTGTGAATGCGCGAGAAGCATCACCCCGCACGGTCGCCCATCTCGCGAGCAAGCCCTCGGGCCCAGAGCGGAGGAGGAACAACTGCTTGCCAAACAGCACGACCCCCAAAGCGAGAGTAGTCAATACGAGCATCATCCGCCACTGCCATCTTCCTCCTTGGGACATCCTCGCTAGCGGAAATGCGACGAGGTACGCAATAAGAACCAGCCGCCCGGCGCCGTGGTAGAGCACGATGAACGACAGACAGAACGATACCAGAAGGAGAGCCCCGACTATCTGGCGCGTGATGCCCCGCTGGACGCTGGCCCTCAATGCGTAGAAGCAGTACGACGCACCAAGAACGACCGTTGCAACGTTCTTCAGGAACGCGAGGTTGGACACGACGGGCGGGTTGTCACCCCGAAAAAGGATGCCCTCAAGCAACAGCGGAACGATCCCGCCAATGCTCTGCGCGTACAATACGAGCGAAACGGTGCCAAGAAGCAACGCCACGCTTCCAGCGAACACCAAGTCGGTCTCAGGACTGCGATCATGCACAACTCCCGGGGGCAGGCGGCGAACTCGCGTGACCGTTACCAGCAGTGCCTCGCCACATCTAGCGCCAGCGAGAATCAAGGGATAGCCCATGAAGGCGATCAGCGACGCGTAGACGAACGCGTCATCCGTGAACGGGTGGCGGAAGATCCAGCGCCAGGCCGTCTCCCAATACACGCTGAGATCCAAGAGCTGCAAACAGACTGGGATCGCAACGAAGCACACGAAATAGAGCCATCCCGCGAGCTCGACGGGATCGAGCAACGCTCCTCGACGGCGTCGGACGAGCTGCACCGTCAGGATCAAAGCCCCCAGCGCGCAGGCCAGGCCGAGGATCACGATGCGGTTCACGAGTGCCCTCGCGCGGTCACGTGACCGTCTAGGCTCGCAGCGCGCGAGCCAGCATGGTGCGGCTATCGCCCACGTTTAGGAAGACCGCCACGATCGCGTACACCGCTGCACCCCCCACAATCTGTAGCGCGAGTGCCGCCTCCCCCCGGTAGGATGCAAACGGGCGTAGCGCGAGCGCCATCGCGGTGGAAGCAGCCACGATCCTTGCCCAGTCCGCAAGGGGGAGCGGCATTCGGAAGACGTCCCGCCCGAGTGCTACGCTTAGTGCGCCCGCGACGAAGAACGTCCCGAGTGCCACCCAGGCCGCGCCGAGCGCCCCGAACCTCGGGATCCACCAGAGATTGAGCGCGACATTGAGCACTGCCGCGGAGCCGGTAACCCACACCTGCTTTACCGTCGCCCGCCCGAGTTGGAAACTGAGGTCGAAATAAAAGGCCTTCAGCCCGGCGAAAAATGCGGCAATTGCGAGCCAGGGCACGAGCTCTCCGGCCGAGGCCTGAAACGAACGGCCCAACAGCACATACGCGACGTTTGGAGCAAGCAACACTAGCCCCATTGTCGCGGGCGCTGCGAGCGCCAAGAGGAGGGTCGCGTGTTGGGTCAGCTGTTTGCCCGCCGACTCAACCCCATGATCCTCCAATGCCCGCACGGCGAGCGGAAACGCCGAGAGGTTCACCATCATCATTAGGGCTGTCAACCCCTGGTAACTGAGGTCATAGGCGACAGCATAGGTACCAACGTCCGCCGGCCCCCTCAGCCAGCCCAAAAGCAGACGATCGGATGAGTTCACGACGAAGGCGAGCGCGTAGGTCGCGGTCAAGGGCAAGCCGTAACGCACAACCTCTCGGAGCATTTCGGCGTCGCCGTGACGCGGCGAGGCTCCGCGCCAGTCATACCCAGCGAGTCTAAGGCCGGGTGCGAGGTACCCGATGATCGCTCCCACAACTACCCCGGGAACACCGAGCCCCATGTACGCCAGGACCCCGCCACAGGCAGAGCCGACGACTGCTTTAGCGAGCGTGAGCGCCCCGTAGCGGACGGGCTTCAACCCCGCGAGCGAAAGCTCGAGGTTCAACTCCAGCCACGCCTGGCTGCACAGCAGGATCGCGCTGAGGCCGATCAACGCTCGGACCCGCGAGTCGGGCCATACAATGAGGGCGATGGTCGCGAGCAGAATCACCAAGCTCGCAACGCGCACGTACGCCCCGCTTACCGTGGCGAGGAAATCAGTACGCCGGGCGCTGTACGCGGCGAAGAAACGCCGCGCCCCCATGTGCAGCCACTGAAAAACGACGGCGTCGGCGACGGCCACGCAGGCCAGCACGAGCGCGTACTGGCCATACTCCCCGGGACTCAACAGGTGCGTGTACAGCGCTAGCGCCAAGAGGTTAACTACCCCGGAAGCGCCGCGCCCGAGAGAATACAGAACAGTGTGGCGGATCAGCATGACGTCCGCCCCAGCAGGCGGGGTTCCTACTGCGCCTCTAACCACGCCTGGAACATCAGCACGTCCCAGAGCAGATAGTGCCAGTTGCGGATTCCCTGCTGGTGTTCGACCCATTTGCAAGTCACAGCTTCCGGCTCGAAAAACCCTTCTCGAGCGAGCCGCGACGGGGCGAGCAGCGCCTCCGCCCACTGCCGCAGCGGCCCGCGTAGCCACAGCTCCAATGGCACTCCGAACCCCATCTTCGGCCGATCCACGAGGTGGTGAGGTACATACCGGTCGAGCAGCTGGCGCACGATCCACTTGCCCCTTCCCTGCCGCACCTTCACACCGAGCGGAAGCCGCCAAGCGAACTCCGCCACGGTGTGGTCGAGATATGGCGCTCGCGATTCGAGGCTCACGCCCATGCTCGCCCGATCGACCTTCACGAGAATGTCATCAGGCAGATAACTGACTAAGTCGACGTACATCATCCAGTGAAGGAGCTCACCCACGTCGGCCCAACGGCTTGAGTGGCTGAGGACGGTCGGGGGCTCGCGCGCCTCGAGAACGACCTGCTCGGCGTCCCGCCAGTGCGACATCAGGTCGAGATACATCGCCCGATCGGAGCCGCGGTCCAGAACGTCGGCCAGCTTGTGCAGTCGATCGCCGGTGACCGACCACGCGATTGCTCGGCGGACACCGCCCAGCCGGTTGAGGCCCCGATCCCACTGCTGCGGCGACCACGCGCGAATGGCGCGCGCCAGCCCCCGCCCCACGCCACCCGGAACGGGCCGTAGCCAGCGCCGCAGCCGCTCGCCCACGAAATAGCGGTCGTACCCGCCAAACAACTCGTCGCCGCCGTCCCCCGAGAGACTCACGGTGACTTGGCTGCGGGCCAGCTCGGACACGAGGAAGGTAGGTACCTGCGACGAATCAGCGAACGGCTCGTCGTACAGCGTCGGCAGCTTTGGCACCACGGCCAGCGTCTCGGCCGGAGTCACGTACAGCTCGGTGTGGTCGGTTCCCAGGTGCCGGGCGACCGCTTTCGCATGCTCCGCCTCGCTGTACGCCCGCTCATGAAAACCGATCGTGAACGTCCGTACCGGCCGGTCGGACTCCGCCTGCATCATCGCGACGATGAGCGACGAATCGATCCCGCCGGACAGGAACGCACCCAGCGGAACGTCGGCGACCATCTCCCGCCGGACCACCTGCCGTAGCAGCACGTCCAGCTGCTCGGTGAGCTCCTCGTCGCTTCCTGCCGCGGGCGCAGCGACACCCGCCTCCGCAATCTCCCGCGCCGACCAGTACACTGCCTCGACGGGCTCGGCCCCTGGCTCCCGAAACGTGAGGATCGTGCCCGGCGCGACCTTGCGCACGTTGCGGTATATCGAGTACGGCGCCGCGATGTAGTTGTGCCGGAGGAACAGCGCCAGTGCGCCGCGATCGATGTCACCCCGCCAGGCGGGGTGGGCGCGGAGCGCCTTCAGCTCGGAGCCGAACAGCAACGTGCGGCCGAATCGAGCGTAGTAGAGCGGCTTCTCACCCAGCCGATCACGCACCAGGGAGAGCGAACGGGTCGCGCGGTCGAACAGCGCGAAGGCGAACATCCCGCTGAACCCCCGCACCGCCTCGTGCAGGCCGCGACACTCGATGGCGCCAAGCATGACCTCCGTGTCGGACCGACCGCGAAACGCCACCCCGCGCTCGACCAGTTCACGCCGCAGATCCGGGAAGTTGTAGACCTCACCGTTATAGATGATGACGAAGCGCCCGCTCGCCGATTTCATGGGCTGGTGCCCGTCGGCGGAGAGATCGATGATCGCGAGGCGTCGGTGGGCGAACCCGATGCCCGCCGCCGGGTCCCACCAGGTCCCCTCGTCGTCCGGCCCGCGATGACGCACCGCGCCGGCCATGCCTCGCAGCACGGCCTCGGCGTCGTCCGTCGCGCCATCGGATGACCAGAACCCCGCTATGCCGCACATGCGCTCATGCCACCGTCGCTAGCGAACGCACAGGAAATGCCAGTACGGAAGTTGCTCCGAAACAACCACGCGACGAAACTCCCCGGCCAGGCCCTCAATCTCACGCCGCGTGACGCGCTGCTCGATCGGCGTGAAGAAGCGATCATACGCGTCCTGCATGATGGCCTGGAAGCTCTTGTCGTGGTAGGCCTCGTACAGCGGCACCCTCGCCTCGAGTCCCACACGCCGCACCAGCGCGCCGAGCGCGATTACGGGAAGATAGACTCCGACCGTGATTGCGCCGGCAACGGCGTAGCGCAGCCGCTCGTTCCGCAGCCGAGCGAGAAGGAGTCGCACAGGCGTCACCAGCGAGAGCAAGAAGCGAAAATAAGCCGGCCGGTTATCCAACGCGTAATACACGTAGACTAGGAGTTGTCTGGCGTAACGGCGGAGCGCACGCACCTCTTCGAGGGCCGGCGTCGGCAAGTGGTGCAGCACGCCCAAGCAGAAGAGCAAATCGGCGAAGTCCGGGGCGAAGGGCAGACGGCGCACGTCGGCCATGACGAAAATCGCGTTTCGGCGTTCACGCATCACGTCGCGCGCCACGAAAATCGCCTCCGAGAAATCCACCAGCACGATCTCGCGACAGTATTGGCTCGCGAAGTAGCTCCACCGCCCCATCCCGCAGCCCAGGTCGCACAGCCGGGCACCAGCCAGCTCGTTCAAGTCGACCAAGTCGAAGTACCCGCGAAACGCCGCCTCGTGGTCCGGAAGCATTGAGCGGAACGTCTGCCATTCCTGGCCAAACGTGTACTGAATGTCCGTCGCGACGTCCCCTCGGCCAGTGGTCGTTGCGTCGGCGGCCAGTCGTGCCCGCAGCGTCTCCGGCCAGGCGGCGGGGTCGAGGCACACGATCACGTCTTCGACAACCGGATACGCCGCCCCATCCACGATCAGACGGTCAGCCTCGAGCCTCACCTCGCTGGCCCCGAAGACGCTCTTCAGGATGGAGACCTTGTCGGCGTAGTAGGTCCCGGTCGCGGCCGAAAGCACGGGGGATCGGACGCGCATCCCCGCTACCTGGACGTGTCGCTCAGACGGCCGGGTGGGACTGGGCGGACCGCGCTTGCATGGCAGCCGGGTCCGTCGCCCGTCGCGCCATACGTCGCAATCCGAAGTCGAGCTCCGCCACCTCCAGCCCCTGCCCTGTTGCGAAGGAGCGAATCGCGGAGACCGCCTCGGGCCCGAGCCGCCTGCTGCTGATGAGGATTTTCTGCACGCCGTAACGCTGGACCGCCAGGGCGAGGCTTTCGCGTCCGCCGGCAACGGGAACGCCGTGGATCTTGGCCCCGTGCTTCCGCGGATCGTCGTCAATGAAGCACACAGGTTGCAGGTTGAACTCGCCGTCGTTGAGCAATGCGCGTAGGATCAGCTCCCCGCTGTCCCCCGCCCCGTAGATCAACACTCGCTCCCCCTTCACTCGAAGCCACTTGCGAATCATCTCGAGCGACCGGAACGATAGACGCGAAGTCAGGACGAGCGCGGTCGACAGCAAAGCGTCGATGTAGAGGATCCCGTGCGACTGGGCGATGGCGGGTACCCGCCACTCACCATAGAGCAAGATCACCGCGCTGCTCACCAACAGCGCGCCGACGATGCGAAATAGGTCCACCATCCCGATGTACTGCCAAGCGCCGCGATATACGCCCAGCGCACCGAACGCGGCAACTTTGACGGCGATGACGACGCCAAGGGTGGACTGAAACGCCAGGCCATACTCGGGCGGCAGGGCCCCGTCGAAGCGGAGCCGGTAGGCACCGTAGTAGGCGAGCGTCATCAGGGTGACGTCCAGGAGCAGCTCGGCCAGCCGGCGCTTGTACAAGAGATTGCCCACCAGAACCGTCACGCCGTGTGAGCCCCGCGGTTCGTTGCTGTGCCGCACCTGCAGCCGGCTCAAGTATGCCGCGAGCAGGCACAAGGCGACGAGAAAGGCAGTCCCGATGAGCAGCGCGAGCCCACGGTCGAGTCGCATCAGGACCAGGGCCACGACGCCGCCGATGCCCGCCACGCCGTACAACAGCAGCGCTACCTGTCGCTCGCTCAACCCCAGCGCCACCAACCGGTGCGTACTGTGGTCGCGCCCGCCCTGGGAGATCGCCCGGCCGGACAGGGTCCGGGTCACCGTGACGAGCACCGTGTCCAGGACCGGCACCGCCACGATCGTCAGGGGCACGAGGAGCACCGACACGAGGCTGCCCGAGACGGCGGAGGGCGAGGTGACGACTAGCCCCGCCAGTGCCGAGCCGATGAACAGACTCCCCGCGTCGCCCATGAAGATCGACGCCGGATGGAAGTTGTATCGCAGGAACCCAAGCGCCGCACCCGTGATGGACCAGGCAAGCGCGGCGTGCAGCCAGGCGTCCTGCTGGGCGAAGGCGATTCCGAGGAACAGCGACGCAACGAAGGCCACGCCCGCCGCCACGCCGTCCATGTTGTCGAGCAGGTTGAACGCGTTGGTGACCGCGACGAACCAGAACAACGTGACCACGACGTTGACCCCGTAAGACGCCGTGACGGGGAAGATTGCCCCGAAGCTAACGAGAGCCACACCGGCCAACGCTTGGAGCACGAACTTTAGTTGGGGCCGCAGCTTGACGACATCGTCGACGAGACCGACGACGAACATGAACCCAGCGCTGATCCCTACCCCGAGGGCGGGCCGCATCAAGGCCCGCTCTAGCCCAAGACCCCCGCGGGGGGCCGGGAGCATGCCCATGACGCCGACGCCCACCGCCGTGGCGAGCAAGACTGCGACACCGCCCAGGAGCGGTGTGGGCCGTTCGTGCCAGCGGTCCGCCGCCGGCCGGGCCAACACGCCTAGTCGGAATGCGAGCGCCCGCAGCGCCGGCGTGAGCGCGAGCGCCGCCGCGAGCGACGCGCTCAGCACGATGGCAATCTCGAGGCTCCGACTCACGCGCGGACTGGCTCCAACGATCTGTGATATGAGATCACCGACTGCAGCGTCTCCTCCAGCCCCATCCTGGGCTCGTACCCGATCGCGCCACGGATCTTGTCCAAGGAGGGTACGCGTCGGTGCATGTCCTCGAAGTTCTCCCCGTACGCCTCTTCATACGGCAGGAACACGATCTCCGACTCGGACTCCGAGAGCTCCCGCACTCGCTTGGCGACGTCGAGAATCTTGATCTCCTCCTGACCACCCACGTTGAACACCTCGCCGACCGTGTTGTCGGCGTCCATGAGCGCAACCGCGGCCCGCACGGCATCGCTCACGTGGCCGAAACACCGGCTTTGCTGCCCGTCGCCGTACACCGTGATCGGCTCGCCGCGGATCGCCTGCGTCGCGAACCGCGGCAGCACCATGCCGTACCGCCCCGTCTGCCGGGGGCCCACGGTGTTGAAGAACCGCGCGATCACGGTCGGGCAGCGGCGCTCCCGCCAGTAGGCAATCGCCAAGAATTCGTCCACCGCCTTGGAGCAGGCATAACTCCACCGGCCGCGCGTCGTCGCCCCGAGCACTAGATCGCCGTTTTCACGGAAGGGAACATCCGTACTCTTGCCGTACACCTCGGAGGTTGAGGCGACGAGCAGTTTCTTGTGCTTCTTGCAGGCAGCGGCCAGCACCAGCTCGGTGCAGCCGAGGTTCGTCTCGATGGTCCGCACCGGGCTGTCCACGATCAACTGTACTCCGACCGCCGCGGCAAGGTGAAACACCTGATCGGCAGCGTCTACCAGCTCGCCGAGCAGCGGCTTGTTCGTCATCGTGTCGATGACGTAGCTGAACTGCGGATGCGATTTGAGGTGCGCGATGTTCCGGATCGAGCCCGTGGACAGGTCGTCGATGACCGACACTCTGTCCCCGCGCTCGAGCAGCGCCTCGGCGAGATGAGACCCGATGAACCCGGCACCGCCCGTGATCAAGTAATGCACGTCCCGACTCCGGTAGGAGAGGCCACTTAGGCGCTCGCTCGAAAGGCCGCCACGGTGCGGGCGAGTCCTTTTTCGAACGTCACGCTCGGCTCGTACCCCAGAGCGTCGCGTGCGGCGTCGATGGCAGCACACGAGTGCGCCACTTCGCCCGTCCGCAGGGGCGCGAACTCCGGGCGCGCGCGCGAGCCGACAATCCGCTCGAGCGCGGCGATCACGTCGAGCAGCGACACGCGGCAGCCCGTCGCGATATTGAACACGCGCCCGGCGATGCCCGGCCGCTCGCACGCTTCCACGGTCCCCC
>Ga0099829_10002032_pt1 | contig 11461 bp, 8 predicted proteins | sample CZO8metaG_3_FD_79336 | JGI IMG/M metagenome (GOLD analysis project Ga0099829, IMG submission 79336) | Vadose zone soil microbial communities from the Eel River Critical Zone Observatory, Northern California, USA - CZOApr15con2H2.8 metaG | ecosystem: Environmental > Terrestrial > Soil > Vadose...
AAGACAGGGCGGCATCGGAGTAACAGGCGGCAACGGGCTTGAACCCCTTCGCCGCGCGGTTCAGGTCGGCAAGTCAGCCGGGCTGCCGGTGATGGTGCACATCACCGATTCGGATTCGCCAATCGCTGATTTGCTCGCGCTCCTCAACAGAGGGGACATCGTGACCCACTGCTTCACCGCTTCAGCGCACGGCTTGCGCGAGGGAGACCGGATAAGCGATTCAGCATTGGCGGCGCGGAAACGCGGCGTCTTGTTCGATGTCGGTCACGGCGCTGGCAGCTTCGACTTCGAGGTCGCCGCCGCTGCCGCCGACGCTGGCTTCTGGCCCGACACGATCAGCACCGACCTGCACAGCATCAGCGCGCCGATCGCCAAGAGCCTGCCGTCCGTGATGTCGAAGATGCTGGCTGTAGGTATGCCAGTGGAGGACGTCATAGCCGCAACCACAAAAACCGCGGCTCATGCAATCGGTCGAGACGACAGGATCGGCAGCCTCGCGGTCGGTGGCGTCGCCGACATAGCCGTTCTGGACGTGAGCAGTGGAGACTTCCTGCTCTCGGACACGTTCGGCCACACTCGAAATGCGGACCGGCAAATCTCCGCACGCGCCACCATCCGCGCTGGAGTGGTGTGGGGCGCCCCGGCCCATCCGGGCATTGGCACTGCTGTGCTCGACAGGTAGAGGCGGAGGTCATTGATGTCGAATCTGCTGTTCGGGGTCCGTCTGCCGTGCGCCGGTGTGCTCGCCAGTCCTCAGGCGATGGTGCGAGTGGCCAGGGAAGCCGAGGCGCTGGGATATGACTCTGTGTGGGTGCACGACTACCTGATCTGGACGCAAAGGCTGGACCGCGAGCACCTCTCGTGCGGGTCGCGGGAAGCCGTGGAGAAGGCGGGTGACAACTACCCCCCGATGTTCTTCGAGTCGCTGACGAACCTCGCCTTCATCGCCGGAGCAACTGAGCGAATTCGGTTGGGCACCGCGGTGCTCGTGCTGCCCTACCGAAACGTGGTGGTCACGGCGAAGCAACTGGCATGCATTGACGTCCTGAGCGGCGGCCGCCTCGAGCTGGGCATTGGGCAGGGTTCCGCTAAGAGCACCCTGAACGAGGACTTTGAGGTACTCGGGATTCCGCGCGGCGAGAAGATTCGCCGCACGCGCGAAACATTCGAAGCCATGCGAGCGATCTGGACCGAGGACGCCCCATCATTCAACGGTGAGTTCATCAAGTTTCCAGCGGCGACGATCTATCCGAAGCCGGTCCAAAAGCCGCATCCACGAGTCTGGATTGGTGGCTCCACCGACAAGTCGCTGGACATGGTGGCCGATTACGCCGGCGGATGGATCACATCTGCGATTCCGCCCGATCGGATGCCTGCAGCCATCGCTGATGTTCACGAGCGGATGAGCCGGCGCGGCCGCCTAACGTCGGAGCTGACGGTTGCCACAGAGATCGAAGTCTCGGTGGCGGCCAGCCTGGCTGAAGCGCGGCGATCAGCCGCATCGACGTTGCTCACCTTGTATGAGCACTACTCTGGCGTACCCGCACACGCCGACCTGGCGAAGGCCGACCCGGACTCGGACCTTTTGACCCAGGCGTGGGCGACTTCGCTTGTTGGAACGGTAAGTGACATCAGGGATGAAGTGCGTCGCTACGCCGACGCGGGCTGCGGCGCTTTCGAGCTGAAGTTCATTTACCACGACATCGACCATCTGAGCGCGCAGATGCGGCAGTTCGCCGACGGCGTGATAGCGCACATGCGCTGAGAGGAGTACGAATACTTGATTCTTCTGCATTACACAACCGCGGCCGGTCCCAAGCTGGCAATTCGCCACGGTGACTCCTTCGTGGAGGCGGGCATAAGCCTCGACGAAGTCTTTGCGGGTCATAAGCCGGCGGCCGGAGGCCGTCCGATAGCTGCCGACTCGCTTCGATTCGCTCCATGCGTGCCGCATCCTGGGAAGGTCGTCTGCATCGGGCTCAACTACCGACGCCACGCGGCCGAGTCAGGCGCCACGCCGCCCGAGAAACCGATCATCTTCTCCAAAATGCGAAACGCCGTCGCCGCGTGCAACGAAGACATCCCTCTTCCCGATGTCGCCGTCCAGTACGACTATGAAGCCGAGCTGGTGGTGGTCATCGGACGCACGGCCCGAAACGTAGCTGAAGGCAAGGCGATGGACTACGTCTGGGGCTTCTGCAATGGCAATGACTTAAGCGCTCGAGACCTGCAAACGCAGAGCAGCCAGTGGCTTCTGGGCAAGTCACTGGATCACTTCGGGCCGATTGGTCCATGGATAGTGAGCCAGGACGAGGCCGGCAATCCTGCACGGATGTCGATACGCTGCTCGGTCAACGGGGAGGTCCGTCAGTCGTCCAGCGCGGGCGACATGATATTCAGCGTGCCTGAACTGGTCAGCTTCATCAGCCGCCATTTCACGCTGGACCCAGGAGATGTCATCTTCACTGGCACCCCTGAGGGAGTCGCTGACGGCCGGCCCGACCATCCATGGCTGAAGCCTGGCGATGAGGTCGTCGTCGAAGTCGGACCGCTGGGCCGGCTGGTGAATCGGATGGTTAAAGCTTCCTGAGATTTGATGCCTGAGCAGGTCCTGGCGGCCAAGGCCCTTGTCAAGAACTTCGGTCAGAGCCTCGTCCTCGCTGACGTCGATTTCTCGGTTGCGAAGGGTGAGACGGTATGCATCCTCGGCCCAAGTGGCTCTGGCAAGACAACGTTGCTGAGATGCCTGAATCTGCTGGTCGAGCCAACGAGCGGCCAGTTGTACTTTCGCGGCGATCTGCTCGGAGAGTGGCCCGGCAACCACAAACGGATCAACCTCACCCAGTACCGCACGCGCGTGTCGATGGTCTTTCAGCAGTTCGAGCTGTTCCCCCATCTGACTGCCTCCGAGAACGTGAGCCTCGGACCCCGCCAGGTGCTGCGCCTTTCGAGGGCCGCCGCGGAAGAGCGAGCGATCTCGCTCCTGGACCGCGTTGGTTTGAAAGCGTTTGCTCGAGCTCGGCCAAGGACGCTGTCGGGCGGCCAACAGCAGAGAGTTGCCATCGCTCGAGCGCTCGCCATGAAGCCGGACGTGATCCTGTTCGACGAGCCGACATCCGCCCTCGACTGGGAGATGGTGGGCGAGGTGCTCGACATCATGGCGGACCTGGCCGATCAGGGCATGACCATGGTTGTCGTCACGCATGAGCTCGAATTTGCGCGCAATTGCGCTGACCGCGTGGTGGTGATGGAAAAGGGACGGATCATCGAGGAGGGGCCGGCGACGACGATGTTCGAATCGCCCAACCTGCCGCGAACGCGCGAGATCTTGGGCGTGAATGGTGGATCGCGCACTCGGCGCGTCAGAAAGTCGAACCAGCCGTAAGCACTTGAAATGGCCGTCATACCGCTGGCGGCTGGTGCTTGTCGGCGCAGTCATCAGCGCATTGGTCGGTGGGTCGACCTTCTACGGCTTGGGAGCCTTCTTCAGCCCGCTTCAATCTGAGTTCAACTGGTCGTTTTCGGTCCTGTCCGGAGCCTTTGCGGTCCAGTACGCGGTTTCGGGTGTTGCCACCTTGATCTTCGGCTGGTTCTTCGATCGGATCCATCCGGCGTATCTGGCGGTCATCGGAATCCTGGTCACCGGCCTGTCGTTTGCGGCGCTATCCCAGATCGATTCAACAACGGGGCTGTATCTGGCGTTTGCAGCCATGGGAATTGGTAGCTCTGCCGCGACGTTTTTGCTCTTCAACTCGCTTATCGCGCTGTGGTTCCATCGTTCGCTTGGACTTGCGCTTGCTGTCGTTCAGACCGGTTACGCGATCGGCGGACTGACTGCGGCGGGATTCGTGAACTCGATAGGGTCGGTTGGCTGGCGGACGACATCGCTTGTCGCCGGCGCGGCGATTGCGGTGATCGGGCTACCTCTCTGCCCGCTGATCCGCCGCCCGGCTTCGCACTCGAACACAGCTGATAGCCGTGTGGACGGCTCTGGCGTCGCGGCAACCCTGAGGCTGAGTTCCTTCTGGGTGATCCTGACAGTGATCGCGATTTCGAGCGCAATCACTCAGGCGGTCTATGCGCATCAGATTCGAGCGATGCTGACGTTCGGCATCACGCCCGCCGTCGCCGGCCTCGCAGCAGGTACGACTGGGCTGATTGGCCTGGCCGGACGGTATGCGTTTGGAATCGCAACCGAGCGCATCAGCAGTCGCAACCTGTTCGCAGCAGCGCAGGTGCTACAGGGAGCTGGCACGCTGGCGCTGGCAGCCTCCGCATCAGGGCTGTCGCCCTTTTGGTTTGTTGTGCTGTTCGGCACCGGCCAGAGCGCGATCTTCTTGCTGAGCCCGATCGTTCAGCGGGACTATTTCGGTACGAAGGACTTCGGAACTGTCCAGGGCCTGTTGCTTGGACCAAGCCTCATCCTCTCAGCCGTCGGCCCGCTGGTGATCGGAGTGACCGTCGACGCTTACCACAGCTATCGGCCGTCGTTGCTTGCGGCAGGATTTCTAGCGGTCGGACTCGCCGGCATTATTGTTCTCGCTCGCAAAGCTCGACAAGACACGACCCTGCAGTGCTAGCCGTTCCAACCGGCAATTTTCGTGGTGCGACGTATGGTTGATCACGAGAATGGCTTTATCAATAGCCTGGTTGCGATCGGCCAGGCATGCTGCTGGCTCGCGTAACCCACACGACTAATTGCTGATCCACAAGTCCCAGTTTTCCACCGTGCGGAATCCCAAGCGCTCATAGACGCCAAACCCAGGGTCGGACGATTGGAGCAGAGCAAATGAAGCGCCGGCCCGGAACCCATCCAACACGCCGCGTGCGGTGATCGCGGCGCCGTATCCGCGGCCTCGCCATGCCTTCGCTGTAGCCACGTTGTAGATGCCGACATGTTCACTTTCGACCATCGCGACCGCAGTAGTGACTGGCTCACCGCCAGCGCTGCCCACATACGAGTGGAAACCGGGTAGTGCGAAGACAGCCTCGGTCATCATCTCCTCGAATAGAGCCGGTGGTACTTCGAACCCTTCACTAGCGATCGCGATGTGGAGGTGCCGTTCGTCAGAGCTGAGCTGGCGGATGCGCAGATCGGGATGAGCCGCGTCCCTGGCAACGTCCACAGCGCCGGCATCCAACCTCATCAAGGGTATGGAGCCGTGGGCGCTCAGTCCGCGTTCGCGGGCTGCCTCGGCAAGTTGGTCAGAACATCCTGGACGTATCTGGACGCAGTACGGCAGTCCTTTGCCATGAATAGCGTCGAGGATCTTTTCGACATCGCTCGGAGCCGCGTCTTCTCGAGTCGTGAAGACGCAGTTCAGGGTCGCCACCGGAATGCCCGTGGCACATAGGGAAGCACCGTTCCCGACCTCCACGACTGATTTATTGCCGAGCACACCGCAAATGCGAACCCAGTCGCGCACCAACGCATCGGTAGTAGTGTCGGCCTCGGTCAACTCGCTAAAGGTAGAGGATGCTTATCGCAAGCTGTCCGGCCAGCAATGCTCAAGACCCCTCGCCACGGCCTTAAATCGACGGCTTTCATTGATTTGGCGTTGACAAGGCGACTTCGAACTGGCTGGATCCGATGGTGTCGCTGGCCGAAGGACAGCAGGAAGTGTCATAGACCAGCGAGATCCGGCCATCGGGAATCGCAATAGGAGCCGATTCGCAGCCTAAGAGAAGCTGAAACACTCCATGAGGTTGCCAATTTCTCGCCGCCCGTCTCGCGGCGGCGCGGGTGGACCAGCCGTGGCGCCGACTGGCACCGCTTCATAGTTCGACCCGACCGGAGTCGCGACATCGAACAGGTGGTTCACCGAGGCGAGCGTGGGCAAGCTGAAGACCGATTCAATGAACTTGAGGATCGAGCTGTGCTCGTAGAGGGTTCCCTCGAGGTGGCCGGGCTTCGCCCACGGCGAGACGACCCACGTGGGCACGCGAACGCCCAACCCGAACGCATCAAGGTGTTTCGGAGCGACGTGGTCGAAGTACCCGCCAGCCTCGTCGTAGGTCAAGATGTACGCTGACCTCGGCCACTGCGGCGATTGTCGGAGCGCGGTGATCAACTCCTGCTGGATCCCCATCCCGACGGACACGTCTGCCGGCGGGTGCTCGTCCCATCCGCGCTCGAAGCTCGGGATTACGAAAGATACGTTAGGCAGACTTCCTAAGCGAGCATCGTTCAGATAGTCGCCTTTAGTGCCGAGCGTCCTCTGATCGTGGGCGAAGTTCCTCCAGAACACGAATACGTTGTCGCTGTTGCCGAACGGCACCGTGTCGAAGCCGATGTTGTAGACCTTCCAGGTTATGCCGGCTGCATCGAGAAGGTCGAGGATCATCGGGTAGTCGAAGACCCCGTAACCCCAGATGCCGTTCGTCGTGATGCCGCCGGACGTACCGGACGCCCAGTAGAAGCGATTCGGCCAGGTCGGACCGAGCACAGAGCAAAAGTAGTTCGAGCATAAGGTCGAGGTATCGTGAAGGCTGTAGTAGAAGGGCAGGTCCTGCTCCGTGTAATAGCCGAGGCAGTTGATCCCATCGGTTGTGAAGAAGCCGTCCATCTTGCCGTTGTCCCATTCGGAGTGCGTTGCTCCCCACGAATGACCAATGTCGGGCGTGGACAGGCTCGTGAAGTGATATGGCGTCACCACCCCGCCTGAGCCGTCGGGCTGCGAGTAGCCGTGCGGAACACCGAATTGCCCCGCAAACGAGGCAAAGCCGTAATAGGTGTCGAACGACCGGTTCTCCTGCATGTCGACCACGATGGTCTTGATCGGTGTGTTCGCCTTCGTACCGGCTGCCGCCTCGATTGCAGACGCGAGCGGACTCGCCAGTCCCGCCATACCGAGCGCACCCGCCGCCTTCAACAGCGTGCGGCGATTGATTCGCTGATCGAAGTCAAATCCAGCCAAGGTTGTCCTCCTTACCGCCACTCTTACGCCTCCGCTTCCGTCGCCGGCCCGTACCGCTTAATTGGACTTCGGATAGATTGTGCCTAAGAAGATCGCAGGCCATGGGGCGGTTAAAGGTCAGCCCCAAATTGGCAAGGTTTGTGGCACGAACCGTAGCGCAGCGAACGACAGCATCTCATAGCAGTGGCCTGCGTTTTTGGGTGCCCGGACGAGGGCTCCAGGCCCAGAGGCCTGGAGCTCAGCAGGGTATGGCGGCCATGATCGCGAGGATGCCGAGGGGACCGCCAAGCAGCAGGTCTGCCTGCGCCGGCGTCAGGATCCCGGCATTGACATAGGCGTTGACCTCATTGACAAACGCCTGAAGCTGGTTGCAGGCCGTCGGCTGGTCTGGTTTTGAGGTCAGGCTCGTGATCGCGTGGTTCAACTTCACGATCAGCGAGTTCGCTTGCCCGCCGTTCAAGACTCCGGCAGCCTTGAGGCCGTTGATTGAGGCTATGACGTTGGGTATCGCCTGAGCGGGCGTGAGCACCTCGAGGGTCAGGGTGAAGGTGCGGGTGCCGCCAATCAGAGGCCGTGAATCCGTACCCCTGAGGGTCAGCGTGTAGACGCCCGCCGGTGCATTGACCGTGGTGATCGTCAGCGTCGACGTGAAGCCGATCGCGCTTCCGCTGGCGGGACTGAAGGCCGGAGTCGCTCCGGAAGGCAGCCCGGACACCGACAGTGCGATGTTCGGGAGGCCAGAGGTCGGAGATCCCACGACCAGTGACTCCGTGATCGCATACGTATTGAAGCCCGTGGTCAGAATCTGGAGGCTGGTCGGGCTCCCGGCCACAACGAAGTCATAGACCTTGACGACCGTGCTCGCCGTATTGGAGACGGCGCCCAGCGAGTCGGTCACCGTCAGTGCGTAGGTCGTGTTGCCAAGCGAAGGCGTGTCAGTGATCGTCGATGTCGTGGCAAATGGGGCGGCGTTCTTCGTCCAGGCGAAGCTGAAGGGTGAGGTCCCTCCGCTGACGACGGCTGACAGAGTGATCGAGTTTCCATTGAGCACGACTCCTGCGGGCACGCCCGCGATCGACACCGCCGGGATGCCGAAGGTGAGCGTCCCAATGGTGAGCGGCGGAATCGATGCATGTTGTGGGGAGGTCAGAGGAATCGGGACGAACCCCGCGGCGACCCGGCCCGCGACCAGCGGTCCGGCGACCCCGCCGACGGCTGCGCCGATCGCGGTGTCGAGACCGGCAGACGTGTAGACAGGACCCAGGCCCCCTGAGAAGAGAACGATCGGGGACGGATCGCTGATGGAGCAGTCGGCAATCAAGCAGACCCCCGCTGTAACGATGTCGGCGATGACCGCCACGGCGTCCTGGAAATCGCTCGTCCAGTGAAGATTGATCTGCGCGTTACCGGATGTGCCGACCCAGTGGAGAAGCGGAGTCAGCTTGATGTCGATGGCCGTCGGTGTCGACGGCGTCGTCAGCGTGAAGCTCTGCGTGGCTGCGGCCGAGTCCCACTCGAGCGGCAGAAGGGGGGCTCCGGTGGCGCCGGTAACCTTGACAACAGCGGCAGCACCGCCAAGTCCAGGGAGCGTGCCGGGCGGAGCGGGGGCGAGTGTCAGGCTGCTGCCGAGGCTCGCCGTGATGACCGGGAGCCCCGCGACGACCAGCGTCAGCGAGGTGCTGGAGCCAGGGATCGTGATCGGAGCGTCGCCGTCCATCGGCGCCGTGAACGAGATCGGCGCCGAGTTGGCCGAGAACGGCTTGGTGCTGGGGCAGTCAGTACAGCCGTCGAAGTTAAACGTCATGTTGCCCGTCAGCGCGTAGGTAACGGTGGAGCCGCCTGGAGTTGGCGTGTACTTGACTGAGACCGGGAGAGGCCCGTTGGGGGTGTTCAGGTTGGACGGGTCGTAGGTCAGCGCAACGTCCGTACCGAGCTTCACTCCGACGGTCATAGTGCCGCTGAAAGCGAGCGCACCGTGAAAGAGACAAACCGCGACCTCGAGCAAGCAGGGAGGGTTCGCCACACCGGTATCGACGTTGACCGGGAGGCTCGTCGTGAAGCCGAGATCCGCATGTTTGGTGATGGTGACGGGGTCAGGTCCGCTCGCATGGGCGATCGGCATCGAAACCATCCAGAGAGAGAGTTGCAGGCAGACGACAACAGATATGGAAAGGGCTCTGGTGTTGATGCGCATCTGATTCTTCCCCAGGCGGAGCGCCAGCTTTCGGTGCCGGTCGACGGAGCGCAAGGATTCTGCGCGCGACCAGGAGGGCTGTCAAGTCAGTCGGGATTCTTACTTAACAACGTCCGCCGACCGATCCCGTCGACGCTGTCCGGGGATAGGCGGGACTGTCAAGCACCACCCAAATCGAATGTCAAGGCTCAGCCGAACCACCGACAAACATCCGCTGACTCTGTTTGTCGCGCTCCAGCCAGAATCAGCCCGAGCTTTTGGCACCTCGAGGGAGGCCCATTTTGAATTCGAAATTGGCTCCCCTTAGTGGACGGTCTTCGAACTTTTCTGCTTGCCTCCGCCGCTGAGCTGTGCGACACCCTCAACCCTGCTTGGTTCAGAGGCGTAAGTGTCCGTACATCGCTGACCTCAGGTTGAGGCGGCGGGCTGAAGAGTGTGTCGCGAGCGCGGTGCCCATACCGGCTTGACGATGAGGGTGATGCCGATGGCCAGGATCCAAGGTATTGAAAAGAGAAGGCTGACGGGTCCGGTAATCCCGTAGAGCGTGCCCGTTAGCAGGAGCTGGACGACAAGCCCAACCCCCGCGTGGTATAAGGCGCCCAGCCCACCAAGCCACGCAAGCGGCGTCGGCAGGAGGCGCGTCGACCAGATGAGGGCCGAAATGGCGGCGACCATCCCCGCAAAGGAGAAGCCGTCTATAGACGACGTGTTATGGGCCAACTTGAAGAGGGCAAAGACACCGGCGTCACTCCCCGCCTGCTGGGCTGCCTCGGCCAGCGCGAACATGATTACCGCCGTCACCCAGGTGGTCGCAATCCCAGACGCGACCGAGATGTAACCGATCGCCGCGACGATCCCACGACCGCGTAGCAAGCTGATCGTGAGGACCGCAGCGATCGCCCAGAGCGCCCACTGGAATGTGCCAACAAAGGCTGAGACCGAGATGCCGGTCTGGTTGTGAGCCGCCCAATCGACGATCTGAGGAGTCGAGAGGTTGGCGAACAGCTTGTTATGGACGCCGCCCGGATCAACGAAGCCGGGGACGAGCCCCGCCAGCCAGAAGCCTCCTGCTAGGCGGCCGATCAACGGCCTCCGCGACTCCTCCCAATCCCCGGAAATACCAATCATCGTCCACCTCCTGCAAGCTCGGCCATCTGCGCGCGCGCCAAGACCACCTGTCAGGCCATTCGGAAAGCCGCTTTGATCCGGCCTGTTGCTGAATCGACAAGCTAGAGCAGGACTGGATCGCTGTCGTCCCCACCGAGGCGGACCTGTCCTCAGCACTGAGGATGTCATCCCTCCGGGGGACGCGGATCTACTGATCGGCCCTACGCTGGGCGCGATGGCCGGCCGCCTTCGCGAGCCGCTTGATGCTGGATTCGGTCTGTTTGCCGGGACGACCCGAGGAGATCTCCTGGTCGGGATCGGGTTCACGCTCGCTGGTGCTCTCGAGCTGGCCGGCACAATCCGGTCGCACCCGGCCCGTTTCGTCGGCGCGGTCCCCGTCCTGGTCGCGTTGTTCAGCATCACCCTCCGACGTCAGCGGCCTCTGCTGCCTCTTGTGGCCATCACCGCGACCGTCAGTGCGGCCGCGATCGCCGCACGTCTGACGCCAGGCTTCGATCAGGAAGGCGCGGGATCCGCGTCTATCATCTTCGGGCTTATATTCGCGACCTTTTCGCTGGGGATGCACGGCAATCGGCGGGAGCTAGCCGTCGGATGCTTGATGCCGCCGCTGATGATCACTGTCATCGACACTCTGTCTACGGCCCAATATCCGCTGGTCGGCGGACTTGTTTTCACCGCGGTCTTCGTGGTGGGCGCTCCGCTTGTCGCTGGCCGCCTCCTGCGGGACCGCTCCAGGCTCGTGACAGAGCTTCGCCGACAGGAGGCGCTGCTTCACGCCGAGCGAGAAGCAAGTGCGAAAGCGGCCCTGGCAGGCGAGAAGATACAGCTCGCAGCCCAACTGCAGGCGATCCTGGAGACCGGGATGGACGGTCTCGTCGCGCAGGTGAAACTCGCCCAAGGCGCCGACGAACAGCAACGCCAGTCGGCCGTAGGTGACATCGAGGTCACGGCTCGCCAGCTGCTCGGCGAGCTGCGCCAGGTACTCGCGTCGATCTCTGGTGATCCGGATGTCTCGCGTTGGGCCGGTGCGGGTTTGCGAGTTGCCGTTGAACGAACGGGGGTCCTGGCGACAAGCGCTGATCCCGCCACGGCGGGCGCTGGGCAGGTGTTCGCCACTCAGGAACGCACGCTACTCCCATCGAGGCCACGCTGGGCCCGCGACCGCTGGGATCTATGGTTGGCCGCTGCCGTCTTCACGGGGATGGCGCTCCAGCTCCAAACC
>Ga0099829_10002035_pt1 | contig 11457 bp, 8 predicted proteins | sample CZO8metaG_3_FD_79336 | JGI IMG/M metagenome (GOLD analysis project Ga0099829, IMG submission 79336) | Vadose zone soil microbial communities from the Eel River Critical Zone Observatory, Northern California, USA - CZOApr15con2H2.8 metaG | ecosystem: Environmental > Terrestrial > Soil > Vadose...
GGCCGCTGGTGGAGATTGCGATGCGCGGCCGGCGTAGAAAGGAAGGATGACCGGCCGTTAGCGCCGGCTCGCTGGAATTGAGAAGGCAAGTTGCACTCAGAATTATCCGCCATTGTACGCAATGCAGCTGCTAAGAGCATCAGCACGCTTGCTGCCATTCGCGACCGGGCGGCGGCGAATATAGTTACGGTGTAACTCTTGCACTTCTGTACAAAGATTCTGCACAAATCTGCCCAATGTGTTCTCAATATTTTGTCTTCCTTTGCACTTCAGCGTAAAAGTTCGTGAGAAGCTGTCAGGCATTGTTTCAGGAAACCGGCGTTACGGCGTCTTGAATTGTTCGTCGATTTCGACCTGGTAGCCGGAGGCGAGGCGATTCGTCTCGTTGGCCATGCCGACGACGGCCATCAGCTCGTGAAACATCGCGTCAGTCATGCCTTTCTTTCGGGCGGCCGCTGTGTGCGAGGCGATGCAGTACGGGCATTGGTTTGTCACGCTGACGGCAATGTACAACAACTCCTTCAGAAGCGGGTCGAGGGCGCCGGGCGCCATGATCTGCTTGGAGGATTCCCACGTGCGCCTGAGCGTCACGGGATCGCTGGCGAGCGCCTTCCAGAAATTGTTGATCCAATCCGTCTTGCGCGTGGCCATGATGTCGTCATAGACGGCGCGCACTTCGGGGCTTGCGTCCGCGTATTCCACTAGCTGAAGCGCTCCCATGGGGTTTCTCTCCTTTAAGTTCGTGGAGATGCAACGGACTTTAAATGTAGACGCCACCTTAGCAGATTGCGGAAAAATGAACTGACTGCCATTCCGAAGCACGCTGCGCGCCGAGGAATCTCTCTTTTCCCTGAAATTCAAACCCAGAGAGATTCCTCACTTCGTTCGGGATGACAATCAAGGTCATGCTTCCCGGAAACTGCTTCGTACGCAATGGCGGGTGGCCCCTATTCAGTTGAGATCGCGCGACAGCATCAGCTTTATAGTCACTTTGTCAGACGCGGGGGTCAGGCCAAAACCCACGCCGAATTCGATATTCAGGAATTTACTGTCGTGATTGACGACCGCATATAGCTGATGCGCCTGTTCGCTTACCGGGTTGAATTTGTGTAGGGCTCCATAATCTGCATACTCTTCCGCGGCGACCGCCCACTTAGGTGAAAGATTGTAAGCGAGTCGAGTCGCCGGCGCGAAGTCTAGGTTCCTAAAGCCGTCGTAGGACGTGTCGAGAATCGGATTCACGATGAGGTCGACGGGATGCAAGTGCAGGCCGATGATCGGCCGCACCTCGGAGGTAATGCGCTTTGGATCCCAATATCCGGCGTTGTAGCTGAACTCGAAATTCACGCCGTAGAAGAACGTATGATCGTCCGCATGCGGCCGCACAAAGAGTTCACGCAGCTTGAAACCATTAATTGATCCACCTCGCCCCTTGGAGATGCTATATAGAGGCAGATAAAGCCCCTGCTCGAACCAGCCGGTGACTCCGTATGCCCATTCAGCAACGCCGACATAAGCTCTGTCGGGAATGATCCCGCCGGGGAATGCCGCCGTCTTCTGGCCGTTGGGAGTAAAGTTGTTGTGCAGCATAAGGTTGAATTTTCCCTTATCAGCGATCGCAGCATCGTAAACCTGGATTTCATCGGTCTGCGCGAACGCTGCTGCCGGGGCTGCAATCAGAGCAACCATCACCACCATTGCGCATACATCGATTTTTTGGATAACCTTCGCGGCAAATCCAATCGCACCATACCCACACCATAGGCGCATGCCAGTCTTCACCCTTAACAATGTATTCATAATGTCCGAGCAGGATAACCGATGCCCTTCTCCGAGGCAAACGCACTCTTGCGAATGGAACAAGGCGGGTTATCATTCGCAGATAGCCAGGATGGGTTTTATGTCGAAGATACACGCGGTTTCGCTTTCGGTGGGTGCGCGACGATGTCCGCTTTGCGGAAGCAAGGATGTCCTGCGCTCCCACCGGCGGGGCGTGCTGGAGTGGACCATCCTGTTGCCTTTGCTCTTGCGGCCGTTCCGCTGCCGCCAATGCAGCGCGCGGCATCTGGGTTTTTTCTTTCGCCCCAGGCGAGTCAAGGACACAGAAATCGTTGCCGCTGAATGAGTAAAAAAGATCGGGAAGCGGGTGGGCCATCGCCGTTCTCGATGGGACGCCCCGGGCTACGCGCGAGGGTGGGCTTTGTCGTAGACCTCGAGAAGCTGGCGTATCGACGCATGCGTGTAGCGCTGCGTCGTGGACAGCGACGAATGTCCGAGCAACTCCTGAATTGCGCGGAGGTCCGCGCCGTCGGCGAGCAGGTGCGTCGCAAACGCGTGCCGCAGCGAGTGCGGATGCAGGTCCCAGTTCACGTTGATCAGGCGCACATATTTTTTGACGATGCGGGCCACCGACCGCGGCGTCAGGCGCGTGCCCAAATGATTGAGGAAGACCGCCTGGGAATCGCCCCTGCTGCCCGCTTTCCGTAAGATGTCATCGCGCGTCGGCCCATACGCTTCCAGTGCTTGTTCCGCCTTCCCGCCGTAAGGGATGATGCGTTCCTTATTACCCTTGCCGCGGACACGCAGCATCAGCTCCTTTCGATCCATGTCCGCAAGATTCAATCCGGTCAGCTCGCTGACGCGCAGCCCGGAAGCATAGAGGAGTTCGAGGATGGCGCGGTCGCGCCTGACCAGCAGGCGATTCTCGTCTGAAGCTCCCGACCGTTTGCGGCGGCCAGAATCGGCAACCGGGTCAACGACTATACCGTCCAGAAACGCGTTCAAGTCCTCGGCGCTCAGGACCGACGGAATCCGCTTGGGCAGTTTTGGGGTCGCCACCAGGCGCGCAGGGTTCCGTACCACCATCCCTTCCCGAACCGCAAATTTGAAGAAAGAACGGATCGCGGCGAGCTTGCGGGCGATCGAGGATTTTTCCAGACTTAAGTCGTGCAGATGCGCCACGAATTCGCGAATCATGAGGTGCGTGACATCGGCGAGCGCGGGAGTTTCGACTCCGGGAGGAGTCAGAAAGGCGACAAACTGCCTGAGATCATTCTCATAACTGCGAAGCGTGTGTGGCGAGGCGTTGCGCACCGAGCGCAGATAGTTCAGGAATTGGCCCACCGCGGATTTCATGTCCCCACCCCTGCGCTAAATTCCGGAATGCATCGACGCATCCTGTGGGGCCGGTACAAACTCCGCGCAACCGAAGCGCCTGGGACCGAAAATCTGCATCCCGGATTGTAAAAACGCGACAGTCCCGTGATTACCCCTTGATAGAGCCCACTGGTTCGGGAGCCGCCTCAGCCGGGGGTGGGTCCGGAGCTACCGCAGCTTCCCAGTCGCAACCTTCCTTCAAGCAGGTGCGTACAGTGCCCATCTTACCACGTTTCTCGACGATGAATGGCGCTCCACACTTCGGACATGGCTCGCCGAGAGGCAGGTGCGGGGTCGTGAAGTCGCACGCGGGATACTTATTGCAGCCGTAAAAGACGCGCCGGCGGCCTTTCTTGGCCACTCGTTCGACCAGCTCGCCTGTTTCGCACTTCAGACACTTGATGCCGAGCGTCTTCGAGCGGATGAACTTGCACTTCGGATAAGCGGTGCAGCCGGTGAATTCGCCATATTGTCCGTGTTTCTTGACCAGTTGCGAGTCGCACTCGGGACATTTTTCATCCAGCAGCTCATCGGGCTGGAGCGCGCGGCGCGTGCCGGCCTTCAGACGGCGCGTGGTCTTGCAGTCGGGATACCCGGTACAGGCCAGGAAAGCGCCCCACTTGCCCCGTTTGATCACCATTTCGCGGCCGCAGTTATCGCAATTCTCGATTTTGGGTTCTCCATCGGCGCCCTCGGCGGGCAGCTCGGGAGCGAGATCGCGTATGAAATCGCAGTCGGGATAGCGCGAGCAGCCCAGGAAAAATCCGTGGCGGCTGATACGTTCAAGCAGGTCGCCCTGTCCGCACTTCTCGCACTTCTGCCCGGTGGGGATGCCGGCCTTGTAGGATTCCATTTCCCCTTTGGCCAGCTCGAGGTCCTGCGCGAACCGGCCATAAAATTCCTTAACGGCTTTTCTCCATGGGAGTTTGCCCTCTTCGATCTCGTCGAGTTCTTCTTCCATGCGGGCCGTGAAGCCGACGTCGAAGATATCGTCGAAACTTTTGACTAACAGCACACTTACTTTTTCACCGAGCATCGTCGGGGTGAACCGGCCCTGGTCCTTCGTGACGTATTCTCGGTCGACTATGGTGGAAATAATCGAGGCGTAGGTCGACGGACGCCCGATACCTTTCTCTTCCAGCTCTTTCACCAGCGTGGCCTCGGTGTAGCGCGGGGGGGGCTCCGTGAAGTGCTGTTCGGGGCGCAAGGTTTCGAGCCGCAGGATTTCTCCCTCAGTCACACGCGGCAACAGGGCCTTACTGTCAGGCTCGGCATCCTCATCGTCTCCCGTGGCCACCTGGTAGACGGCAAGGTAGCCGTCGAATTTCTGCACCGACCCGGTAGCGCGGAAGGTGTAATCGCCCGCGTCGATATCGATCGTCGTCTGATCGAACACTGCCGGGACCATCTGGGAAGCGACAAATCGCTGCCAGATCAACTGGTACAGCTTGAACAGGTCCTCGCTCAGGAATGGCTTTACATCCGTGGGAGTGAGCGCGGCGTCGGTTGGACGGATAGCCTCGTGCGCGTCCTGTGCGTCTTTCTTCGATTTGAAAAAGTTTGGTTTGTCCGGCAGGTAGGTCTGGCCGAAGCTGGAGCCAATCACGCCGCGGACCTGCTCGAGCGCGTCGTTCGAAACGCGCACCGAGTCGGTGCGCATGTAGGTGATCAGCGCGACCGAACCTTCCTGACCCATCTCCACGCCCTCATAGAGGCGCTGCGCCAGCGCCATGGTGCGCTTGGCCGTGTAGCGCAGGCGGTTGTACGCTGCCTGCTGGAGCTTCGAAGTCGTAAAGGGCGGAGGAGCGAAACGGCGCTTCTCCTTTTCCGTGACACTCGCCACCTTCCACGGCGCGCTTCGCGTCGCGGCGACAATGGCATCGGCTTCCGCCTGCGCGTGGACCTCGATGTCCTCGCCTTTAAACTTGGTTAGCTTGGCTTCAAAGACGGGCGGTTCTCCGGCAGCGAGCAGTGCGTGGAGAGTCCAGTACTCGACCGGGTTGAAGGCGCGGATTTCGCTCTCGCGGTCCACGATCAGGCGCAGCGCGACCGTTTGTACGCGCCCGGCGGAGAGCCCCCGGCGCACTTTGTCCCAAAGCAACGGAGAAATTTTGTAGCCGACTAGGCGGTCCAGCACGCGGCGGGCCTGTTGCGCGTCCACCAGGTTTTCGTTGATCTCACCCGGATGCTCGAACGCGGCCTTGATCGCCTTGGGCGTGATCTCGTTGAACATTACGCGGAAGATGTTCTTGCGGGCGATGACAGGTTTACCCTTGGCAACTGCTTTCTTGACCGGCTTCTTGGCTTTCTTCTTGCCCTTCCTGCCGGTCCCATTCGTTTCCGCTTTTTCTACTTCGCCCTCTTCGGGGAATTCGAGCTTCGGCCCACTCAGCACGTCGGCCAGATGCGAGCAGATGGCTTCCCCCTCGCGGTCCGGGTCGCCCGCCAGATAGACGGCGTCGGCTGTCGAGGCAGCCTTTTGCAGAGCCTGGACGACGTCGGTCTTAGACGGGCTGACTTCGTACGTGGGCTCGAACCCATGCTTAATATCGATGCCCAATACCTTCTTGGGCAAGTCCATGATGTGCCCGTAGGAGGCCTTGACCGAGTAGTTGCGGCCGAGATATTTATTGATCGTCTTGGCTTTCGCGGGCGATTCGACGATGACGAGTGATCTTCCCATATCAGTTTTTGTATTCCTAAACGCCTCCACGACGGAGGCATTGTTTCCTTTCCTTTCCCTAGCGTGGCCTCCTGATCCACGCTTTGTCAACGCCTGATAGATGCGGGTGGTGTCGTTTTCGATGCTAGACGCTCGCGCACACTCCTATAGAGGCCAGGATTTTCAATGAGATACCGGAAGATGAATGGTGCGTTCGTTGGCCGGGTTATAGCAAAACTTTAACGAATTGCTTGCCGGGCATTTGCCGGACGATCCCTTTCATCTCCATTTCACAGAGAGCCGCCAGCACCTCGGAAGAGGTCAATTCCGATTTTTCGACCAGCTCATCCACATGCACCGTCTCGTCCACGCCCAGCAGACCGAAGACCTTTTTCTCCTGGGACGAGAGTGCGTCAGCAATTAGGGAGGCGCGTTCCTCTCGTGTAGATGCATCGACCGGAAACAACTCCGCGCGCACCTCCGTAGGCAACTCCTCGACTACGTCCTCCCACGACGTCACCAACTTTGCTCCCTGTTTGATCAACTGGTTGGGGGCGAAGCTAACATCGGCCGTGATGTTTCCCGGAATTCCATAGACTTCGCGGCCAAACTCCATCCCAAGGCGCGCGGTAATGAGCGAGCCAGAATATTGCGCGCCTTGCACGACAACCACGCCGAGTGCCATCCCGGCGACAACCCGGTTGCGCACCGGGAAATTCTCCGGAGCGGGATGCGAGCCCAGCGGAAACTCACTGATCAGCGCGCCGCGCTTCTCGACTTCGGCGAATAACTTCCGGTTCTCCTTCGGATAGATCACATCGATTCCCGTGCCGAGAATGCCGATCGTCCCGCCATGCGAGGCCCGGCAGGCGCCCTGGTGCGCCGAGCTGTCAATGCCGCGCGCCATTCCGCTGACGATGGTAAGGCCCCGTTCAGCAAGATCGCGTCCCAGCCGTTCCGCCACTTGATTCCCGTACGGCGTCGGGCGCCGCGTGCCAACCATCGAGATGGAGTGCCGGTTGAGCGCGCTTGGATCCCCGCGAACATAGAGCAACGGCGGCGGATCGTAGATTTCGAGGAGCCGCTGCGGATATTCCGGTTCGTCCCAGTTCAGTAAGCGGCAGCCGAGCTTGCGGATCTGTGCGAGCTCTTCCTCCGCGTCCTTGTGCGCCTGCCGGGAATGAATCGCTTGGGCTGGCGCCGATGGCAGCTTGCACGCTTCGAGCTCAGTCAGCGAAGCGCGAAAGATTCCTTCGGGCGAGCCGAACTGGCGCAGAAGTTTTCCAGTCAGGCGCGAGCCCAACCCCGGTGTCATCGAAAGTGACACCCAATCGAGGGAAGCTTCAAGTTCCACGTCGACAGGGACGCTACTCCTATGTTAGCAAATCTGTCAAGTCGTTGGTATATGACGCGTATGGATGCGATCTCATTGGTATTTCGCATTATTAGAAATAAAGTGCACAGAACGAACACGGGGCTGCCCTGTAGCCTGCGTCAGTTGTGATTGAACCTGAATGCTGATTGGCGTATGCTCCCGGTCAATTGAGCGGCTTGGTGGGAGTCCGTCATTCGATAGGGGGTTACTCTCTGAGGAGGATTGTATGGAAAAGCCAAACGATCTCGGGACGTCGCGATTGAGTCGTCGCGAAGCGATTCAAGTGGGTGCGGGGGCGCTGCTCGGGTCTGCCGCGATATTGGCGGGAGCAGGTGAGATGGCGAGACTTTCCGCGCAAGGGCCTGCGGCGGTGCAGGCAACTCCACCCCCGGCGACCGATCCGAAATATCCAATGCCGCCGGCTTGGAATCGGGAACTGCGCCAACTGGCGCCAAACGTATACGCGTATTTGCAAGGAGGGGGTCCAGGGGTCAGCGCCGCTGGTGTTTCGAATCCCGGCATGATCGCCGGGTCCGACTACCTCCTGGCCATTGACGCCGCGCAGGGGCCCATTCCCGCCAATGCTTTCATCGCCGCGTCAAAACAAGCTACCGGCAAGGATTTCGGCCGTCTAGTGAACACCCACCATCACGGCGATCACGTCAACGGGAACCAATTCTTCACGCATGCGGAGATCCTGAGCCACCCCTACTGCCGGGACGAGTGCGTCAAGGCTGCTGCGACCACGCCGAAAATGTGGGACAAGGTGCCCGGCGTGGCGGAGGGCACCGAGCAACGCAAGCTTGTGCCCCCCAGCGTGACCTTCAAGGATGACTTGACATATTTCATTGGAGGCACCGAGGTCCAGTTCAAGTTCGCCGGGCCCGCGCATACCTGGGGCGACATGATGGCCTACTTGCCGCAATACAAAATTCTTTTTGCCGGAGATGTCGCGTTCTTCTGGGTCGCGCCCTATGCGAACAACAGCTACATCACCAAATGGATCGAGGTGTGCGACAAGATCGCGGGATGGGACGTGGATGTGATCGTTCCCGGTCACGGGCCCATCGGCGGCAAGAAAGAGCTCGCCGAGATGGCGAACTATTTCCGTGTCCTGGGCGTCGAAGCGCGCAAGCGTTATGACGCAAAGATGAGCCCTGGAGCGGCGGCCGCCGAAATCCGTCTGGGCAGGTTCGATAACTGGATCGGCCCGGAGCGCCTCATCATGGACGTCGTCCGGTGGTACGAGGAGTGGGACAGCACCCTGACCCCGGACTACAACGCGATGGCCGTTCGCGAAGCGACGATCGAGTACAACCAGGTCAAAGCCGGCCAGAAGAAAGTGAGCGAAATGATACCGCTCTCGCGCATGGAAGCTTTGGCGGACCCGTGTTAGCACCCTAGAGAATGGAGTCGTGCAAAGAACGTTCTCCGTGAACGGCAGGGCGTGTCCCTAATTATCACTTTTCAATATTTATTAATGATTTATGGCGGGTATTAATTGACAGGATGCGACTTGAAGCCTTGTATAGCAAGGCTTTGCCGAGCCGCGTCGATATCTTTCGCATCCGCATAGGGACCAACCTGAACACGGAAGGATTGTGTCCACAACAAAGTCTTGTGGATAAGAACCGCGTGAAAACCCAATTGCTTTAGTTTTTCCACCGCGTTGTTCGCCCAAGTTTCATCCTTGAACGATCCTACTTCGACATAAAGGGGGGGCGACTTGGGGCCGGATTCCGCTGTTTTCTGTTCGCTCGCTGGGCTCGCTCGCTCAAGGGGCGGATCAGACGGCGCGATATTCGGCTGCGGCGGTCTCGTCGTCGCTTCCGGAGCGGCAGATGGCGACGGTTCAGCGGAGGTCAAGTTCTGGGCCTGGATTGTGCTTGTCAGCACCTGTGATTGCGCCGAGACTTGTGTATTCGATGGCGTCTTCCGCTCAATTGCGCGAGCTGTCGTTTGCTTGCGTTTCACCGCTGGCGACACACGCGAAGGCATCATTGACGGCATAGCAGGCTCAGATTCAAGATCCTCAGTCAGCGACTTTGCCGTGGGCAATTGCACATTCCCCAAGTCAATTCTAGAATCCCGGCGAAGATCAACTGCGTGCGATGTGATAATACCGATGGAATTCGGCGCCTGAAATTGGCCGAGGTTGGAGACCGAGCCTTGAGCACCCGCACTAGGGGATGGAGAACTCTGCGAGGCGACCGAAGGGTTGGATAGCTGAGTGCTGTTCGCATTGCTCTTTCCGTTACCGTAAACCGCGGCCACAATTGCGCTCCCCAAAAGTACCGAAACGACGAGCCCTGTCGCCGGCTCCGTGCGAATTCTTGTTAGCACTTGCCAGTCTTGCCGTATCACGAATTCGCTTGCTGCTTCTACACAGTGATGAAAAGCCTGGCGCACATACATGTCCGTTCTTCGAAGCTCCCGGTCGACGGAAACCCGCCAGGCCGGAACGGCTTTGGCCCTCGCCGCCCTCTCCAAGGCCGCGCCGAGTTCGTTGACGGACTGAAAGCGCTTCGCGGGGTCCTTTTGGAGGCACTTCAAGATTGCCGCTTCGACGGGATGTGAGAGCTTAGGGACAATTTCGCGAGGGCGTTTCGGGTACTCCCGGATCTGCTTCAGGGCTACGGCAACTGGAGAGTCGCCGTGGAACGCAGGAGAACCCGTAATCATTTCGTAGAGGACCAAGCCAAGGGCATAGATGTCAGTGCACGGACCTACGGGTTTGAGTTCGGCCTGCTCGGGAGCCATGTAGGCAGGGGTGCCGACGATCGTACCCGTCATCGGACCGTTACCCTCGATCAGCCGCGCGACGCCGAAATCCATGATCTTCACCGTGCCGCTTCGGTCCAACATGATATTTGCCGGTTTGAGGTCGCGGTGCACGATTCCCTGGGCATGGGCCTCACGGAGGCCCGCGCAAATTTGGCGCGCGATCTCGAACGCCTGGTTCACCGGCAAAGCCCCGACGCGATTCAGCCTGGATAGCAGGCTCTCCCCTTCGATGAACTCCATCGAGGCGTAAGCCGTACCGTTAGAGCGGCTGAAATCATGAATTCGGCAGACATTCTTGTGCGTAATTTTCCGGGCGAGGCACAACTCTCTTTTGAAATTGTCCTGCACCGCCGGGTCGGCGGCAATCTCCGGTTTCAGAATTTTCAGGGCAACAATTTCGTCCGTTTCCAGGTCGCGAACTTTATAGACTACGCCCGTTCCGCCTGTGCCCACTTGTGACAGGACTTCATAGCGCGGCGGGATGCTCGAAGGACCCGTCAGCCGCTCACGCACTTCGCGATAGGCTTCGGCGTCGGTCCACGCGACTTCAAAGATGTCTTCCTTTTCTACGCGGCCATCGATCGTGAACTTGCTGAGCCACTGGCAGTGCAGGTCCGATTCTTTCGAAACCGCTTCATAGATTGCGCGGGATATGAGAATTTGCGCGGGAGCCGTGCGCTTCACTATGCGCGCCGCCACATTGACGACGTCTCCGAATAGATCATTCCCCTTGCGGAAACCCACCCCGCTGTGAATGCCAATTCGAACCTCAACGCGCTCGCTCTGAGGGAGTGTCGAATTCAATTTAAGAAATTGACGCTCGATTTCCACGCCCGCGCGCACAGCCGAGCTGGGATCAGGAAACTCGGCCATTGCAGAATCGCCGATCGTCTTAATCACTTTCCCCGAATGTCGTTGGACGACGGTCTTGGCGAGTTCGTCGTGGCGATGGATCATCGCCAGTCCCGCCGTATCCCCATTGCGGTCAAAGAAGCTCGTCGAACCGGCAATGTCGGTGAACAGCACCGTCAGGGTATTCTTGTGCCTTCGGAGTTGCTCGTCGATCTCGGCCCGAGCCTTTAGAAGCGCGTCCACATCATCTACGTGACGAATCATCTTGGGTAAGTTCAAGCGTAAGGCATCCCAGCGGCCCAGCCAATGGCCCCGAGGTAACATAGGGATAGTACAATTGTACTTGGCGGGCTGCGTTGGGTTTTGGAGTTAATACTTCCAAGTCGTTGATTCTACAAGCGTAAAGCCACATCCTGGTAGGTCGCATTATTAGAATCTGGGGGGCCCTTTCCGCCAACGATGCTTACCGGGGCCTGTTGGGATCACTGGACAGAGGGGGCTGGGAAGAGCCGCTCATGCAATCTCAATGCAGCGGGCGACGGCGGGCCTTGAGGCAGCTTATCGTCTCAGAGTGACGCCCAGGAAGATCCGGCTGGCGACGGGCTGGTCGGCGCTGAACGCGGGAATA
>Ga0099829_10002039_pt1 | contig 11449 bp, 12 predicted proteins | sample CZO8metaG_3_FD_79336 | JGI IMG/M metagenome (GOLD analysis project Ga0099829, IMG submission 79336) | Vadose zone soil microbial communities from the Eel River Critical Zone Observatory, Northern California, USA - CZOApr15con2H2.8 metaG | ecosystem: Environmental > Terrestrial > Soil > Vadose...
AATCTGGATTCCGTCATTGAACAATACGTTTCGGAGGGACTAAGCTCGTTTGAGAGGCGTACCTATTTCGCCGCAGCCGTGATGATTGGAGCTGCTGCGGAAAAGGCTATTTATCTTTTGGCTGAGTCGATGGTGAATGCATTAAAAGCCGCCAGCCACCAAAAGAAGTTGAAGGAACTCTTGGGCGGCAGAGGCCTCAGATTACTGTTCCGATTTATCGACAAGCACATCGTGGAAGCGCATAAGAATAAGGTTATCCCTCACGATGTCGCCGAAAGTGCAGTGCCTCACTTAATGTCCCTCATTGAAGCAATCCGAGTACAAAGAAACGACGCAGTTCATCCACAAAACGCGAAGGTGACCGCCGACTCAGTTCGGCTTTCGTTTCAAGCATTTCCCCATGCCCTTGAGCAACTCGAAGCACTCCGGTCGTGGTTCCTTGCCAACCCGAACAGCATTTGAGGCAGGCAGCGGTATTGTTTATATGGGGAAAATGAAAGCGTGTGACAGTCGAACTCCTCACGACGCCGATTAGCACTTCCCCCTTTAGCCCCCCACAGCCCCTCTACCCCATTCCAGGTCGGAAGCTCTATGACATCAAAAAAAACTTCTGCGCAAATATTAAATATTATTATTATTTTTTAGTGTGCGCGCAAAACAATGAATCGCGCGTGTAAGTTGTTGATTCTGTGGGCTCCCGCCCCGTCAGAATTTCGGTCTCAGATGTGGAGTTTGCGCGCACACACTGCTATTTCTCACGCGCAACGTAGCCAATTCTCGCGCAAAAATTGCGCGGAAAGGGTTCTAAGTTTTAATTCTGCTTAGTAAAATAGTATGTTGCAGCCGAACTCGCCAATCCTGCAACAACTGGTAGCCAAGCATTAAACAAATGCTCTAGATATTCTACTTCCTTCACATTTCCCCAACCAATCAGAATCATCAGCGTCACATACTGCAAGATAACGCTGCCAGCCAATATGCCCACTAGCCAATATGCAAGAGTTCTCGCCGTCTGGGCCTTGTGCTGTTTGGAGTTGATTGTTGACGGTGGCTGTAACCCTGTCCGCTGATCTAATGGTGGCGGGGCTGTGTCAGGGTGGAATCCGGCCTTTGGTTCCGATTTCGAGTTGTCAGGGGCAACCATGTAATCACCTACCACCCGCGGTTTGTATACCACGAATCAAATAACCCTGCGGGCGTTGTGGTGTCGGGGTTTCGATAGACCATTGAATTCGCGGCGCTCGACTCTGTACAAAACTGAGGTAGGTGTGTGCCTCCCCTTCCGTTGCGAAAACAGTCGCGTCCTCGGCACGATTGACCAGCATTAGGACGTCGGTAGTCTTGCCGGTTCCCAACTCAAAAATGATATTGGCAGCAATCCAGAATACGTTTTGCATTTTGCGGATTCTACTACTTATCTCTTTGGCAAGCCATCCCATTCCGGGTAGCAGCTCTGTGGCATAAAATCTCACAGCCCAGGGGGTGTAGCAAAACGCCCTCGGTAGGAGATACCCCGTCAAACAGCGAGGGGGGATAGCTACTGGGCCGGGAAAATCCGGCCACCTGGGGCTCCGGGGGCAGGGGTCGCGGCGACCAGACCTAAAAGACTTCTTCCCGAAGACGAAGTGAAACCGTCTTCTCTCTTGACGCGTGTTCGTTGCAATGACACACTTTTGCTGAGGTGCCACTCCGTGTTTGAAATGGTGAAGGCGATACGCGATGCTTTAGCAGTCGTTGGAATAGAGTCAACGTGGGCTTTCGTATTGGTAATCGCTTTGTTATTTGGTGTTCTAGGTGGGACTCTCGGTTGGCTGGCAGACCTGAGTTATAAGAGCGGTCTAAAAGAGAGAATGTCTCATTTGCAAACCAGTGAATCGCAAACACCAAGACCAAAGCCTGAGAGTAATTCTCCTAACTCACCGCCAACGAACAAAAAGGAAGCGGTGCCGAAACATAAGGCGTCGCTGCTGCAGAAGCAGAAGAACGTTGGCGGTACAAACGTACAGCAGGAAAGTTCTGGAAATAACAGCCCGAATCAAACGATGATTAATTCTCCTGGCGGTATTCAAGCCGGAAGAGATGTTGTAATAGGGTCAGATCGGCGACTCATTCAGAGTATGACGCTCAATATTGTTATTGAAACTGACACAGAGCCAAAAGAAGTAACAATGGAAGGGACCGATGTTGGACTCCAATCTGTGGTAGCTCTTTTTGCGCGGAAAACGAGAATTCGTTTCGCAAGCGACTGGATGATACATGACCAGCAGATAACAGCTACACGGAGACGACTACGCTTTTCGTACACTCCAGAAACGCCAGCGGAAATATTAGGCAAGGATATTGAGTATTTGAAAGAGATAGATAAGTTAGTCGTAAATTACCAAGATATTTTCACTTCACTGCACTTCGATACTCATGGGAAAAACACGCACCTCACATGCGTTGTAATGGTTAATGGTTTAACAGTCGCTACAATGAGCGCTGACGTACCCAATGCTGGGGTTTTGAGCGATGGGCAAGCAGTTCAAGACGTGAGCGCGGTATTTAGCTCGATTCCAGCCGCTTATTCCGCAGCGGTATCTATCCAACAGCAGTGAGTCTTTATGTCATACAGTGGCTAACCAGGACGGGGGGAAAAAAAGGGAGAAAGGCTGGGACGTGCAGTCTGGTATTTAAAAAAAACAACAACAAAACAAAATACAAATCCGGTTGAGGTTTTCCCAAAAACACGCCTCTGTATCTATGAAGGCCACAATTGCCCTGAAACGGAGGCAGCACATGAAACCCAAACGAATGTTCAATGAGGAGCAGTTCCTCGCCTTTGCCCGGTCGTACTTCTTGACCAGCTTCCCCAATCCAACCCGAAAGGGGTGCCCGGCTGAAACGGCGCTGAGGTCGCAGGCCTGTAACCCGATAGGGACTGACCAGGCACTCGGGGAACACATAGGGCTATGCTCTCCGTGTTTTAACCGCTACATGGAATTACTGGCGGAGAGTCGGCAACCACGAGAGTAGTAGAAGCATCTCAGAATACCCGAATGGCTTCCGTTACTTTGGACGGGTGCAACGGCAGAACTATGCAGGAGCACGGTGGAATCGTCAGGACTGAGTTGTTAAGGGCTGCGCAGTATTTGCGCATGAGCACCGAGCATCAACAGTATTCCATCGAACACCAGTCGGCGACTATTGCAATCTACGCCGCTGCCCACGGAATGGGAATCGTCCGGTCATATACTGACGGCGCAAAAAGTGGACTGACTATCGGTCGCCGTGACGCCTTGCAGACGTTGATTCGTACCATTGAGAAAGGGCAGACTGACTATGAGTGCGTCTTAGTTTATGACGTGAGCCGCTGGGGAAGGTTCCAAGACGCAGATGAGAGCGCTTTCTACGAATACATCTGCAAGCGAGCCGGAATCCAGGTCCGGTATTGCGCCGAACAATTTGAAAACGACAACAGTCCAACCTCGAACCTTCTCAAAGCTTTGAAAAGAACAATGGCCGGGGAGTACAGCCGGGAGTTATCAGCTAAGGTCTTTGCGGCGCAGTGTAGATCAGTCGAGTTGGGATTTAGGCAGGGCGGACCAGCCCCATACGGGTTGCGACGGCAGATCGTCGACCCCAAGGGAGTTCCAAGACAGATCTTGGAATTCAGGGAACGAAAGAATTTACGCATGGATCGGATAATTCTAGTCCCTGGGCCAGAGAAAGAAGTTCGGGTTGTGCGCGAGATATACGACCTTTTCACAAAGAAGAAAAAGACCATACCGCAAATCGCCGCAATCCTCAGGGAAAGGGGCGAGCCGAAACGCGGGCGCCCATGGAATCCAAGGATTGTATTCGACGTGCTAACCAACCCTAGCTATAAGGGAGCGAATATCTATGCGCGGCGCAACACTAAGCTTGGCCAAAAACAGCACTTTATGCCAGAAGAAACTTGGCTCATCAAAGAAGGGGTATTCGAAGCGATAGTTTCTCCGAAACAGTTTGCAAAGGTTCAGGAGATAATTCGACGGCGCAGAAGGCATTGGACAGACGAAGAAATGCTCGACGGGTTACGCAAGTTGTGGGCCCGCGAGGGTACTCTTTCAGCCAGGATCGTCAATCGATCAAATCGGGTGCCCTGTTCGCTCCTCTATATACGCCGATTTGGAAGCTTGATGCGGGCTTATGACTTGATCGGATTCCCTATCAACCGTGATTATTCATTTGTGGAATCCAGACGCACCGCCAAAAAGATACGCGATAAGCTACGCGATGAAATCGCGTATCGTATCCGTGCAGTCGGTGGTACTGTCGAACTGCAGCCCAATGCTGGCTTTTTGAAGATTAACGATGGCATTACCGTAGCGATCATGTTCTCTCGGTGTAATACCTGGCGCGAGGGACATCCGCGCTGGGCGCTAAACTTCGGACATCGAAACTCGGCAGATGTTCTGATAATTGTCCGCCTCGATCAAATTAATCATTCTGTTTTTGACTACTACGTCGTTCCGAAAATAGCTAATCTCAGAGGTAAGTTTCGCGTAGGAGCGAAGAACAATGCTGCATTCCTTGACCTGTACCGAATGAATGACCTCGGACCCTTTATCAATACCATGCGCCGTACTTGGCTGCCAGGGAGATATGAGCCGGCTTTACAAAAACATTCCGAGTAAGAACGTGTTAATTAGCGGAGATGCTGGAATGCTCAGAAGAACGCTTGAACTGCCAGCGCGAGCAGCGTGGGCTAAGCGGCATCTTGACGCAGTTACATCGGTGATGACAACCCTCTTTGCGGATGACAATTTCGTCACCCTATTAAGAGCGGAGTCGATTCTCACTCTGCCAAAGTGCCTGGCATCAGCTTTTACAAATCTGCCGCTAGGAAAAGAGCATGAACCCACTAAGCATTCGAAAACGAAAACGACTGCGCAAACTGAAAATAGCTAAGATACTTCAAAACGTGCAGGAAACTCTCGGTGTTGATCTCTTAACCCTGACAGTCTGTTCGTCATATTTGCGGTCACTGGCTAACAATTTGAACGTGAGACGCTACTTGGCAAAGTACCATTTCCGCGAATTGAATGAGATTGACAGACTGCTCGCACAGATCGACAGGATTTATCGTGCATACGAAGCAAGAAAAAGAAAATATGCCACGCGGTTCTTTCTTCCAGAACGCGACTGACGCAAATTGCCTTTTTTAGATGTGTTGCGGACTAACTCAATTATTGGCGAGACCACGCAACAGTTGAGAAGGGGTCATATCGAAACTCATGGCTAAAATCTCAATGGTTCTGAGACGTGGCTCCTTCTTGCCGTGTTCCAATTGCGAAATATAGACACTCCCTAAGCCCGTGTGCTGGGATAAATACACCTGCGTCCATCCTCGCTGCTGCCGCAGCTTTCGAATGCGACTACCGAACCTGACACAGATGTCCCTTGCCATTGCATAAGCATGGCGATATCCTGTCGGCTAAGTTTAGCCTTGCGGCTAAGTTAGCTAATGTGTCAGAAACGGGGTTTTCTGCGTGTTTTGCACAAAGTGTGGTACTGATTTACCTGACGATTCTCAATTCTGCCGAAAATGCGGGTACGCACTAAGGTCAGCACAAGCCGTGAGCACTGGCAATAGAGCAGCAGCCGCAACAGCGCTAGTTGTGATACCGGTTAAGCCCACGATGAAAAACATCCTGAGGACAGCGTCATTCTGGTTGCTGTTGCTTGTTGCAACCTTAGCAAATGCCCAAGCTAATCATAGTTTTGGTGAGGCACTTTACACGTCAAAATGCACCGTGTGCCATGCTCGTGATGGCAGTGGAGAAACCCGAATCGGTCAAACAATAGGGACAAAGAGTTTCGGTTCGCCCGAAGTGCGGGAGAATGTTTCCAATTGGCGAGACATTATCGCAAAAGGCAAAGGCAAGATGCCAAGCTATGGTAGAAGCCTTAGCGACCAACAGGTTAGTAGCCTTCTCCTGTACATTCGGTCCATAAGCCAACCTACGGACAAACAGCAGTATGCCCCTCTTACCGACCAACCGAATACTCTTGCCGGAAACTCTCAGGCCAGTTGGCAGCCCACTTTTGAATTCGATAATGAACTTTATCCATCGTTTGTTCTAAGTATGGGTGGCCGAGCGTTCAAGACCCCAGACCGCGCGCGTTTCTTTGGCGACCCACTTGGAATGGCAGCAGTGCAAATTCGTTCTCTTGTCCCTAACGCACTAGCTCATGTTGAGATTCAAATCGAAGGATTGGCCCAACTGAGTATGTTAGACGTGGTGCTTCCGGAAGCTGGTCAGCAGTACCGAATTGCCCCGTTGCTTCAATATGACTACTCACGGCTGGCCAAAATTGACCAGTCTATCCCTGCAACAGTGACATACAGGGTACATGTAAATGATGTTGACCTTGGACAAAGAACAGTACCAATTCGTGTTCGATCAGTGAATGATGTGCCTTATATGGCGATTGGTCCAGGCGGAAAACCGTTAGATCTTTCTTTCTTATTTGCGGCGTATGTTAACGAGAGTCATCCGTTAGTTCAGGACATACTGCAAAAAGCACTGAATTGGAGGGCAGTAAACGGCTTTGACGGTTATCAAAGTGACCCTGAAGGCGTCCGACTACAAGTTTTTGCACTATGGAACACCTTGCAGCGAGATCAGGTTCATTATTCAAACATCACCACCCCTTCTGCCCTGTCCCCGTCTCGACATGTTCAAAGTCAGGCTGTCCGATTCATAGACCAAAGTTTCAGCTCACAGCAAGCAAATTGCGTTGACGGCTCAGTACTTTTCGCTTCACTCCTATACAAAATCGGAATTCAGCCTGTACTTGTATTAAAACCCGGTCACATGTTTGTAGGCTACTATCTGGACGCTGGCCATAAGAATGTTGAGTTTCTGGAAACTACCATGCTTGGGACATCTAAGCAGCCGGGAAGATACAACTTGCGCTTTTCGCCAATACTCCATCCCGTTCAGAGTAGCGAGTCATGGCGACAGTTCGTGCAAGCAACGCAATACGCAACACAAGTCTTCGATCAAGAAGTTGCGCCAGCAATCCAACAGCACCGCTCACAATATCGAGTTATCGATATTGCCAAGGCAAGGCAGGCGGGGGTGAACTCGATTCCACGCTAGTTCCACTCTTCGGAAACGTTTACGATTTGCGCCAGTTTCAGCCAGTGTCGTGGATGCGGTCGGCGTCGGCCAGTGCGGATATCGGCGGCATAGGGTTCAGAAACGCCGAGGGCTGATGATATGGCGGGAACGGTGATTCCCGCAAGGCGCGGCTCAATTTTGTTGCTATAGGTTTCGCCATTCAGCCAATCTGGATTATCAGAGGGCCGCCACGCAAGCCGTGCAGCATCGTGACGGCGCTTCGTTTCTGACCGGCGGGCCTGTGCCTCCGCACTCTGTGCCGCTACTCGCCCGACCCGCGCCGCTGCGATGAGGCCTTTTCTCCAAACAGCAACGGCACACTGTCCGCAGTGTTTATCTCCCATCGAAATCGGTGTTCCACAGGTTCGGCAAATGGTCTGCGGTCGGGGTGCCGATTGGATTGGCGGAAGCGAGGATGCACCCTTCGCTTCTCGCCGGTGACGCTGAGTAAGTCTCGTCGGGGGAAGAGGCTGAGACGCTGGTCTAGTTCCACTCGACAGAAGTGTGTGAGCGACATATTCGGCATACGGAGCAACGGCGCGAGCCCAGGTCTGCGAGGTTTCAGAGAGTCGAGCGGTAAATTCTCCCATCAGTCGGCAGTTGCCGTCGCGCTGCTCGAAAAACCATTCTCGTCTTAGTGACTCACGCGTAATCCAATCCAGTACGAAGGCATCTACTTGAGGTCGAACTGGCTCCATGAGATCACACGCGAAGCTGTCGCGAGCTGACGTGTCAACGTGAATAAAGCCGAGACCGGGATCGAGCCCAAGTGCGGCGGCTGCAAGTCGAGATTCGGATTCGAGCAGAGCATAGAGATAATTCAGTATTGCATTCACGGGGTTCGCGGCGAGTCGTTGTGACCCAGACAATGGCGACTTGCGCGTATCAAAGGCGCGCCAATGATCCGGTACTCGACTCAGGTCGTTCTTGGGAAACGTTATCGGTAGACCGCGCCATGCAGCCCAATAGGCGGCTGCGGCTTGTGATTCGATCAGCCGAACGGCAGCAATCGTCTCGGCTGTCGCCAATTCCGAATGGAATTTGCCGATGACCTGTGCGGTCGTGGAATCCAGTAGTTTTTCTTTCGCGACTTGTTGTTGCCCAGCAACCTTACTGCTGATCAGTTTCCGTGCAATTCGGAGCGCAGCTTCGGACGAATGCGCGAGGGCTTGAGCGCGCCTGAGCTTGGCATCCGAGGGGCGAACTGGACCAGTTGTGATGAGCACGGAACCGTCTCTGTCCAGCATGACAAAGGCTGCATCCTGATCAGCAAGCCAACGGAGCGCTGCGAGAGACACCATTCCATCAGCGCCAATCACGACTAGACGCCGAAGACCATGTCCCACACGCGGCAACCGCGCTTGGCGACGTTCGATACCGAGACCATCCTCGATTGCGAGGTGACCTTGTTCCATGCTGATTTTGACTCCGTAACCGTAAAGGGTCAGAACGCCATGACGTGGCATGACTAACTGGTTGAAATGTAAATTGCTGGAATTGCGAGATTTCGCAGAGTGATCTAGCTTGTACGTAGCTGCCATGGAGCACTTCTCCATTGGTGGTTAGGGCTTGCCGTCTGCTCGTAACAGGCGGTGAGCCCGCTTTGGTCTCACACCGTTAACTCTATTCTAAATCAATAGGATACATGCCTTCCATTCCAAATCGCATCGCTTCCAGTGCGATGTTTCAAGGGTGTGTCCGCAACGCCTTTGCTCGGCGCTCCATGAGTTTTCTAACCGCGTCTGATTTGTGCGTTTTACCACAAGGGCACATGTCCTCAAAGAAGTCCAAGATTCCTTCAAGAGTCAGACCGCGCAGATGCTCCGAGTCCGCCAAGGTGAGCAAATTTCTGTGCAAAAAATGAACTCTTGGTTTCGGGGCAAACTCAACGCCGTAATAATCGATTGCGTATGCTCCGTCTATGGCACGTAAAATCTTTCGCCAAGCCGACGTGCCTGCCCCATGCGCTCTCGCTGCTTGTTTTAGTGCGTCCTTGTAGCTTCCATCGTTTTGATCCTCATAAACGACCCCTATTATCTTCTCATCGACTAGTTCAGTCAGGCTTTGGGGTGGTGGACTGGGGGGCGGCAACTTGATACTTTTACGGATTTTAGGATGGTTTTGCAACTGCTCTTCAATTTGAGCAAAAAGATACCAAGTATTTATTGGATATGAGTCCGGATGCTTTTTGTCCTGTTTCCACGCCCACTCCAGGCCCTTGGCACCTTCCTCAAACACACTTTGAATACGGGGGCTAAGTAACCCCTTCCAGCGGTGTTGATTCTTGCTCACCCTAAGCATTCAAGACGGTGCATAAGAAGCTGTCAATCACTTTTAGCGATTTAAGGGGCACGGACACAAAATTGGTTTTTCATGTCCCAAGTGAAATTTGAGAATTGCTAGGCTTCCAATCAGCATGAGCCGTCGCGGTTCAACTCGACGAAGCAAACGTGGTGCAAAAGCTCGCAGTCTTGGAGTTAAGCCAGTTTCCGACAAGTCATTTGAGTCCAAGAACCACGCCTTTCATGCTATTTCAAGAATGCGACACGACAGGCTTTCGCTTGCCCAGGCTGCTCGTGAAGAGGGCACAACACCTGCAACGGTTAGGAAATATCTTCCCGCCGCGCTCCGCCAGTCCAAAACAGGCCAGTGGGTTGCTACTAAATCAGATCGTTACGTTCGCCCGCTTTCTTTGCCAGGCCCGCACGGACCAGTTACAGCACGCGCGCGGGGCTCTGAAGAAGCCCGGTTTGCGTCAGCCTATCTTAGTAGCCTAACGAGATGGGCCCGTAATGAGAAGGCTCGCGAACTAGCTCCCTTTCAGGGGAAAAGGATTGGTGGTTTTGAACTCATAACTGATGTGCGCATCTTACGGGCCTTGCGCGACGCTGGACTGCTCCAACTCGATTCGCTCTACGCAAGTCTGAGGGACGCCGTATGAAGAATATCCATCCGTTGAGGGCGGCGCGGCGCAAGGCACAACGACTTCAGACGTTGGGATGCGATCAACCCATTTGCCTCTTATGTGGATGCTCAGAGCCTATGCTACTGCGACGCGTGACCAAACGCTTTCTTGAACTACATCATGTTGTTGGTAGAAAAAATGATCGTAGTTTCACACTAGCACTCTGCTTTAACTGTCATGCTCTGGTAACCGAAAATCTGCGCGGTGCAGGCGTAACGATGGAACGGGAACGTGATCCGCGCAAATTTGCGCAGAACGTCTTCCGTGCCTTAGCTGTCCACCATCAAATGTTAAGCAATGCCTGTTGGAGATTTTCAAATATGGTAATGTCCGAAGACGAGAACATAGAGTCCGGCAATGGTAAGTAAAGATGTATTTTTTCGCAGCCACGTGGTCGAACTGGACGCCAAGGAGCCGCTTATCAGTAGTTACAACGAACCTAAGTGGCCTGAGTACGCTCTTGTATTTGATACTGAAACTACGCTGGACCCCAAAGAACAATCTCTTATGTTTGGGTTCTATCGCGTCTGCCAGCTAAAAGGGAATGTATATGTATGTGTCGAAGAGGGAATTTTTCGCGCTGACGATTTGGAATCTAAATACGTAGACGTCATTACGGGCTTCGCCCGAGCTTCCAGGTCAGAAGTCATAAATAATGACCACGACGAACAAATTCATATCTACGACAGGTCGGCATTCGTTGAGAAAGTGTTTTTTGAGGCCATCCGAATACGATCCCTTATAGTTGCGTTCAATGCGCCTTGGGATACTTCCAGATTGGCAGTTACTCACAAAATATCGCGCACCCGCGCGTGGACGCTAGTTTTAGCGCAGCGAATCTCTTCTAAAACAGGTGAACTAGAATCCAATCCAGAACGCCCATGCTTACGAGTTACATCCAAGGACGCAAAGGCGGCATTTTTCAGCCTGACAAAACCGATGCGACCTGAAGAATGGCCCACCTACAAGGTAGGAGATAAGACGCGTCTCATATGCCGAGTTCTGGACCTGCACACCTTAGGATGGGCACTGTTTAACGAGAACTATTCGCTCAAGGCTCTTTGTAAGGCCCTTCATACCAAGAACCAAAAATTCGACCATGAGCCCACCGGAACGGTCACCATCGAGGAATTGGACTACGCTCGCCAGGATGTACGCTGCACGGCAGATGCTTTGAATTCACTAAAGGAAGAATTTGACAGACATCCGATTGAATTGCACCCGGACAAGACCGTCTCTCCCGCGAGCGTGGGTAAGGCGTACCTGAGAGCAATGGGTATAATCCCGCCAAAAGAAAAATTTGCCGTACCAGATTACATTCACGGCATAGCAG
>Ga0099829_10002040_pt1 | contig 11444 bp, 8 predicted proteins | sample CZO8metaG_3_FD_79336 | JGI IMG/M metagenome (GOLD analysis project Ga0099829, IMG submission 79336) | Vadose zone soil microbial communities from the Eel River Critical Zone Observatory, Northern California, USA - CZOApr15con2H2.8 metaG | ecosystem: Environmental > Terrestrial > Soil > Vadose...
CCAGGAAGAGGCCGCCCACTTTGAACGAGCCCGCCTGCCAGAAGACGAGGGCCGCGAGTCCCGCCGCGATAGGAAGCCCGGCGAGCCAGGGCCGGCGGCCCGGCAGCCGCGCTTCGACGTCGCGGCGCAGGATGAGTGCGGGCGGCACGCGGCGGATATCCAGAAGCGGCCACAGCGCGAAGAGGAGCGTGAGTCCAGTGCCCATGGCCAGTCCCGCCAGCACGGAGGGGAGAGAGACCGACGGCTCCAGAGAAAAGGGAAGGAGCGGCGAGATCGCAGGCACCACCGCCAGCTGCACCGCGGTGCCGAGCCCGGCGCCGAGCAGGCTGCCGCCCAGGCCGAGGAGCACGGTTTGAAGAAGATACGCAGCCAGCATCTGGCGCCAGCCCACGCCGAGGCACTTGAGCACCGCGATCGTGTCGAGCTTGCCGCGCACAAACGCCCGCACGCTGGTCGCGACGCCGATGCCGCCGACCATGAGCGCGACGAGTCCCGTGAGGCCGAGATACACGGTCAGCTGGTTCCAGAAGCGGCGCACTCCGGGCTGCGCCTGCGAATACGTCGTCACGCGAACGTTGGCGTCGGGAAGCCGGGCCGCGAGCGCATCCTTGAAAGCCTCGGCGCTGACGCCGGGTGGGAGGCGGAAGAGCACCCGATGACGCACTCGGCTGCCGGGGCGGACCAATCCGGTGGCCGCCAGGTCCTCTGCCCCGATCATCACGCGCGGCCCCAGCGAAAAGACGCCGACGGACCGGTCGGGTTCCTGTCGAATGACGCCGCTGATGACGAAGTCGGCGTTGCCGATCTTCATGCGGTCACCGACCGAGGCTCCGAGCCTCTGCAGCAGCGAGGGATGCACGAGGGCGCGGCCTTGGCCCACGAGCGTCTCCAACGAGGCCGCGGGCTCGGTGACCAGGTCGCCATAGAAGGGATAGCCCCGCGCGACGGTCTTGAGCTCCACGATCTGGCTTTTCTCGCGGGCCGCCGACATGGCGACCAGCTCCTGGACGGGCAGGACGTCCACACCGCTGCGCGTCATCTCTGACACGACGGCTAGAGCCGCGGCCGACAGCGGCTGAGTGCTCCGGATCTCGACGTCGCCGCCCATGAGGGCGCGCGCCGAGCGGCCCACGGTCCGCTCGAGGCTCGCGGCGAAGCTGCTGACGGCGACGAGGGCGCCCACGCCGAGCGTGATGCAGGCGACGAGATAGGCAAAGTGCCGCCCCGCGCCCCGCGTCTCTCGCCACGCGAGCGTCACGACGAAGCCGGAGCTAGGCCGGGCCGCCATTGGACGCCTCATCGCTCACGATGCGCCCGTCGCGGAGCATGATCACGCGGTCGGCGAGCGCGGCCAGGGCCGGATCGTGGGTGACCAGGACCAGCGTGCTGCCGAGGTTCTCGTTGAGCGCGACCAGGAGATCGATGATCTGCTTGCCGGTGGCCGAGTCGAGATTGCCCGTGGGCTCGTCGGCCAGCAGCAGCGTCGGCCGCCGCGCGACGGCGCGGGCCACGGCCACGCGCTGCTGCTCGCCGCCCGAGAGCTGGACGGGGTAGTGGTGCGCGCGCTCTTCGAGCCCGACGTCGGCCAGGAGCGCGCGCGCCCGCTCGAGAGCGTCCGGCTCGCCGCCGAGCTCGAGCGGAACCGCGACGTTCTCGAGAGCGGTGAGAGTGGGGATCAAGTGAAAGGACTGGAAGACGTAGCCGATGGTGTCACGGCGGAAGCGCGCGAGCGCATCCTCGCCGAGCACGGTCAGCTCGACTCCGTTCACCACGATGCGCCCGGTCGTGGGCCTGTCGAGGCCCGCGATCAGGCCGAGCAGCGTGGACTTGCCGCTGCCCGACGGCCCGGCGACGGCGACGAACTGGCGGGCCGGCACCTCGAGGGAGACCTCTGTGAGCACGTCCACGGGGCGGCCGCCGCTCTCGAGACGCATGCCGACGCCGCGAACGCTGATCATGACGCGATCCATACTACACTAGGGTCATGCGCGCTCTCGCCGCCGCCCTCGTCGCGATGCTCGTATTCGCCGGGCCGGCGCGCGCGGCGGAGCAGGTCATCGTGGCCTTCGGCGACAGCCTGACCGCGGGCCTCGGCGTCACGCCGGACGAGTCGTATCCGGCCCAGCTGCAGGCCAAGCTCCGCGCCGAGGGGTATTCCTACCGCGTGGTCAATGCGGGCGCGTCAGGCGATACGACGGCCGGCGGGCTCAGGCGCGTGGACTGGGCGCTCAGGAACAAGCCCGAGATCGTCATCGTCGCCCTCGGCGCAAACGATGCCCTTCGCGGGCAGGACCTGGCGTCGGTTCGATCGAACCTCGACGCCATCGTGGCGCGATTTCAGAAGGCGGGCGCGCGCGTGCTCCTGGCGGGGATGGAGGTGCCGCCCAACTACGGCGACCGCTACGCGGCGGACTTCCGCCGCGTGTACGTCGAGGTGGCCCGCAAGCGCGGGGCCGTGTTGATGCCGTTTCTCCTCGACGGCGTCGCGGGCAACCCGCGCCTCAACCAGGGCGACGGCATACATCCGACGACCGAGGGCTACCGCATCGTGGTGGAGCACCTCTGGCCCCACCTGGCTCCACTGCTCGCGCGGTAAGGTGTATATTCCACACTTCAGATGACTCACTCCGCCAACCTGGGTGACCTCCTCGACCGTTCCCGACCCGCCGGCGCCACGGCGCTGATCGATTGCCTCGACTGGGAGCGCCCCCGTGAATACTCGCACGGGGAAATCGACTGGCTCGCCCAGGCTGCTGCGCGCGGCCTGCTCGCGCGGGGCCTCAGACGGGGCGACGCGGTGGGCATTCTCGCCGGGAACCGCGCCGAGTTCCTCATCGCCTATTTCGGCACGATGCGGGCGGGACTCGTCTCGGTCCCCGTGAATCACAAGTTCTCACGCGAGACCATCGAGTTCGTCCTGCGCGACTCGAGCGCCAGGCTCGTCTTCTGCGACCGTGAGCGCCGCGGGCGGGTTCCGGCCGGAATTCCGCTGGTCGACTTCGACTCGACGGCGGGCGACGGCTTCGAGGCGCTCCTGGACCGCGGGGCATTCGCGGCCGTCCGCCCCGAGCCGCGGGAGACGGCGATGGTGCTCTACACCTCGGGCTCGACGGGCCGACCGAAGGGCGTGCCGCTCTCCCACGACGGCCACCTCTGGGCCGTGCGATCGCGCGTCGCCGCGGGCAGAGACCTCGACCGGGAGCGTTTTCTCGTGGCGGCTCCGCTGTTCCACATGAACGCGCTCGGCACGAGCAAGGTCGCGCTCGCGGCGCACGCCGCCATGGTCCTGCTGCCCCAGTTCGACGCCCGACGGTATATCGAGGCGATCGGCCGGTTCCACGTCACCTTTCTCACCTCCGTGCCGACCATGCTGGCGCTCGTGCTCAGGGAGGCCGATCTCCTCGCACGCTCCGATCTCTCCTCGGTGCGGGCGGTGAGAATGGGCTCGGCGCCGACGACGCAGCAGCTCATCGACGCCGTCAAGAAGGCTTTTCCCGGCACGGCGGTCAGCTATATCTATGGCACCACCGAGGCCGGCCCCGTCATGTTCGGTCCCCATCCCGACGGCAGGCATCAGCCCGACATGGCTCTCGGCTGGCCGCGCCCCGACGTCGAAGTGCGGCTTGTCGGCCCCGACGGCCGCGACGCCGACGAGGGCATGCTCTGGATCCGAACCCCCGCCAACATGACCGGCTATCTCAATCTTCCCGAGAAGACCCGCGAGGTCCTGACGCCTGACGGCTGGTACATCTCCGGCGACATCCTGAGGCGCGATCAGACGTCCGCCTACTACTTCGTCGGGCGCGCGGACGACATGTTCGTGTGCGGCGGCGAGAACATCTATCCGGGCGAGGTCGAGACGGTGCTCGAACGGCACCCGGACATCGTCCAGGCCTGCGTCGTGCCCATCCCCGACGAGATCAAGCACGAGAAGCCGTTCGCGTTCGTGGTGCCGCGGGCCGGCAGCCGGCTGACGGAGGACGAGGTCAAGCGGCACGCGCTGGCTCACGCGCCGGCCTTTCAGCACCCGCGACACGTCGTCTTCCTGACGGAGCTGCCGCTGGCGAGCACGGGCAAGGTCGACCGGATCGCGCTGCAGCGCCGCGCCCTCGAGCACCGTCAGATCGAGGCGAAAGCATGAGAGCCGCCGTCATCCGCGAGCACGGCGGGCCGGGCTCCATCAGGATCGAGCCCGACTTTCCGGATCCGCGCCCGGGGCCCGAGGACGTGATCCTCAAGGTGCGCGCCACGACGCTCAACTACCACGACATCTTCACGCGGAGGGGCATGCCCGGCATCAAGGTCCCCATGCCCTGCATCATGGGCGTCGACTTCGCGGGCGACATCGTCGAGACCGGCAGCGCCGTCACGGGATGGAAGGTGGGCAACCGGGTCATGGTCGATCCGGTGGACAGGGTCGGGCCCGGCGGCCTCATGGGTGAGATGTGGCACGGCGGGCTCGCCGAATACTGCCGCGTGCCGACTCACCACCTGGTCGCGCTGCCCGAGGACGTCGGCTACGAGGCCGCCGCGTGCCTGCCCGTGGCCTACGGCACGGCCGTCCGCATGATGCACACGATCGGCGAGGTGAAGCGCGGCGACAAGGTCCTCATCCTCGGCGCCTCGGGAGGCGTCGGCACCTGCTGCGTGCAGCTGGCGAAGCTCTGCGGCGCGGAGGTGATCGCGTGCGCCAGCAGCGAGGGCAAGCTCGCCCGGCTCAAGGACCTCGGCGCCGATCATCTCCTCGACTACACGAGGCACGATTTTGTGAAGTGGGTGCACGAGACCTTCGGCAAGCCGCACCGCCGGAAGTTCACGGGCGGCGTCGACGTAGTCGTCAATTTCACGGGCGGCGACACGTGGGTGCCGTCGCTCAAGGTCCTGCATCGCCAGGGCAAGGTGCTCACCTGCGGCGCCACGGCCGGCTTCGATCCCAAGGAAGACCTGCGCTTCATCTGGACGTTCGAGATCAAGGTGCTGGGATCGAACGGGTGGATGCGCGAGGATCTCGCCACGCTCCTCACCCTGATCCGGCAGGGACAGCTCGTGCCCGTCATCGACCGTGAGCTGCCGCTGGCGGAGGTGAACGAGGCGTTCCGTCTCCTGGAAGACCGCCTGGTCATGGGCAAGGTCGTCGTGAGGCCATGAGCGAGGGCGTCGAAAAGCTTTCCGCCGAGCAGATACAGGCCGCCTTCGACGCCTCGCCGTTCCTGGGCTTCCTCGGCCTCAAGGTCGTCGCGCTCGACCACGAAGCCGGCACGCTCACGGTCAGCATGCCGATGCGGCCCGAGCTGGAGCGGCGGCAGGGCAGCGGACAGTTCCACGGCGGCCCGCTCGCGGCCTTCATCGACTCCGTGGGCGACTACGCCATCGGCATGGCGGTCGGCGGCGGCGTGCCGACGATCAACCTCCGGATCGACTATCTCCGCCCGGCCGTCGGCAGCGTATTGACGGGCACCGCGCGCGTCCGCCGGGCCGGTCGCACCGTGGCCCTCGTGGACGTGGACGTCTACGACGAGAAGCAGGCCCTCGTCGCGGTCGGCCGCGGCACCTACTCCGGTCAGCGCGGCTAGCAGGCCGCCGATAGTTGCCTCAGGCCGTCTTCCCGACTACCATGTGTCTCGTTGTCGCACCGGACACCGCCATCCCCTGAGGGGGGCTCATGACCAGCAAGGCCGAGCAGTTTTCTCTGGATGCCAAGTACACGCAGGAATCCGGGCGCATCTACCTTTCGGGCATCCAGGCGCTCGTCAGGCTTCCGCTCGATCAGCACCGGGCCGACAAGCGGCGGGGGCTCAACACGGCGACGTTCATCTCCGGCTATCGCGGCTCGCCGCTGGGCGGTTTCGACCAGACCCTCGAGCGCGAGAGGAAGCTCCTGCAGGCACACCAGGTCGTCTTCTCGTCGGGTCTCAACGAAGACCTCGGTGCGACGGCGGTCTACGGCAGCCAGATGGTCGGCCTCTTTCCGCGCCCGAAGTACGACGGCGTCCTCGGCATGTGGTACGGCAAGGCGCCGGGCGTGGACCGGACGGGCGACGCGTTCAAGCACGCCAACTACGCGGGAGTGGGGAAAAACGGCGGAGTGCTCGCGCTGGCGGGCGACGATCCCGTGTCGAAGTCCTCGACGCTGCCGAGCCACTCGGAGGTCGCCCTCTACGACGCGCTGATGCCGACGATCTTCCCCGGCAATGTCCAGGACATCCTCGACCTGGGCCTGCACGGCTTCATGCTCTCTCGCGTCTCCGGTCTCTGGGTCGGCGTCAAGATCGTCACGAACGTCGCCGATGAGGCGGGCACCGCCCTAGTCTCTCCCGAGCGGGTCATGCCCGTCATCCCCACGGTCGAGCTGGACGGCCGCCCCTTCGAGCACGCGATCAACGTCAACCTGATCCCGCCCTACGGGCTCGACATGGAGCGGACGCTCCAGTACGCGCGGCTCGAGCTGGCGCGCCTCTACGCGTACGAGAACAAGCTCAACCGCATCACGGTGCCCTCGCCCGGCGCGTGGCTCGGCATCATGACGACGGGCAAGACCTACTTCGACGTGCGCCAGGCCCTCCTCGAGCTGGGACTGGACGACGAGGGGCTGCGGCGCCACGGCATCCGCGTCCTCAAGATGGGCATGCTCTTTCCGATGGAGCCGCGCGTCGTTCGCGAGTTCGCCCAGGGCCTCGAGGAGATCCTGGTCGTCGAGGAGAAGCGGGCCTTCCTCGAGATGTTCGCCAAGGACATCCTGTACGGCATGCCGGACCGCCCGCGCATCGTCGGCAAGCGCGACGAGGAGGACCGGACGCTCGTCGAGGTGCTGGGCGAGCTCGACCCGGACCTGATCGCGCGGGCCATCGCGAAGCGGATCGCGCGGAAGCTCCGGATCGACTCCGTCGAGGCGCGCATCCGGCACATCGACGAGCTCAAGCACCGGCCAAAGCCGCTGTCGCTCGCGCGCACGGCCTACTTCTGCTCTGGCTGTCCCCACAACCGGTCCACCGTCGTGCCGGAGGGAAGCGTCGCGGCGGCGGGCATCGGCTGCCACGGCATGGCCATGGGCATGGACCGCGGCATCATCGGGGTCACTCACATGGGCGCAGAGGGGGCGCAGTGGGTAGGCATCGCGCCTTTCACCGAGACCACGCATCTCTTCCAGAACATCGGCGACGGCACGCTCTTCCACTCCGGCAGCCTGGCGATCAACTACGCCATCGCGTCCGGCGTCAACATGACCTACAAGATCCTCTACAACTCGGCCGTGGCGATGACGGGCGGCCAGGACGCGGCGGGAGCGCTGCCCATCCCCGCGCTGACGCGACGGCTCGAGGCCGACGGCGTCAAGCGCATCATCATCACCACCGACCACCCCGAGATCTACAAGGGCGTCTCCCTCGCGGCCAATACGGAGGTCTGGCACCGCGACCGTCTCGTGGAAGCCCAGACGGAGCTGGCGGCCGTGCCCGGCATCACCGCGCTCATCCACGACCAGCAATGCGCGGCTGAGAAGCGGCGGCTTCGCAAGCGCGGCAGGCAGGCGGATCCGCAGACGCGCATCTTCATCAACGAGGCCGTCTGCGAGGGATGCGGTGACTGCGGCCGGAAGTCGAACTGCCTCTCCGTCCAGCCCGTCCAGACCGGGTTCGGCCGAAAGACGCAGATCCACCAATCCTCGTGCAACAAGGACTACTCGTGCCTGCTCGGAGACTGCCCGTCCTTTCTCTCCGTCGAGCCCATCGGCCCGCCCCGCGCGCGCGAGCGGCGCCTGACGCCGCTCGATGCCGACCTGCCGGAGCCGGTCCTGCGGGTGCCCCGCGACGGCTTCGCGCTGCACATGATGGGCATCGGCGGCACGGGTGTCGTCACGGTCAACCAGATTCTGGGCACCGCCGCCATGCTCGACGGCCGTGAGGTGCGCGGGCTGGACCAGACGGGGCTGTCGCAAAAGGGCGGGCCGGTGGTATCGGACCTCAGGATCGACTCGCGCGCCATCGAGATCTCCAACAAGATCACGGCCGGCGGCGCAGATCTTTACCTGGGCTTCGATCTTCTCGTGTCGACCGACCCGGCGAACCTCGACAAGGCCGAATCGGGACGGACCATCGCCGTGATCTCCACGAGCCAGATCCCGACGGGGAAAATGGTCGTGGACACGACTGTCCAGTTCCCCGAGCTCGGCGGCACGCTCATGAGCCTTGACCGTGTGACGCGCAAAGATGCCAACGTTTACCTGGACGCCCAGGCCATGGCCGAGGCCCTGTTCAACGACCACATGGCGACCAACTTCATCATGGTAGGCGCCGCCTACCAGGCGGGCGCGCTGCCGATCAGCGCCGCCTCCCTCGAGACCGCCATCCGGCTCAACGGCGTCAGCGTGGAGATGAACCAGCTGGCCTTCCGCTGGGGGCGCATGGCCGTGCTCGATGCCAGGCGCGTGGAGTCCGCCGTCGTGCGGGCGCAGGGCAAGGTCGAGCCCGTGCGGGCGCTCTCGGCCGAGGCCAGGGCTCTCGTCGACGCGTCGGGCGCGACGGGCGAGCTCAAGAGACTCCTCGAGATTCGCGTCCCGGAGCTGATCGCCTACCAGGACGCGGGCTACGCGCGCCAGTACGTCGACTTCGTCACCCGCGTCGCCGGGGAAGAGTCGCGGAGGACGCCGGGCCGCACGGGACTCTCCGAAGCCGTCGCCCGCCAACTCTTCAAGCTCATGGCGTACAAGGACGAGTACGAGGTGGCGCGGCTGCACCTGGGATCTGCCGTCGAGGCCGAGCTCCACGCGCGCTTCGGGTCCGACATCCGCTACTACTGGCACCTGCACCCGCCGCTGCTTCGCGCGCTCGGGATCAAGAAGAAGATCCGTCTTGGCTCGTGGTTCAGGCCCGTCTTCCAGGCGCTCTCGGCGATGAAGGGGCTGCGCGGCACGGCGCTCGACGTCTTCGGCTATGCCGGCGTGCGGCGCGAGGAGCGCGCGCTGATCGCCGAGTACCGCGCGCTCATCGAGCGTGCGCTCGCCGGGCTCTCGCCCGCGACCCACGATACGGCAGTGGCGCTTGGTGATCTGCCCGACGTTATCCGCGGCTATGAGCATGTCAAGCTCGACAACGTGAGGCAGTTTCGCGCCCGCGCGGCGGAGCTCGTCGCGCGCCTCGGGTGAGAGCGCCGTTCCCCGATCGCTCCTAGTGAGCGGAGTCTACGAAGAGGTGACCAAGCGATGAGCGCAGCCGACGACGAAGAGCAGCCGATGGCAGATGTGCAGGAACCACACGGCGGCGGCGGCCGGGGGCTGACGCTGGGCCTGCTGATCGGCCTCGTGGTCTGCGCACTCCTCGCGGTGGGCGCCGTCCTCTACGCCCAGAAGGAGATCGCCGCCCTCACCCAGGCGCGGGACGCCGCGCAGCGCGACAACCAGCGGCTGACCATGGCGGCCACGTCGGCCGCGGCCAACGCGGCGAAGGTCGACCAGGCGCTCGCCGCCGCCCGCGCCGAGCGCGACGAGATGGCCGCGCTCGTCATCGCCGTCCGCCAGAACCCGAGCATGGCCAAGGACATCAAGGACCCGGCGCTGCCGGCGGCGATCGCCGGCAAGCGGCGCGAGGCGCTCACGGCGGCCTTCGCGCTCAAGCAGGAGAAGGTCCCGTTCAAGTGGGGCGGCAAGAAGAAGGAAGAGGGGCTCGACTCGGCAGGCTTCGTGGCGACGGCTCTCGCCCAGGCGGGCGTCATCGACAAGCCCGAGAGCGTGACGGCGAAAAGCCTCGCGGATCAGCTGAAGATGAACACGGAGGGCGAGCCCCAGCCGGGCGACGTGCTGTTCTTCGACGGCGGCAACGTCTTGCTCTACCTGGGAGGCGACAACGCCGTCGGCATGCTGCCCGAGGGCGCCGTCACCAAGAACGGCGTGGTCAAGGGCAAGGGGATAGGCTTCAAGTACCTGGGCTACGGCCCCGTCAAGTACGAGTAGCCGGCAGGCTCACGCGCCTCTGACCCGAGTCGGCCCGGGCGGCGGCTCGGGATCACGGCCCGCCTTGGCCGCCGACTCGCGGGCGGTGGAAGAGAATATGCCCCGCGTCATGAGGGCGTCGGAGGCCTGGGCCCGCGCGCGGTAGATGTCGGCGCGCGCGGCGTGAACCCGGGCGCTGTCGGGAGCGGCCGCGGCGGCCCAGTCAGCCAGGTGACAGGCCAGCGCGAGGTTGCCCGCGTCGGCCAGCGCGCGGGCGCGATCCGCGAGCGCCTCGGCGCCTCCCGCGAGCGCGCTGACCTCCCGTCCGATCTCGGCCTCCCGCGCCGGCTTGAGATGGGCCGGCTGACCGTCCCACCAGCCGCCGTACAGCCGCCAGATATTGCGCACGACGTACTCGGGCTCGTCGTAGACGGCCCGCAGGTACGGACGCCCGGCGAGGTGCTCGGGCGGGCGCACCTCAGCGATGATCTGATCGAGGGACAGGCCCGCGTTCATGCGCGTCACGGTTTCGCGCTCGAGGGTCTCGAGCCATTCCGCCGTATCGCCGAGCGCCTGTCGCACCCGGGAGGCGCCTACGATCGGCGCGCCGTGGCCCGGGATCAGCAGCTCGGCGGAGCGATCAGCCATGGCGCGCAGCGCCCGCGCCCACTCCGCGGCGTAGCGCTGGACCTTCTGCGGGTTGCCGGCGTTGGGGGCGACCCAGAAGAAGAGGTCGCCGGTGAAGAGGATGCGCCGCTCGGGCCACCAGATCCACGTGTGGTCGTCGGTCTCGCCGCGCGCGTGGGTGAGCTCGAGGCGCGCGCTGCCCGCCTCGAGCGCGTGCGCCGCGTCGTACACGACGGTGGGATAGTCGTAGTCCGTGGGCCACGTGGCGTTGACCGAGAACTGGCGCGAGTTGATGAGTCCGTTCCAGGGAGCCGTCAGCCTGTACCGGTCGAAGCGCGCGGCGATATTGCGGTGCCCGACGATGAGCGGCGCGGGCCGGCCGCGATCACGCGCCTCCTCGAGAAAAGGCGGTAGCCCGCACGCGTGGTCGGCGTGGCCGTGCGTGTACACGGCGGCGTGAAGGGGGCTCGCATCGACCGCGCGCACGGCGGCGAATGTCTTCGCGCGGGCGGCGTAGTTGCCGGTGTCCACGAGGACCAGCCCCGCCTCTGTGCGGATCGCGGTGACGTTGGCCCAGGTATGGAAGAAGACGACGCCGGGGGCGAGCTCCTCGCTCTTGCCCGTCGGCCGCCACATGTCGCGGGGAGGGATCTGTCCCTGCCAGAAGATCTCGGCCAGGTCGAGGATGGTGCCCATGTCCGGCGGACGGTAGCACGGCGGCGCACGGGCGGCAATCGCGCTGCCCCGGTCCCGGCGCGCCTATTGACAGGGAAGGGGATTCGGGGATAATCGGGCAACCTCGCACCCCGCGAGCGTGCCCGGTCCTTGTCGCAGTGCAGCGGAGGACAGACAATTACCCGCTCTCGAGCGCGTGCGTTTCTCATTGTGGCCGCCG
>Ga0099829_10002048_pt1 | contig 11427 bp, 10 predicted proteins | sample CZO8metaG_3_FD_79336 | JGI IMG/M metagenome (GOLD analysis project Ga0099829, IMG submission 79336) | Vadose zone soil microbial communities from the Eel River Critical Zone Observatory, Northern California, USA - CZOApr15con2H2.8 metaG | ecosystem: Environmental > Terrestrial > Soil > Vadose...
ACGCCTTCGCCGCCAAACGCCTGGAGTTCGTCCAAATCACCAACACCACGCGGATAAAGATCTCTCTTCTACTGGCGGACGCTGCGGCCAGTCTGCCGGTCGACTCCTTCGAGTTCCCAGCTCTATCGATTGCCACGGAAGAAGACATGATGATCACTCTAGCCGAGGATGCGTTGAGCACGACGCAGGTGATCCTTCGCGAATGCGACCGCCGCCTGGCAGCCGCCGGCGAACTCATGGCGGCGCCCGTCGCCAGCGCCGATGCGCAGGTGACAGCCATTGATGCGGCCGCCAAAGCTCTACTGGGAGCTGACTTCTTTATTGTTCCGGAATTCACGCTCACCGCCGCGCAGGGCGACGAGCTGGCGTCGGCGGTTGCCGCCAGCGGTTCCTTGCTCGACTATGTAACCAATACGCTGAAGACTCCTCAGCCCGTCGATACCTGGATGTATGGCGTGGCGCGCGTGCGCGAACGCATCCGCAGTTGGGAGCAGATCGTAATGCTGAGCGGCGCATTCACAGGCAATGAGCCTGCCTTCACGCCGCTGCAGCTTCCCGTCATCGCCGGCGACCAGTGGCTGGCGCTGGAGTTTCCGCCCGGCGCAGTGATCAATCAGGAAAGGCTACTCTACACCTCGCACTTTGCCGCGCCCTTTGACAAGAGCGCCAAGCAGTGCGGATTGCTGCTCGATGAATGGAGCGAGATCATTCCCGGCCCCGACACCACCACCGGCGTGACCTTCCACTACAACCGGCCGAGCAACGAGGCCCCGCAATCGATGCTGCTGCTGACGCCCTCGGCGTTTCGCGGCGCATGGCAGTGGGCCGACGTCGTGGACGCGATCTACGAGACCCTCGACCTCGCGAAAGCCCGCGCGGTCGAACCGGTGCACGTCGATACGACGCCCTACGCGCAGTTCCTTCCCGCCACGGTCATGGCGGTGACCATGAGGCAGCTCACGATTTCCCTGAATCTCGCCCTGAACAACAAACTCATGACCCAGGTGTCGCCCAATGTCTGAGCGTACGCAATTTATCGTTCCGAATCTCGCTGCGGCGGTCGAGGAACGGCTGTTCCCCACCGTAACGGCCTGGAACCGTCTGGAAGGCCGTCCACGCACGGCCAACTTCAATCGTGCCCTGAAGGCCGAAGTCCACGACGCGCTGTGGATGCTGACTCGCCAGTGGCAGCTCGCCGAATTCAAAGGCGACGATGCCGGCTCGCCGATCTCCGCGAAAATTCGCATGACCACTTCGCGCTTGCGAAAGTACCGTCCCGGCGAAGCGGGCACGGTTGAGAAGTTCGACGAGTCGCTTCCGCTGGAAACCAAAGTGGAGCGCCGCGCCCTTTCATTCACCCTCGATATGCGCCTGCTGATGGGCAGGCAGTGGCTGAAGATGATGCCCTTCGCCGATCTGCGCGGTGAGTTCCTGAGAAACTACCCCATCAAAAAACCGGACCCCACCGCGCCCGCCGACTTTACCATCTGCGCGCATCCCGAAGCCTGGAGCGAATTTGCCGCGGTCGCCGGAAAGCGAATAGATGGCGCCGCCTTGTATCAGCACATTACCGTCGATGGTGGTCTGGCCTCGGACAACATCGCAGGACTGGCTGGCCGCGACGGCGCAATCAATACGGCGGCCGGCGACTTCGTCGCCTGGTTCGATCGTCTCATCACTCAGCCCGGCGACGATGATGCGTGGATTCCCAGCCGCCTCGAATATCAGTTCGCCTGCTCCGCTCCAGAAAGTAACGGAGAAAAAGTCCTGGTCGCCGACGAGTACTACCAAGGCCATCTCGACTGGTACAATGTCGACATCGACACGGCTCAGGAACTGGGCGCGCCCGCGCTTCCCGAAGCGGGCAATCCCCTCAGCGCTAAGCAGGTAATTCTTCCCACGGCAGTTACCTTCGACGGCATGCCCAACACCCGCTGGTGGGCCTTCGAAGAAGGCAAGACCAACTTCGGCGACATCAAACCCGACACCACCGACATCGCCAAGCTGATGCTCATCGACTTTGGCCTGATCTTCGCCAACGACTGGTTTCTGGTTCCCTACGTGCTACCCGCCGGGTCCATCGCCCACGTGGACGGCATTGCCGTGAAGAACGTCTTCGGCGAACGCACGTGGATCGAGCCCGCAGGCAGCGGACTCGACGACAACTGGCAGCGCTGGGCCATGTTCCTCGCGAACATTACCGGCCAGACCGCCGACCAGGCTGACACTAGTCTTGTTCTGTTGCCGGTCGCAGCCAAAGTCCACGAAGGCCAGCCGATCGAAGAAGTTATGCTGGTGCGGGACGAAGTCGCGAATATGGTGTGGGGCATCGAAAATATGATCCCCCTGCCGACGGGCGAACCCAAACGTGGAGTCGAAGCGGCCCGCGAACTGCGCGCGTTCTACGAAAAGGACGTAGTGCGCCGCCTCGGTCCGCCACCGGCCGCACCGCCCACCGCCGACACCGCCGTGGTCCGCTATGAACTGATGAACACCGTTCCCGAAAACTGGATTCCCTTCATCCCCGTACATCTGGATGGCGATATCCGTTCCATCCAGTTGCAGCGTGCGGCCATGCTCCGCATCCTCGCCGGAGACAATCAAAAGCCGCCCAAAATCCAGCCGCGTACGGGGCTCCTGCGTCAGAGCCTGGACAAAAAGCAAACCTATTTCATTCACGAGGAGGAGATACCGCGCGCGGGTATCATCGTGAAGCAGGGTTATCAGCGGACCCGGTGGCGCGATGGCAAGGCGTGGGTGTGGCTGGGTGTGCGCAAACAGACAGGCCGCGGTGAAGGCCATAGCGGCCTCGCTTTTGACCGAGCCATCGACGTTCCGCCGAAGAAGTAATGACAAAAGTCAAAACAAAAAAAATCCGGAAACACAGGGGAAGCGGAGGGTTTTATGGGCTGCCGCGCGCTCAACAGTATCGCGCCGGTGATGCCTTTGATTGATGCTATCCGTGGAAATAACCTTTGCATTAACCTTCGAGCCGTGGGAGAACAGATGAGAAAACTACTCGCAGCGATATTGCTTGTCGTCACTCTGGTATCTGTTTCATGGTCGCAAGGGACGCAGCAGAATACAACCCAAAACAGTACGAGCACTTCAAGTAGCTCAACCAATACTCATCACGATCGTACCTACACTAATAGTTCCGGGAAAAAAGTGAAGTCTCCAGAGCACTACAATACTGTACCGGAGTCAGCCAATGGCTCTGAGGGTTCCGGGAAAACTGAATTTTCTATCCGCACCGCTCTGGCCAGAGTTGCACAACATACGGGCCATCTAAAACAGCAAACAGCTCCGCCAGACTGCTAGCACACAGCCCGCCAGAGCCGAAACCAAACGGAGCAAACGAGACGCTCAATATGGCTAATCAGAGTTTTACCCTTCATGGACCATGGCGGGTATCAAGAGCTTATCGGCTCAGCAATCTGGCGAAGCTGTTCTGGATGGTGTGCAACTAGGCTTTCTGGAGCCTTCACTTTGGTCTTGTTCGACATGCCCCTCACTTCCAGAGCATTTGCTGGACGCCTTCCCTACCCTGGAGGAACTGGTGTGCAGGCGACGGAGAGGTTCAGAATTGAGTTTGAGTAAATTATTGAAAACAAATAACGGCAAATCTTGTTTGGCCAGGAAGTCGGTGACAGGGCAGCGTTCTAACCAACTGAACTACGTCCCCACTTTGTTTGGAAGGGGTTAGTGGAAACCCTCGCGTTTACAGGCACTTCCACAATCTCAATAGATTCGCCTGTCTCAATTGTTTCGCCTGCTTAGTACCAATTTTCATGTGAACTGGCGACCAAAGTGGCGACCAAAAATAGTGTATCAGATGAAATTGAAAATCGTCTTGTTCTCGCCCCCGCTGCTAGATTATTACAGAATTCCTGGGGTTTCTGACCACGAGTCTGAAAGGATCTTGCGAGTTGTCCCATTTTTCTTCTCGGGCTAGACGAACCGCTGCGATCAAACATGCGCCCAAGAAGATGAGCTTTCCCTCGCTGTTCTTGGGCGGTTCAAACACGTCCGCAGTGTAGGCGAATAAATAGCGAACGCCAATTGATTCTGCAGCACAAACTCAGGTTTTAGACTGTGACATATGTGCGCCCTTTGAATATCCTGCTTCAAGAAAGCCCAGTTTTCGTCTCGCTTCAACGGGCGGTAGGCCATCTCGAACAGCATCTGTCAAGATACTGCGGGCTTGTTCTATAAAGTTCCACCCAAGTCCTCCAGCAAATATTGCCGTGTTCTCTATGGTGGCTTCGTCTTCGGAAAGTAATGCACGAAGCCACTCGTCGGTATCAGTCCTGGGAAAAGGGCAGTCGGAACGAAAACTTTGTGCGAGGAATGAATTGTAAATTTGCAAGGAATGCAGAGCTATTGCTTTTTCCAAGAGCGTGGCATCTTCGCTTCCAGAATGGGAGTTTAGAAGTTTCTTGCAGGCGTCCACGCCAGCTTCAAGAGTACTCATTTCCCTTTGCCAGTCTCCTCCAATTGCTGCCGACCTTTCCATCAATTGCAACGTCCGTTTTAGATAGTCATTCACATAGCCAATTGTTTCGCTCCCTCTCAGTCCCTGTCCTTCGTTGACGTGATTCGCGAATGCTCGCCTGAAAGCGTCTGCGTCGCGCTCGTCCAATGCCTTTGCGGTTTTGAATTCTTGCTCCGAAATGGTTCGCCGGGAGGGTAGAAAAATCGGGTTATTTAGTCTACGGAGCAAATGCTGCTCGAAGCATCGAGGCGAGCTGCTCCACTCCCATGCAAGCGCTGCGCTTTTCTTATGCCAAGGCTTCCACATATATTGCAGATTCCAATAATCAACGTGATGTGATCTGGTAGCGATCTCTCCCGCCCCATACAGGCTTAACGCCCAACCTTCATCCGGGTTTTATTTCCGGAGTGTGAATACAATCAAAACGAGAAGGGCGATAATAACCCAAAGCAGCACGACGGTTCTTTTCAAAATCCTGCCAATCTGGATGGCAGCGTCACTGGTGCCATCAGCTCGCTCTTTCTCGTAATAAAAGAGCTCAGGCTCATCAGGTCGCAGGAGCATAACTTGTCCGGCGGACGTCTCAGTGTAAAACTTGCGATACCAATATCGATGGCGTGCTGTAGCTACGTGCTTTTCATCCCGCCAATCGCGTTCGGAATAGTCGAAAACTTCTAGGAGTGACGGGTCAACCCTGTTCTGGTCGTCGCTGTAGTGAAGCGAAATGTCATCTTGGACTATTCTGTCTCTATGCACGATAAAGAAGTGAAATGATTCTAGGCCACCAAAATCGAGGCAAACGTCACTGTTGTACCAGTACCAAGTCGTTTCAAACATGTTGATGCCGGCTTGCTGCAACTCGAGCACTATTTTCACAAAATTGCCGTCCAAGGGTCGGCCCTCGATCACTAAGTTTCCAGTATTTGTCTGGATCGTGATATTTTTGTCCCATTCGATCTTCTCAATGTGTGGCTTTTGTTCCCGATAACTAAAGACTTCAGCCAGTGTCGTCTGGACTGAGTGTGGCTTTCCACCAACCGGCTGTATAACTTCCGTCACGGGGCATTCACAAATACGCTTGCCTAGAAAATAGGCATCGGGTTTAAAACCCTTCCAGTGTTCACCTGATAATGTCTTTGCCATGTCGTAGTTCTCCAATAGAGACAGAAGCCATGGGAACAAGAAAATAATAGCTTCAAGGAACCGAGTTGGACGATTCTAACTCTTCCAGAGTGGGGTGGGAGGGAATGACACCATTTTCTCGCAAAACATGCCGACCTCCAGAAACCGTGTAGAATTATTTGGCGCCATATTCTGCTGCTTTCCTGGGAAGGTTAGCCGCCCCATGGGTGTCAAGCTCACTGAGGTAGGATGTGGCCACAAAAAAAGCTGCGATTGTTTGAATTTTTTGTAGCAATCTTCTGATCTTGCGTAATCGTACTCCAGGTGGTTAAGGCAGAGTTTCTTTGGCCAGGGGAGCACGAGGGGGCGGCCAGAGCGCCCCTCGGTTTTTTAGAAACAAAAATGCCCGGACAAACGCCGGGCAATTTTGCGATTTGAATTTTCCTACTTTTATGTCTGTTCTTTCTGCTGCCTGAGAAAAGCCGCCACAAAGTTCTGGGCTCGGAGATTCGCATCCCAAGTGCGGGCAAATGCCAGTTGGTCAAGGCGCAGTTTTGCGTTCACAATCCATTGGCCCTCCACCTTGGATGCTGAGTATTGCTCGATGCCAGCATAGTCATTTCTCCAGTAGAGCGGGGTCAGCGTGATTTCCGTTCCCGATTTCTCCATTTCCAACAACATTTCTGGGTCACGCATGAGGTCACCGTGTTGTTCGGAGTAATGCGCAACCGAAATAACCGGCAGATCATTTGGCCCAAGCTCGTGAGTGTCCTCGATTACGAGGTCCATCCAAGGCTCGTTCTTGATCTTGATGTAGAAACCTGGCTTCAGAGGCGCGGCGAGTTGCAGAATCAAGGCAACGGTTCTCATTGCTGCACCTCGCTGACTGCCGCTCTGGTAATTTCCGCATCCTTGGGGCTGATGGCCCCAAGGATGATAGCGGCGGTACGCTGTACTACTTCCAGACTCTCGGCCAGCAACTTGGCGTCTCCGTGGTAAAGCTGGATGTAGTCGCTGGATGCGGTTCCAGTTTCGAGGCCAATCGCATGGGAGACGATAAAGGCCACGGCCTCGGCTTCGGTTTCCTTGACAGTCTTGGTTATTAGGGTTCGGCGCTCGGCCTTGTGAATCATCTCGTGGGCGAGTTCGTGGACAAGGGTTGAGAATTCCTCGGCTGGCTCCATGCCGGGCAGTAGGCGTATCAGCCCAACATAGGACATGCCCCTGGCCGGTGCGATGCTGCCGGAATATTCCAGCTTGATTCCCTGTTCTTGTGTAAAGGAAACAAGCGTTTCCAGTTTGTCTCCAACATCGCCCTTTATGGTTGTGGGTTCCGGCAGTTCCTTGCCCTCAGTCTGCGTGACATCAAACACGTACACGGCACGGAATCCCAACAATCTGCGGTCGGGTTCGGCGTTTGCTTCGCCTTGCTGTTCACTCCTCGCCTCCTCAGAGCGTTTCTTATCCTTTCCGATAAGCGGGGCAAGAATCATGATGCCCTTTTCACCACGGCGCACTCGGCGTCCAAGTTCATTCCACATTCGCAAACCCGCGACCTTGGTTGCTCGCGGACGTTGCATTGCAATGAGCAGAATGTTGTTGAAGCTGTAGTAGTGAAACTTCGCCATCGCCTGCAGATACGCAGACAGAACCTCGCTGTGCCCTGATTCCAGAGCCTTGACCAACACATCGACGCTGGTCTTCACGAGTTCCTGCGTGCTTTGTATTTTGTTTTTGCTAGTAACTAACATTGATTGATCCTCCTGATCGCCGTCTCCGGCTGTTTTTGTTCTTCACTTGCCGCGACAGCGGACAAAAACAGGCGGAACGGTGATCAGGACTGAACGAAGCCGAAAGAGGGTGGCAGTGCGCGCGAGTCAAGCGCGGTAAGTGACAAACCCGAATAAACTGAAAAAGAGAGCTTCAATCTCCGGCTTTAAGGATGGTGTTTGGCGCGAAACCGGCGCTTAGACCGAGCGCACGCGGGAGCCCTGGCCGAAGGGCGTACACCCGAAAGAGGCGTAGTGGGGAAAGACGCGAAAGCAACCTCTTTTTTGCTTTTGAAGAATAAGAAATTTACGCCTGGTGGGTATGATCCGTGACATTGCATCTGAAATATTCGTGTACGCGGCTTTGAAGACTCTGGAAGTTGAATCGGCTAGCGCGCACCAAGGCTGTTGCCCCAATCGAAGGAAATTGCTGGAGCGCAATTGCTGCCTTTAACCTTTGCTTCACCCCTGCCTCCGTGCTTACCCTTCGCAAAGGGAGACAGCGAGAAGACAAATTCACCATTAGCGTCGGCTGTTACTGGGACGTCGTGGCTTTCTTCATATGATTTGTAAATGAAATGCAGGGTTTCATTTGGTTTGTATCCTTTACCTCGCATCATTGTGATTTCAAATTGTGGTGTTAGGCGTACAGCTTCCAGAAGACAGTTCTTATCCCTGTTGAGGAGGGGATTGGGGACAACGGCAAAGAAGACTCTCGTTTTTTGATCCGTCGATACTAGCGCACCTCGAAAAATTTCTCCTTTTTCTGGAAGGAACGTGAATTCGACTGGATCATCTTTTCCAACCGGCGACTCACATTGGTCAGCCGCCCTGCCCGCACATAGCACTAGGCCATCACTTGCGAGGGGGTTAGACCAGAGATAGATTCGGACGGACCCTGGGCAGTAACAGGCCACTGCAATGCAGTGTAGAGCTGATCCGTGGGAGCACCTTTGACGAACAGGTGATATTGCACCATCAATTTGCCCTGATCCGTGGTCCTCAAGACCTCCCGCAAATCCACGCTTGTCCCCGGCGTCGAAGCAGTACCTCTCGACCAGTCGAGAGTAATGGTTAACAGCTTCTGCTCGTAGGCTGAAAGCTCGGCTGGAGTGCGTGGATCAGGCAACAGGTTCTGAAATGTCTCCTGCTGGGGAATTGCTGGAATAGAAGTGATCAACAGTATGAGGACAGGAAGAAGAGACGTGGGTTTCTGTCTAGTCTTGTATGACAGTGAAAGGCGAACGTTTTCAGTGCCATGAAACATGAGGTCATCTCTTACTTAGCGAGTTCGGACATGAAACTTGGGTTGTAACTCTTGAATTTGGTGAGCTCATATCGGGCTCCATTGTCAGTCACTTGAACTGCAAGCAATATCCCGTTATCTGCTGCAGTCCATACCAAAGAATGAAAAACGGGGATTTCATATTTTCTCGCATTCACTTCTTTGCCTAGAACACTTATTTTCTCTTCCCCAAGATACTTGAGCGATGCGGGAACGTCAGTTGTGACATGGAGCGCTGACTTGGCATTCGAGTCTGAATCATCGAGCGCATATACCGGCGTCTCAAACGCCTTCGCATTGGTCTCACTATGAATTAAGGACGTTTGATACCAAGGCATGTCAAGGCCATAGAACTCTCCTGGGACAAATGAATAAGGCACTTTGTCAACAGCAATCTCGCTCTGGTTCGTGCCATCGAAACAAGAGATGAGCTTAGGTTTTAGACTACAAGAGATTTTCCTTTGCTCACCGGCTCCAGAGACATTTAGTTCATACCGAACTAGTTCCATCTTCTTGGTGAATGTAAATGTCTGTTCGATCTTGCCTTTCTCGCGTTCTTGCCCTACCCAATGTTGCTTCACCTCCGCTTGCAGAAGGTCGCCCGGCAGCTCCCACAATGTCCAGTCGTCCATTGTCTTTCCAACATTCGCGGGCTTCTTTGGTGCCTGGGTTATTCCGTACTGGCCTTCGGCGAGTTTGACTTTGTCTTCCGCGAGGCAAATACATGGAACGACCACGCACAAGGAGAGTAGTGTGATTCGGACAAGTCGCTGACAAAATAACGTCATGATGTTCATTACCTCCTGCTCTACTATCCTATACTCTCGCGAATGAAGTACAGAACACTATTGCGGCGCCAGAAGAGGGTCTGGGTGGCGCGGGAAGGGCCAAATGAAGCCGTCGATCTGCCATTGCCAACTAGGCGACCACCATATTCCGCTTCCCCACACATCCGATCCTTCTCGGAACCCTATCACTCCAGTGCCGAACGCCCATCCATCGAAAAGAGACTTGGCTAGGTTGAAGCCTCTATCTCCGCCACCTCCAAATATCGGATGTTGCGGGCTTCCTGGGCACTTTGTAAATCCTCTGGTGACGCTTAGTGGTGCTGTGAGATAAAGGCATTGAATGTCGTGTCCGCAGGGAAGCGACTTGCCTCCATGGCCAAACATCCGGCTAAAGAAAGTGGCCATCACATCTTTAACACCGTGCCCGTGGAACGACTGTGTTGAAACTGTGCCGTGCGGGAAGGCCGTAAGCGATGTAAACAAGCCCACACCAGGAGAGAAATAAGTTATTTGCGTAATCTGTCCCTGAAGATTTGGAGACAGATCGTCGTATCCTGTTGATATTACTTGCGCTCCTCCACTGAACCCCATGAGTTGTATTCCATTTGGGTCACCGTCGGAAGCCGCAATGTCGTTACCAAAATCATGACTAACGCTGTTGACGCCGCCAATGTCTTGGAGAAGGACGTTGCCGACCCCTGCAGGCTTGCCGGGTCCATAATCTAGATGTACATCAAATCCTTTGACCGCCCCCAGGGCATTCAGAAAATACGCGCTGCCTCGTCCGTTGTTCTTGTTCGGAGTATCGATTCCACCGTATACATCTGTACATAAGCCATCGGGATCAACAGAGTCTACAGGGCTGTTGGACACATAGGAGTAGCGATTCCAAGTCTGCGGGTCTGTCATATCAGCAGCGAGTGCTCCAGCCGGATCAGGCGACATGAAGCGACCCTGAACAGAGGATCTGTAACGATACATCGCATAATCCAGATTGGTTTCGCTGTCACGCTCATAAGTGGTGAATTTCCACTTGTCTGGCGTTCCGCTTTCGTACCACGAATCACCAAAGGGCAGGTGCCCAAATGTCCGTGTCACAGTGCCATTGAAGTCTGGCGTACTTATAATCAATTGTAGCCTCAGCCTGAATTTCCGCGACTGATCAGTCGCGGCCTCATTGAAGCCCGGTGGCCGTCTCCAGGATGTCGGCAATCATCAGCATTTCCGCGACTGATCAGTCGCGGCCTCATTGAAGCAAGGTTACGGCGGAGAGAGTGGGATTCGAACAGGCATTTCCGCGACCACCCCGTCGCGGCCCCTTGAAGCTTATTTCAGCTCTGGCCTGGGGCAAAAAAAGAAAGCCAATGTTTAGAGCAGGCTGTCCATTTTTGTTCTATTGTCATGAAAAATTTATGCTTCCTTAGAATCAGTACTAGACCGCATAAGCAGCGAGTGAACCCGCATTGACCTTCGCCACTGCGTCCTTAGATTGCACTCCTTTCAAGTAAACCATCGTCGATTTGATGTCCCGGTGTCCCATCCAGCCTTGCAAGGTGCGAATATCCACACCGTGGCGCAGATGCTCGGTGGCAAAGGTATGGCGGAACTTGTGCAGGAAGAAATTCATGCAATGCGGGCCTTGGGAGCACTTATTCCCGTGCTTGGTCACACAGTTACCGCAGTTCAAGCCGGCGCGTTGTGCTACCCGCTTCACCACCATGTCCATTTCGCTATCCGGGTTCCCCATTGTATTGGGGAAAACAAGCTGGGCTGGAAGTGCATTATGTTGCTGTTTCAGAGTGCGTAACCGCTCGATGATTGGAGCCGGAAGTGGTACTGCCCTCTCCTCCCAATTCTTCGGGGTGAAGCGCCATTGCGGTTTGGCGGTGACGCGCACAACGTTGTAACGGAAGTCCACATCACGCCAAGTCACGTAGCGGGCCTCCTGGTCGCGGAAGCCAGAGGTCA
>Ga0099829_10002067_pt1 | contig 11393 bp, 9 predicted proteins | sample CZO8metaG_3_FD_79336 | JGI IMG/M metagenome (GOLD analysis project Ga0099829, IMG submission 79336) | Vadose zone soil microbial communities from the Eel River Critical Zone Observatory, Northern California, USA - CZOApr15con2H2.8 metaG | ecosystem: Environmental > Terrestrial > Soil > Vadose...
GATAATTGAAGTCGTTGACATAGGCCGAGCCGAGATAGACCTGCAGCGCCTCGAACACCTTGGCCGGCGAGACGCCGAGCTTCTCCGCCTTCTCGCGGTCGATATCGGCATAGACGGTGGGCGTCTTGGTGCTGAACAGCGAGAACACGCCGGCCAGGCCCGGCGCCTGGTTGGCCGCACCGGTCAGATCCTGGACAGCCGCCTCGAGCGCCGCCGGGCCGGCGCCCTGGCGGTCCTGCACCATCATCTTGAAGCCGCCGGCGGTGCCGATGCCGCGCACCGGCGGCGGCTTGATGGTGATGATGAAGGCGTCCTGGATGCCGGCCAGCCGCTGGCGGAACTGCCCGAGCATGGCGTCCGCGCTCAGCCCCTGGCGGTGGCGCTCGTCGAACGGCGCCAGCGCCGAGAAGATGGCGCCGGCGTTGGGCGCGTTGGTGAAGGTGGCGCCGTCGAAGCCCGCGAAGGGCACGGCATGCGTCACGCCCGGGGTCGCCAGGATGATCTCGGTCGCCTGGCGCACGACCGCGTCCGTCCGCGCCAGCGACGAGCCGGGCGGCAGCTGCAGCACGGTGATGAGATAGCCCTGGTCCTGGTCGGGGATGAAGCCGGTCGGCGCGCGGCTGAACTGCCAGCCGGTGAGGCCGATGAGGCCGGCATAGACGACGAGGACGACGGCGCTCATGCGGATGAGCCGCGCGGCAAGGCGGCCATAGCGCTCGGATAGCCACTCGAAGCCGCGGTTGAAGGCGTCGAAGAAGGCGAAGAGCGGCCGCGCCAGGATCGAGCGGCGCCGGGGATGAGCCTCCTCCGCCGCATGCGGCCGGAACAGCAGCGCGCACAGCGCCGGGCTCAAGGTCAGCGAGACCACGCACGAGATCACCGTCGATGCCGCGATCGTCACCGCGAACTGGCGGAAGAACTGGCCGGAGATGCCGTTGATGAAGGCCGAGGGCACGAACACCGCGCACAGCGTCAAGGCGATGGCGATCAGGGCGCCGCCGACCTCGTCCATGGTGCGATGCGCCGCCTCGCGCGGGCTCATGCCGCGGCGCAGATTGCGCTCGACATTCTCGACGACGACGATGGCGTCGTCGACGACGATGCCGACCGCGAGCACGAGGCCGAACAGCGACAAATTGTTCAAGGAGAAGCCCAGCGCCGCCAGCACCGCGAAGGTGCCGACCAGCGAGACCGGGATGGCGACGATCGGGATGACCGAGGCGCGCCAGGTCTGCAGGAACACGATCACGACGACGACGACGAGGGCGACCGCGGCGAGGATCGTCTTCACCACCTCGCGCACGGACTCGGCGATGAAGCGCGTCGGATCGTAGACGATGTCGTATTTGAGGCCCTGCGGGAATTGCTGCGACAGCTCCTGCATCGTCGCGCGGACATGGTCGGCCGTCGCCAGCGCGTTGGAGCCGGGCTGCTGGAAGACCAGCATCGGCACGGCGTTGCGCGTGTCGAGATAGCCGTTGGCGCCATAATCCTGCGCGCCGAGCTCGACGCGGCCGATGTCGCGCACGCGCGTCACGCGCCCCGCGCCGTCGGATTTGACGATGATGTCGCCGAACTGCGCCGGATCGGTCAGCCGCCCGAGCGTCTGGACGTTGAGCTGGAAAGCGCCCGGCGCCGCCACCGGCGGCTGGCCCAGGACGCCGGACGACACCTGCACGTTCTGCGCCTGGAGCGCGGCCACCACCTCGCCTGCCGTGAGATTGCGCGCCGCCGCCTTGTCGGGATCGAGCCAGATGCGCATCGAGTAGTCGCGGGCGCCGAAGATCGTGACGTCGCCGACGCCGGCGAGGCGCGACAGCACGTCCTTCACCTGCAAGGTGGCGTAGTTGGACATATAGAGCTGATCGCGCGAGCCGTCCGGCGAATAGAGATGGATCACCATCAGCATGTCCGGCGAGTTCTTCTTCACGGTGACGCCGAGGCGCTGCACGACGTCCGGCAGACGGGGGAGCGCGACCGACACGCGATTCTGCGTCAGCACCTGCGCGGTATCGAGATTGGTGCCGAGCTTGAAGGTGACCGTCAGCGTCAGCTTGCCGTCGCCGGTCGCCTGACTGCTGAAATAGAGCATGTCCTGCACGCCGTTGATCTGCTGCTCGAGCGGCGTCGCCACGGTCTGGCTGACGATTTCGGCGGAGGCGCCGGGATAGGTCGCGGTGACCTGGACCGTCGGCGGCGCGATCTCCGGATATTGCGCGACCGGCAAGGCGAAATAGGCGATGCCGCCGACGATGGTGATGAAGAGCGACAGCACCGTCGCGAAGATCGGCCGCTCGATGAAGAAATGGGACAGGCGCATCGCTCTCGCTCCTCTCAGCCGCGCGCCGCGACGGCGATGCTGCCCGGCTGCGGCGTCACCTTGGCGCCGGGCCGGGCGCGCATCAGCCCGTTGATCACCACCTGGTCATCGGCGGCGAGCCCGCTCCTGACGATGCGCAGGCCGTCGCTGAGCGCGCCGATCTCGACCACCTTGGGCACGACGGTGCCGTCGGGGCCGACGGTCATGACGAGCTTGCGCGACTGATCGGTGGTCAAGGCCGCGTCGGGCACCAGCAGCACCGGGCGCGGTTCGGAGACCGGCAGGCGCAGCCGCGCGAACTGGCCGGGGGCGATGAACAGATCCGGGTTCGCCAGGCTCGCCCGCGCATGGATGGTGCCGCTGCTGCGGTCGAGCTGGTTGTCGAGGAAATCGAGCACGCCGCGGCGCGGCCAGCCCTGCTCGTCGCTCAGGCTCGCCTCCACCGTGCGGTCGACCGCGCCGCCGGATTGCTGCGTCTGCAGGAAGCGCTGGTAGCTCAGATAGTCGGCCTCGCTCATCTCGAAATCGAGATGGATCGGGTCGAGCGAGACGATGGTGGTCAGCAGCGTCGTCGCGCCGGTGCTCGGCCCGCCGCTGACCAGGCTGCCGACGGAGACGCGGTGCTCGCTGATGCGGCCGGTGAGCGGCGCCGTGATGCGCGAGAATTCGAGATTGAGCTGGGCCGAGCGGATGGCGGCCTTGGCCTGCTCGAGCGCGGCTTGCGCCGCGCGCTGCTGCTGCACGCGCTGGTCGAGGACGTCGGCGGAGACGACGTCGCTGCGCTTCAGCTCGGCGCTGCGCGCGAGCTGCTTGTTGGCGAGCTCGAGCTGCGCCGCCGCCGTCTGCTGCTGCGCCGTCGCCTGCTGCAGCTGGATCTCGTAGGGGCGCGGATCGATCACGAAGAGCAGGTCGCCCTGATGGACGATCTGGCCGTCGGTGAAGCGGATCTCGCTCAAATAGCCGCTCACCTGGGCGCGGATCTCGACATAATTGACCGCCGAGAACTGCCCCGTGAAGCTGGTCCAGCCGGCGACGCGGCGCTGCAGCGGCGGGCTGACGGTCACCGCCGGCGGCGGCGGCGCGGACGGCGCTGCCGTCGCTGCCGTGTCGCCGAGACGGCTGAGGCCCAATGACCCGCCGACCGCCAGCAGCAGGGCAAGGGCACCCAGCCCAACCCAGACGCCGACTCGGCGTGGTCCCACGCGGCGCGGTCCGGCCGCGGCGGCGCGAGCCATGGGAAAGCGATCGAGATCGTTCGGATGAGCGGTCATCGTATGTCCTGCCGGATGCGAGTGTCGCGAGTTGGTGCAGCGAAGCCCTTGTTCGCCGGCGCGGGAAGCTCGACCCCCCTTCCCAGCGCCGCCGATAGATGGCCCCCCGCCGTCACGGTGTCAGCGGCGAATTCCGTAATAGAGTTTTCAAGGCGATCGAATGATCGTCGCTGCCGGAGGGGTGCGTCGGCAAGAAGCGCTGACGGCTCGGCGGCTGCCTTTGGCCAGGGCGGATGGGCAGGGGGAGCGAGAGTGTTGAGATGACCGGTCATCTTGATTCCTGTCGAAAAAAAGCGAGGCGGGAGGTCAGCGCAGGAGGTGGGTGAAGAGGACGTCCACGAACTGCTTGAGCGGGCGGCCCGTCTTTTCGATGCGGGCGCGCAGGACGGCGCCCTCCCAGGCGCTCAGGACGAAATTGGCGAGCGTCTCGGGATCGCCAGCCGCGCTGATCTCGCCGCTGGCTTGCGCCTCGCGGATGCAGTCGGCGACCCGCTTTGCCCAGCTGGCGAAGATGGCCGAGAGCTGCGCCGAGACGAGCTTGCTCTGGTCCGACAGCTCGGCCGCGAGGTTGCCCACGAGACAGCCGCAGGTGTAGTCGATCGCGGCCATGTCGGCCGCGGCCTGCTCGAAATAGGCGCGCAGGCGGTCGCGCGGCGCGCGTCCGGGCTCGCTCAGGATCTGCAGCCGGTCGCCGGCGCCTTCCTGCCAGAAATGCTCGAGCGCGGCCGCGCCCAGCGCCTCCTTGCTCTCGAAATGATTGTAGAACGAGCCCTTGGGCACCCCGGCCGCCTCGGTGATGTCCTGCACGCTGCAGCCGTTGAAGCCCCGCTGGTGAAACGTCGCCACGCCCGCCTCCAGCAGGCGCTCCCGCACGTCCTTGGTCGAATCCCTGCGCATGCGGCGGGATATGACCAGTCATCTTAGACTTTGCAAGGGGCGGAATCGAAGGTTCTCGGCTAGCCGGCCCGCGCGCCGCCATTCGGTCGCTCACGGCGGCAGCCGGCCCTCGGCCACCGCGTGGCAGGCGACGAGGCCGCCGCCGGCGATTGCGAGCGGCTCGGGGCGCTCGCGCCGGCAGCGCGCATCGGCATAAGGGCAGCGCGGATGGAAGCTGCAGCCCGCGGGCGGGTCGATCGGGCTCGGCACTTCGCCGGTCACCGGCGCGCGCGGGCGCCCGGTGAGCGCCAGATCCGGGATCGTCGCGAGCAGCAGGCGCGTATAGGGATGGCGCGGTTGCTCGAAGAGGGCGCGCGAATCGGCGAGCTCGGCCAGGCGTCCCAGATACATGACGCCGACCGCATCCGCCATGTGCCTGATCACGGCGAGGTTGTGCGAGATGAAGAGATAGGTCAGGCCGAGGCGCCGCTGCAGCGCCTTCATCAGGTTCAGGATCTGCGCCTGCACGGAGACGTCGAGCGCCGAGGTCGGCTCGTCGCAGACGAGGAAGTCGGGCGCGCTCGCCAGCGCCCGGGCGATCGAGATGCGCTGGCGCTGGCCGCCGGAGAATTCGTGCGGGAACTTGTCGGCGTCGGCGGCGGCGAGGCCGACCTGCAGCAGCAGCTCCTCGACGCGGGCGCTGAGCGCGGCGCGACCGTTGAGCAGCGCATGCACGACGAGCGGCTCGGCGATGATGTCGCGCACGCGCCAGCGCGGGTTGAGGCTGGCATAGGGGTCCTGGAAGATGATCTGCAGGCGGCGGCGCAGCGCGGCGATCTCCCTGGCCCCGCGCAAGCTCGCGAGCTCCTGCCCGGCGAAGGCGATGGTGCCGGCGGTCGGCGGATAGAGGCCGACGACGAGGCGCGCCACGGTCGACTTGCCGGAGCCGGACTCGCCGACCAGGCCCAATGTCCGGCCGCGCGGGATGTCGAAGCTGATGCCGTCGACGGCCTTGAGCGTGCGCCGCCCGCCGCCGGCAAGCAGGCGGTTCAGCAGCGGCGGCGACGCGTCAAAATAGCGCGCGAGGCCGCGCACGCTGAGCAGCGGCGGCGCGGCCTCGCCGGCGCGGTCGGCCTGCGCTGGCGGCTCAGCCATGGCGGCCCGCCGCCGCCGGCGCGTAAAGCCAGCACGCCGCCTCGGACGGGCCGCCGGCGATCAGCTCGGGTCGCTCGGCGCGGCAGCGCGCGAAGGCGCGGGCGCAGCGCGGATGGAAGGCGCATCCCTCCGGGATCTCGTTCAGCCGCGGCATGGTGCCGTCGATCTGCACGAGGCGGTCGGTCGCGCCCCAGAGCGACGGAATCGAGCCCATGAGCCCGACCGTGTAGGGGTGGCGCGGCTGCTTCACGACATCCCGCAGCTTCCCGATCTCGGCGATGCGCCCGGCATACATGACGGCGACGCGGTCGGCGGCCTCGGCGATGACGCCGATGTCGTGGGTGATCAGCATCACCGCCGTGCCGTGGTCGCGGCAGAGCTTTTTGAGCAGCGCGATGATCTGCGCCTGGATCGACACGTCGAGCGCCGTGGTCGGCTCGTCGGCGATGATGAGCTGCGGGTTGCCGGCGAGCGCCAGCGCGATGACGACGCGCTGGCGCATGCCGCCGGAGAAGTGGTGCGGATAATGGTCGAAGCGCTCGCCCGGCGCCGGGATGCCGACTTCGGCCAAGAGCTCGATCGCCCGCGCGCGCGCCTGGCGCGGCGACATCTCGCCATGCGTGGCGATGGTCTCGACCAGCTGGCGGCCGATGCTGTAGAGCGGGTTGAGGCTGGTGAGCGGGTCCTGGAAGATGGTGCCGATGCGCTTGCCGCGGATGCGGCGCAGCTGCTCCGGCGGCAAATGGTCGATGCGCTCGCCGGCGAAGACGATGCGGCCCGCGGCGATGCGCCCGGGCGGATCGATGAGGCCGATGATGGCGGCGCCGGTGACCGACTTGCCGGCGCCGGACTCGCCGACCACGCCCAGCACCTCGCCCGCGCCGATCGCGAAGGAGACGTCGTCGACCGCGACCAGCGTCGCCCGCCGCGTCGGGAATTCGACGCGCAGATGCTCGACGCGGAGCAGCGCCGCGCCCATCAGCGCAGCCGGGGATTGAGCGCGTCGCGCAGCCAGTCGCCGAGCAGATTGACCGACAGCACGAGCAGGACCAGGGCGAGGCCGGGGAATATCGTGATCCACCATTCGCCCGAGAACAGGAAATCATTGCCGATGCGGATGAGGGTGCCGAGCGAGGGCTGCGTCGGCGGCACGCCGACGCCGAGGAAGGACAGCGTCGCCTCGGTGATGATGGCGAGCGCCAGATTGATGGTGGCGATCACCAGCACCGGGCCCATCACGTTGGGCAGCACGTGGCGCAGCATGATGGCGAGCGGGCGGCGGCCGATGACGCGCGCCGCCTGCACGTATTCCTTGCCGCGCTCGACCATGGTCGAGCCGCGCACGGTGCGCGCATACTGCACCCAGAAGGAGAGGCCGATCGACAGGATCAGCACGTCCTCGGCGAGGCTGTCCTGGAACTCGCGCGGGACGATGCCGCGCATGACGCCGTCGACCAGCAAGGCGATGAGAATGGCGGGGAAGCTGAGCTGGATCTCGGCGATGCGCATGATGATGGCATCGGTCACGCCGCCGACATAGCCCGCGACGAGGCCGAGCGCGACGCCCAGCACCAGCGCCAGCACGATCGAGGCGAATCCCACCCAGAGCGAGATGCGCGAGCCGTAAAGGATGGTCGAGAACACGTCGCGGCCGAGGTTGTCGCTGCCCAGCGGATAGGCCCAGCTGCCGCCGGCGATCCAGGCGGGCGGGTTGCGCGCGTCGAGCAGGCTGACGCTGGCGAGGTCGAACGGATCGTGCGGCGCGACCCACGGCGCGAACAGCGCGCCGGCGACGATGACCAGCAGCGCCGCGGCCGCCGCCATCGCCACGCGCGAGCGGCGGAAGCCGTAAGCAAGGTCGCTGTCCCAGAGCCGCGCCAGCGCCGCAGCCAGCCGGCCCGCGGCGTGCGGCCGGGCGCCGGCCTCAGCCACGGTGGCCGCCGGCGATGCTGCGGTCGAGCCGCAGGCGCGGATCGACCACGTAATAAAGCAGGTCGACGATCAGGTTGATCGCGACGAAGAGCACGGCGACCAGGACCAGGTAGGCCGCCATCACGGGGATGTCGACGAAGGCCACCGCCTGGATGAACAAGAGCCCCATGCCCGGCCACTGGAACACCGATTCGGTGATGATCGAGAAGGCGATGATCGAGCCGAGCTGGAGCCCGGTGATGGTGATGACGGGCACCAGCGTGTTCTTGAGCGCGTGCCCGAAATTGACGGCGCGGTTGCTGAGGCCCCGCGCGCGGGCGAATTTGATGTAGTCGGTGCGCAGCACTTCCAACATCTCCGCGCGCACCAGACGCACGATCAGCGTCATCTGGAAGAGGCCGAGGGTGATCGCCGGCATGATCAGCGATTCGAGGCCGCTGCGCGTCAGCAAGCCCGTCGTCCACCAGCCGAGCCGCACGACTTCGCCGCGGCCGTAAGCCGGGAGCCACCCCAGCAGCACCGAGAAGACGAGGATCAGCAAAATGCCGATGAGGAAGGTCGGCAGCGAGATCCCCACCAGCGACAGCGCCAGGAACAGCTTGCTCGACAGCCGCTCGCGGTTGAGCCCGGTGTAGACCCCCATGGGCACGCCGACGATGAGCGCCAGCAATGCTGCGACGAAGCTCAGCTCGAGCGTCGCCGGCAGCCGCTCGGCGATCAAGGTCGAGACCTTGCGCCCCTGGCGGAAGGAGAGGCCGAACTCGCCGCGCGCGGCGTCGCCGACGAAGCGCGCGAACTGCACCAGGACGGGATCGTCGAGGCCCAAGCGCTGGCGCAGCGCGGCGCGGTCGATCTCGCTGGTGTCCTGGCCGACCATGTTGTTGATGGGATCGCCGACATAGCGGAACAGGCCGAAGGCGACCAGCGCCACCACCAGGATCACCAGGAGCGACTGCAGCAGGCGGCGGAGAACGAAGGCGATCATGCGCCGAGGATAAAGGCGGCGAGGCGGTGGGGGAAGGTGTGCCGCCGCGAGGGCAAGGGCGTCGCTATCGTCGGCGACAAAAGGCCGGATCGTTTTCTTGGCTCGGGCGATCCAGAGAACAAACGGGGCGAGAGCGAGCCGCCGAACCGGAAGCCGTCAAAAACGTCGTGTCGGAAGCGACGAGCTCACCCCGCTTCCGGCTTCCGGTCCTACCAGCGCTGCAGCCGCGCCTCGGCGGTATTGGCGAGCGCTTCGTATGTTTCGGCAGCATTCAGCAAGTATTGGCGGGACGAGTTGTCGGTGAAGCCTTCGCCGCTGGTGCGGAGTTCTTCTGCCTTCATCCGCCAGCGCCGGATGCGCTCGAGCGAGCTGTCCAATTCACGTCGGACGATGCGCGCACCGTCCCATAGCTCATAGCCGCTGAGGGTGGCGCCGTTCTCGCGGAAGGCGGCTTCGGCGCGCTCCACCGCCTCGGCATCGCTCTGCGCCTCGAGGAATTCGACGGCCGCGATCTTGGCATGCAAATCCAGGAAGAAGCAGCGGTAGGACGGCATCGTACGCCTCCACGTCTGCTGACAAGCGGGAGTGCGCGCGACCCCTTATGGCGAATGGGGAGACCGTGTCTCTCAGCCGCCGACCGTGTCGGCGATGCCCGAATAGTACAACAAGCCCACTCAGATGCATACGAAGATATGCTTCTCAAGCCGAGCGGCGCAGCAGCGACCAGGCAACGCGCTCCGGCGCGTCATCGGCGGCGCGAGCGGGGCAGTGGGATCAGCAAGCGTCATCCCGCTTCCCGCGTCCGATCGTTCCGGCGCCGGAGCCGCGCCTCGGCGGCATTGGCCAGGGATTCGTATGTTTCGGCGGCGTTCAGCAAGTGGTGGCGGGACGAGTTGTCGGTGAAGCCCTCGCCGGCCGTGCGGAGCTCTTCCGCCTTCATCCGCCAGCGCCCGATTTGCGCCGAGGAATCGTCCAATTCATGGGGGACGCGACGCCCCCCGACCCACACCTCCATGCCGGTGAACCCGGCGCCCTTCGCGCGGAACAGGGCTTCGGCCTGCTTCACCGCTTCGGCATCGGTCTCCGCTTCGATGGATCCGACGGCGGGGATGGTCGTGCGCAAATTCAGGAAGTAGCAGCGGTAGGATCGCATGATAGACCCCTCACCATGGTAGACGGGAGTGCCGCGACCCCTGTGGCGATGGCGAGTTCCTGTCTCTCAGCCGCCGACGCCGGAGGGCTCATGTCGACGACAAACCAGATGGTAGCACAAGGATGCCCGGAACTAAACCAGCTTGACGAACGCCGAGCCATCGGCCGACACGCGCGCCGCGCATCATCGCTCAATGCGACGGACAAGCCGTGCGCGGATGAGGCAAGCGCCGGGGCTAAGGCGTCTTGCGAAGGAGTCCGCGCCTGATTTGGCTTTCGAGATCGTCGGCCATCAGATCATAGTCGCGGGCAATGCGCAGAAACGTGGCCCGATTCTCCGGCTGGCGCAATGCCCTCAGCCGCAGTGCGTATCTCTTCCGCCCGCAATCGGTACGTCGTGACTCGCTCTTCGCGCGTCCGCACGGCGACACTCCCTTTTCTTCAGGCGGGAGCGCGCGTCACCCCTCTTTGGGGGTAGGCCAATCTCTCAGCCGCCGGGGCCTGTTGCCGAGCCGATCCGGCGATGAATCAAATATAGTTCGCCACGCCTCGCTCGTCCATCGCAGGCACGGCACGTCGTTGCGGTGCGGCTTTTCTTGCGGCCAACGGAGAAGCGATGCGCCGTGGAAGGCGAGCGGACCTCAATCAATTCCGGGCGACCAGTCCGGCCACGAGCGCGAAGTCGGTGGTGCTCCAGGGCTTCGGAACGAACCGCGTTCCCGGCACCGGCGTCACGTCGACATAAGCGGAGGTCAGCACGATCTTCACATCGGGCCGGAGCTTGCGCACCGCCTCGGCCAATTCGGTTCCGCTAAGACCGGGCAGGCGTATGTCGCTGAACAGCACGGCGATCTCCGGGTGCTTCGGCAAGAGCGCCAGCGCGTCCTCGGCGCTCGCAGCACTGAACACGACGAGCCCAAGCCCCATGAACAATTCAACCGCTATGGAAGACGACCGCGGATCGTCCTCGACGACGAGCACGGCCGGTTTCGCCTTGCCCGGCTTGCGGCGCAGCGCCGCGATGGCCGCGTCACGATCGGGTGCCGCGACGATGGGGGCGGGTCCGTCGAGCAGAAGGTCGATTTCGCGCAGCAACTCATGGGCGCGGTAGGGCTTGCGGAGCATGCGGCTGCCGGGAACCGCGGCGTGCACTTCTTCCAGGTTCCAGGCATAACCCGTCGCGTAGAGGATTTTCAGGTGAGGCAGAAGTTGGACCGCTCGCTGGGCCAATTCGAAGCCGTTTACGCCTCCGCCCAGAACGATATCCGTGAGGAGCAGATCGGGGGCTGGCTCGCGCGCCAGTAGCGATAAGGCTTCGGCGCCGCTGGCCGCGGACGTAACCGCATATCCCGCCGCCGCGAGAACGCCCATGGTCGTCTCGCGCACGTCGTCGAGATCGTCGACGACAAGGATACGGGCTGCGGCTCTCCCCATGGCACCAAGCCTCCCACGCGGCAAACAATCGAACGACATTTTTGTCCGCAGGATAGGCAGCCGTACGGCGTTCGGAAAGAGCCGATTAATGGCGTCGCTCGAGGCTACGCTTTCCATAAACAAATGATGCGTGCTTTGTAAAGTGCGTAAGTAGTGTGTAAGAAAACATGCCTGCTTGGCCTCGCTTACCCGAAAGGGGTAGGGCCTTAGAACACGCTTGCTTGATGTCCGCTGCTATACTAGAAGATTAGTGCGAGCGCCTGCGGGC
>Ga0099829_10002071_pt1 | contig 11379 bp, 7 predicted proteins | sample CZO8metaG_3_FD_79336 | JGI IMG/M metagenome (GOLD analysis project Ga0099829, IMG submission 79336) | Vadose zone soil microbial communities from the Eel River Critical Zone Observatory, Northern California, USA - CZOApr15con2H2.8 metaG | ecosystem: Environmental > Terrestrial > Soil > Vadose...
CCCATCGTCCCGAGGACGTAGTTGGAGAGGTAGGCGAGGAGAATCCCAAACACGACATTGAACTGAAACAATCCCACCAACCTTCCGCGCCACTTGGCCGGGGCGATTTCCGCGATGTACATCGGGCCGAGGACCGAGGATCCGCCGATGGCCAGCCCGCCGATGAACCGGAAAATCACCAGGGCAGTCCAGTTCCACGCCAAGGCACAGCCCAATGCGGAAACCACGTACAGGACCGCCATGCCCCGCAGACTGTCGCGCCGGCCGTACCGATCCCCTGGTATCCCCGCGAGCATGGAGCCAATCACAGTTCCCTCCAGCGCGCTGGCAACCGTGAATCCCTCGCCGAGTGGGGAGAGCTGATAGAGGACCTTCAATGCCTGGGTCGCGCCGGCAATGACGGCGGTATCAAATCCGAATAACAAACCGCCCAACGCCGCAACCACTGTGCTTTTCAAGAGAGTCGAGTTCAGTTTCATGGTCCCCGCTTCGAATGGCTAGAGTAGCGGGATTGTACAGAACGCAACCCCCAAATGCCCGTAAATTTCGCCCTGGAATCTGCGGCCGCAAATGTCCCTCTTGTTCTTCTGTCCTCTGCTTGCTAATCGAACTTCATTGGTAGGTGAGAATGCAAGTAGACGGGTTAGAGTTGGCGCACGTCGTCGCTTCCAAGCATTTGGAGGGGCTAGTGTTTTTCTATTATTGCGTCCATTCGCCACTACCGCTCTAATCCTCAAAACTCGCTCCTCCAGTCCGGAGGGAGCGGTCCAGGTATGCCGGTGCTGATGGTGTTGTAATGACGCGCATCTCGGACGCGTCGCGTGTGTCCTACAGGGCGGAGGTATAGTCGTGCGAAGAGCTATTCTTGCTTTCCTGTTGTGTGCCGCGCCGGCTGCGGTTGGCCAGAGCAATTATGCCGTGGTAACGGGCACGCTTACGGATCCGCAGCAAAGTCCAGTCGCGGGCTCGTCCGTACTGCTTACTGCGAAGGGAACGCGGGCCGAGCGCCGCGTCACCAGCAACACGCAAGGGATTTTCCAGATCACGGGTCTCTTGCCCGGCGACTACGAACTCGTCGTTCAGGCCCAGGGATTCGCGCAAGTCACCCGCGCGCTCCGCCTCGAAGTCGGCGAGCAGCTGGTCATCGATTTCGCCTTGAGGCTCGCGACTTCCGCGAGCAGCGTGCAAGTGGATGCCTCCGCTGCGGACGTTCTTCACATCGTGGATGCCAGCGTCGGAGAAGTGATCGAACCAGCCGCGGTCAGCAATCTTCCTCTGAACGGGCGCATGCTCATCGATCTGGTGCTCACGGTTCCCGGCGCGCATTTGAGCCACGGCGCGCAAGCCGGCGACATGAATCCGCTCTACTGGCGGCCGGGGCAGCGTTCCGCAGTGGGCATCGGCGGCAACCGGCCGAACGCAAACTATTTTCTGCTCGACGGCACCACGAATACCGATCCTACCTTTAACACGCTCAACCTGAGCCCTTCTCCCGATGCCGTGCAGGAATTCAAAGTGCAAACCGGCAGCTACTCCGCGGAGATGGGCGGCGCGGGTGGCGGCCAAATCAATATCGTTACGCGTTCGGGCTCCAACGCGTTTCACGGCACCGCGTACGACTTTCTTCGCAACGGCGCCATGGATGCGTACACGTTTGGCGCCATGGGCTCGTCAAAATTTCTGGTGCAGAACAATTTCGGCGGCTCCTTCGGCGGCCCCATCTTGCACAACAAGACTTTCTTCTTCCTCAACTACGAAGGCTTCCGCCATTCGCAAGCTGATTCCATGACGGAAACTGTTCCCACTCCTGATGAGATCGCCGGCAATTTTCAGATGAGCGGCGTCACCATCTACAATCCGTACAGCGTTGCTACGCCGGGCCAACCCGCCAGCCCCACGAATCCTCGCGCTGCTTTCCCGAACAACACCATTCCTTCACAAAACATCAACCTGGCCGCGCAGCTCTTCCTGCAAACCTATGTTGCGCAACCCAACATGGACATGGGCATGATGGCCTGTGGCGGCTCGACGATGGGGCAGCCGGGAGTCGTCGGCGCGGGCGTGGACTGCAACAACTATCTTGATGTCCGCAATGAACGTCACGTCACCGATCAGGGCACGGTCCGCATCGACCATATTTATTCCAATAGCGACACTCTTTCCGCGCGCTACTCACTCAGTTCCGAACACGGCTTCATGCCGATCAACTTACCCGGATTTGGCACGAGCCACGACGATTTCTCGCAACAGGGAAGCCTGGCGTGGAACCGCATCGTCACGCCGAACATGGTAAACATCGCGGCGCTCACATTTTCCCGCCTGGCCATGAGCCATTTCACACAAAGCGCGTTCAGCAATGACATCGTTTCGCAGCTTGGAATCCTGGGCGTCGGCTTCGGCGGGCTAGGCGCCTGGGGCGCGCCGTGGTTCAACGTTCAGGGTTTTTCCGGCATGGGCGATACGTACGCTGCCACTCCTATGCGGGCCTGGGACACGACTGTTGAAGCGCGCGATTCGCTGAATTGGCAGCAGGGCCGCCACAGTCTCAAGGTCGGCGGAAGTTTCCGGCGTTACATCTGGCCGATGTGGGGGTTTTTCCAGAATCGCGGCTACTACCAGTTCACGAAAGGCTACACTTCCCAGACGGGAACCAACGACGGCACCGGCTCCGCGCTGGCCAGTTTTCTGCTTGGGCTTCCTGCCGTGAAGCAGCGCCAGGCGGGCATCCCACAAATGCAGCTTCGCGCCTGGTCCACCGACGCTTTTGTGCAAGACAGTTTTCAGATTACGCGCAACACCACGATCGAAATGGGCTTGCGGTATGAATACGCGAGCGCGCTGCACGACATCGCCTACACCAACACTAACATCATCTTTGAGAACGGCACTCCCCGGATTTTTATCGGCGGGCAGAACGGCTTCCCCACGGGCCTGATGTATTCCAACAAACACAATTTTGCTCCACGCTCCGGGATCTCGCACCATTTCACCAACGTGGGCCTCGTTCTTCACGCCGCGTACGGCATTTTCTTTACACCGGTGGACCTCAACACCTGGTGCAACCAGCGCCACAACGTTCCCTTTGTCTTTCCCGAAACGCAGCAGTTTGACAATTTCAACCCGCCCGCGGCGTTGCTCAACGCTGCGGCGGCGCAAACCTCGCTCAACTTCAACCCCGCGGCTCTCAGCACCACTACCGTCAGCTTCACGACGTTTGATCCGCACGCTCCCGCGCAGTACGTTCAACAGTGGAGCACTTCGGTAGAAAAGAGCCTCGGTCGTGAGACGACTTTCGAAGTCGGTTATCTCGGTTCGCGCGGCATCCACCTCCAGCGCGCGGATATGATTAATAACGCGCCTCCGGGGCCCGGCGCCATCGGGCCTCGCCGTCCGTACAAATTCCTCGCCTTCGTTGACAATTCGGTGTTGCCCTCGGGCGTCACTGTTTCTCCCACGATGCCTGCGGGCTGCCCCGCAGGCGCGATCTGCACACCGGTCAGCACCATCAACCTGCTCGCCAACTCCGCGCAAAGCTGGTACGACGCGGGTTACGTGAACGTCCGGCGCCGCTACGCGCAGGGCCTCAGCTTGCTGGCCAACTACACGTTTGCCAAGAGCCTGAGCAACGCGCCGGACTTTCGTTCGCCCATGTTCGAATCTTCGATCCCGCAAAACAACAGCAACCTTCCGGCTGAAAAAGGCCTGGCCTGCAACATCAAGCATCGTTTCGCCGCCAGTCTGGTCTACAGCATCCCCGGTTACGGCGATTCGGGTTTCGTGCGCGCGCTTTCGCACAACTGGATGCTCTCTTCCGTCTATCAAATCCAGACCGGCTTTCCACTGACCATCTCCGTCTTCGGCGACACGGCGAACGCTGGTACCGCCCTCGGCGAGAATCCGATTCGCGCCAACATCACCGGGCAGCCCATTTTCGGCACCGGCACGCACACGGCGGAGCACTGGTTCAATCCGGCTGCTTTTGCCGCGCCAGCTGCGTTCACGTTTGGCAATGTCGGCCGCAACACGGTGGTCGGACCGGGAATGCAGACGCTGGATCTGGCGTTGGCGCGCGACTTCGGTCTCACGGAGCGCATGAAATTCCAGTTCCGCGCCGAGTTCTTCAACGCATTGAACAAAGTGAATCTCGGCATGCCTGACCGCTTTGTGAACACGCCGCAGTTCGGCACCATCACGGAAGCCGCGACGCCCGGCCGCGAAATTCAACTGAGCGCCCGTGTCTCGTTCTAAGTGAATTGTTTGTGATGGGACTAGATTAGCTTAGCGTTCCTTGCAGCACTTCGCGAAGCAGTTCCTGTTTTTGCGGGGAGAGTTTTTTTCCTTGCGCGGTGAGATAAAAAACGTCGATGGCTTTCTGGCCTTCGGTGTCAATCAGCGCGACCTCAATATTGCAGCCCAGCCGTGCGAGCGCCGAGCCGATCTCGTACAGCAAGCCTGGATGATCCTGCGTGACGATTTCCATTAGGGTGCTGTGCGCGGATGACGAATCGTCAAAAGTAATGCGCGTTTCGACGGCCACCTTGGGCGTCCGCGCGCGGCTTGCCTTTTCCCGGCCCTTCAGGAGCGGCTCGAGCGCCGCTTTGCCGTTCACGACGTCCGCGAGACTCTTGCGGAATCTCTCGATTTCGCCGGGATTCAATTCCAGCGTGCGGTGCAAATCCGCGAAGTGAAACGTGTCCAGGACCACGCCAGCCGCGTTGGCAAACGCATCCGCCTTGATGATGTTCATGCCCCAGCCGGCAAGCACGCCGGAAATCGTGGCGAAGAGCGCGGGTCGGTCCGCCGTAAGCAGCGTGAGCGAGAACGCGTGGCGCGTCACGATCAATTCGGTCTGCACCGGTTCCGCGCCCAGCTTCTGGTACAGCGCGAAGTGCGCGGCGATCTCCGCCGCCGAATGCACGGCCAGATACCTTCGCGGGAATCCTTCCAGGAACCGCTCGATCTCTTCGAGGGTCGCCTCGCCAGCAAGCGCCTTCACCCGCTCCAACATGGGAACTTCATCGGGTGCGTGCAGCCGGTCGCGATCCAGCGTCCGGCTGAAGTGGTTCGAAGTCGCCACAAAGAGCTGCCACAGCATTTCCGCTTTCCACGGCGTCAGCGCTTCCGGATTCACGGAATGAATGTCCGCGTAGGTCAGCAGGCACAATCGTTGCAATCGTTCCTGAGTTCCCACGGACTCCGCAAAAACGGAAACCGTCGCCGGGTCAAAAATGTCCCGTCGCTGTATTGTGGCGGACATGTCCAGATGATGCTCGATGAGAAAGCGCACCTCCGCCTCCTCTTCGGGAGAAAGCTTCAGGCGCCGCGCCGCGCTACCCAGAGCCGTGAGGCTGCCGGTGACGTGATTCTCAATCGGCATCCCTTTGCCCACGTCATGCAGCAAAAGCGACAGAATGAGCAGGTCGCGCCGATCGACGGTTTTCCAGAGCGGTGCGAAATGCGCCCCGCGCGCATCGGGCGGATCGGCAAGTTCCTGTAAGTGCTCGATGGTTCGGAGAGTGTGTTCGTCCACCGTATAGCGGTGATAAAAATCGCGCACCACCAGCGAATCGATCATTCCGAATTCCGGAAGGGTCTCCGTTAGGAGGCCAAGCCGCTGCATCGGGCGCAACGCCACTCCGGGAAAGTCCGAGCCGAGAATTTCGCGCAGCGTTGCCCAGGACATCTCCGTGTTGCGCGCCCGCAGTTCCGGATGCGTCAGGATGTATCCGATGCTGCGTTCCGCCTCGCGGCTCAGCGGAGTGCCCGTACGCGCGGCCTCGCCGAACAAGGAAAAGGTGATGGCCCGGTCGGCAAGCGCAGGCGGGTCCAGCACTTCCAGCAGACCCTCACGCTCCATGCAGTACTTGCCGTGATCCGCCTCCAGCTTGGCGGCGCGCGCCGCATGAAAGAGCCGCTGCCGCAGTGTCAGGGGAACGGGGGCTTTCTGCTCCAGGTAGCGAAGCAGTTGGCGGTTCAGCGTTCGGGCCTGACGGAAGTACAAGCGCATCCATTCCGCCGGCGTTCTTGCGAGACCGTCTCCTACGCCCAACGCTCGCTCCGCCGCGGCTGCCTGCAGTTCATAGGTAAGCGTGTTGTCGTTCCGCCCGTTTTTGTAATGCAGGAAACATCGGATCGCTCCCAGAAAATCGACTGCCGCCGCGGAGAGCTCCTCCTCCGCCGCCGTGATTTTGCGGCTCTCTTTTTTCTCCTCCACAATCTGCCGCAGCCATACCGTCGCCTGATAATCACGCATCCCGCCCGGCGACTCTTTTACATTCGGCTCAAGATGAAAAATCGTGTTGCCGTATCGCGTCAATCGTTCCTTGGTCAGACGGTGAAGCTCCGCCAGCAAAAACCCCCGCGCCTGTTTTTCCGAGGCCGGCAGCAGCTTGGTGTCCAGTTTGTCGTAGAGCGCGGCATCGCCCGCCAGGAATCGCCGGTCCAGCAGCGCCAGGTGAAACTCCGCATTGTCTTCTTCAATGCGCTTGCACTCTTCCAGGGTCCGCCCCGCCGAGCTCACACGGAATCCCAGGTCCCACAGCGTCCGTGAAAACTCCGCAATCAGCCGGCGCGATTCCTGTTCCGCTTTTTCGCTGCCAAAAAGGAAAAGGATGTCGAGATCCGAATAGGGGAACAGCATCTGCCGCCCGTACCCGCCAAGCGCGAGCAGGGCCAGCCCCTGCGGCGTGCTCTCATGGACGTGCAGCAATTCTCCGAAAACCCGCTGAACGTTCCGGTCCGCGAGCTCGCACAGCGCGCGCAGCGTTTCTCGCGCACTTGTACCCGCTTCAAATTGTTGTCGTATGCGTTGCCGTTCAGCTTCGGCTTGCGGGCCGAGCACGGACAAAGGAGTCGGGGGTCCTTGCATGTTTTTAACGGGTGGGATGCCCGGATTGAAACCGGGGCGCGCGGCGGTCGTCATTTGGATCGCCCCGCAGTCACGAGCAAGCAGACCGCTCAGCGGCCCAAAGTGAAGAGTTAGAGCGCGTTTTCACCGCGCTCCTCATTACGAATCCGAATGGCTTCCTCTACCCTGGATAGGAATATCTTACCGTCACCAATCTTTCCTGTCTTGGCTGTCTTCAAAATAGTGTCCACCACGCGGCTCACCAGCGCATCCGGCAGCACCATCTCCAGTTTCATCTTTGGCAGCAGGTCTACAGTGTACTCGCGTCCGCGATAAACTTCGGTGTGTCCCTTTTGACGGCCGTGCCCGCGCACTTCCGTCACGGTCATTCCCTCGATGCCGATTTCGCGCAGGGCATCTTTCACGGATTCGAACCGCGAGGGCTGAATGATTGCCTCAAGTTTCATCATGGATGTTTCCGCTCCGCCCTGTGCCTGACACTCTCTTGCCGGCTTTCTCTACGCCTCGAGGTTGTAAGCCTCTTCGCCGTGTTGCGTGACGTCCAGTCCTTGAATCTCGTGTTCTTCCGGTACGCGCACGCCTGTCAGCAAATCCACGATCTTCAGCAGCACTATCGTTCCGACCAGCGCAAACCCCCAGGCGATCAGCACGCCCACGAGTTGATTGCCAATCTGTCCCCAGTGACCGTCGAGTCCGCCTACCGCTTTGCCCGTGCCAAAAATCGGATTGATCGCCTGCTGCGCGAAAACTCCCGTGAGCAGGGCTCCAATCGTTCCGCCCGCGCCGTGCACGCCGAAGGCATCGAGCGCGTCATCATACCCGAAGATGGCCTTCACTTTCGTCACCATCCAATAGCAGCTGGCGCCGGCGACAAATCCGATCACCAGCGCGGGCATAGGCGCGACAAATCCCGCCGCCGGCGTAATGGCCACGAGTCCCGCCACCGCTCCGGAGATTGCGCCCAGCGCGCTCGCGCGCCCGTTCTTGATCCATTCCGCGGCGCTCCAGCTCAACGCCGCCGCGGCCGCCGCGAAGTGTGTGGCGACAAACGCGCTCGTGGCCAGAGAATTCGAAGCCAGCGCGCTCCCGGCGTTAAACCCAAACCATCCGACCCACAACAGGCACGCCCCTATGAAACTGAGCACCAGGCTGTGCGGCGGCATGGGCTGCTTCGGGTACCCCGTCCGTTTTCCCAGATAAATCGCGCACACCAGCGCGGAGACTCCGGAGGAAATGTGCACCACCGTGCCCCCCGCGAAATCCAGGGTGGGAAATTTTCCGCCGAGCGCCGCGTTCAGCAGCCCGCCCTTGCCCCACACCATGTGCGCCAGCGGCGCGTAGACCACCAGGAACCACAGCGTCAGGAACAACACCGTTCCGCTGAACTTCATGCGTTCCGCCGTCGCGCCGGTGATCAGCGCCGGTGTAATAATCGCGAACATCAACTGATACACCATGAAGGTCATCTGCGGAATCGTCCCGGCGTAATCAGGGTTCGGCTCCGCGCCCACGCCGCGCAGAAACGCGTGTTCGAATCCTCCAATCACCGGCCCATTTCCGCCGAAACACAAGCTATACCCCACCAGCGCCCACATCACCGTAATCAGCGCCATCAGCGCAAAACTTTGCATCATGATCGCCAGCGTATTCTTCCGCCGCACTAGGCCGCCATAAAAAAGCGCCAGCCCCGGCCCCGTCATCATCAGCACCAGCGCCGCACTCACCAGCATCCAGGCGTTGTCCGCGGAGGACTGTGCCGCCGTCACGCGCTGGTCGAGCTGCGCCAGCTTTTCATCCACGGCCTTCGAAACTTCGGGCATTGCAAGAGCCGCTGGAAGAGTTGTCGAGGAGAGCATCGGGGCGGGGGTTTGTTGCGAGGATAGCGGAGCCGCGGCGAGCAGGAGGGCCGCAAGTACCAGAACAAGATGGAAACAGCACTTTTGCCCCATGCACTTCATAGGTGTGTCCGCTCCGCTGGCTCTGGATTCAACTGCCGGGGACCCGCCACTTCGCCGCCCAGGATTATACGCGTGGCAGCCATGGCTCACAGTTTGAAATATTCATCCCCTCTATTCGTTTTTCTGATGCGACTGTTCTTCCTGGCTCCTGGCATTTTCGAGTTTCCGGGTGACGGGAGTGTGGACTTTGTGCATCTCCCCGGCCAGCGTATAATGCCGTGCGGCCACACGTTTGGCCTCACCAGTAGTAGGTTCAGAGCGGAAATTCAGACATGACGGAACGTCCCCCCATGGAAATTAACGTCCGCGAGTCCGCCGGAGTGTCCGTTCTCGAAGTCCATGGCCGCCTCACCATCGGGGAGCCCAGCGACCAGCTCCACGCGGCTCTTCAATCTGTCGTCCAGAAGGGCGCGAAGAAAGTCGTCGTCATCCTGAATGGTATTCCCCAGATTGACAGCTCCGGCATCTCGACGCTGGTGCGCATCTCGATTCAGCTCGCCCGAGAAGGCGGCGTGCTGCGCCTGGTCTGCGGCCCTGGCCGCGTCCGCGACGCCCTCACCGTCACCCGCCTCGTCGAAGCCATCCCCACGTTCGAAACCGAATCCGCCGCCCTAGCGAACTTCGCGTAAGCACGCCCGCCGCATTACGTTTTTCTTTAGTTGTCAGGAATGAACTTCGGAGGGGAGCTTAATCGGAAAAGCTATCCGCCCTTTTTCAATTCCGCTAGCACCAGCTTCGCCAATTCCTTCAAGGTTTCGAATACGCCCATTCCCTGAATCGCCACGCCTTCGAGCACCGGCTCGCCCTTCTTCTGGAGCTGCTTCGTCAGCTCTGGCACGGACATGGCGTTCGGCAAATCCCGCTTGTTCAACTGCAGCACGTACGGAATCGTCGCAAAATTCAGGTTGTGTTCTTTCAAGTGTTCCTGCAGGTTTTCCATCGTTTCGAAATTCGCGTCCAGCCGCTCTTCCTGCGAATCCGCCACGAACGCCACGCCGTCGGCGCCCTTCAAAATCAGCTTGCGGCTGGCTTCATAGAACACCTGCCCGGGCACCGTATATAGATGAAAGCGCGTCTTAAACCCGCGCACGGTTCCCAAATCCAGGGGTAGGAAGTCGAAGAACAGCGTACGGTCCGTCTCCGTCGCCAGCGACACCATTTTCCCCTTCTGGTTTTGCCCCGTATGGTCATAAATCCACTGCAGGTTGGCGGTCTTTCCGCCCAGACCTGGACCGTAATACACGAGCTTGCAGTTTATTTCGCGCGCAGGAAAATTGATGAAAGGCACGTTGTCGTCAACCCGAACTAGGCCACAAACTTATAGCACACGCGGTGCAGGCAGGCCAATCTCTCCCCCCGTCTGTCTCCCGCTCGATACTCTCCCAAACAGTTTCCGCGATATTCTCGAAAACTCCACGCCCTATTTCGTGCCTTGCCACCGGGAGGTAACGTTTCCTCACTCTTCCGCTAGCCGATGCCCCTCGTTGACGCGCGTTAACTCCTCTGCTAGCATGCGCTTCATGGCAAAGGCTCATAAGCCGACTTCGCGCTCCTCCGGTCATTCCAAGGGCTCTTCCCGCGGCTTGGCTAAGTCCCGTAAAAAGAAGAGTTTACCGCCACCGCCCCCCGCCCAGCGCGGTGGAGTCGAATTGGTAGACCCGCGCGTCCAGGCGCAGCTCAAAGTCTACGATGAAGCCTTGGCCCTCTTTCATCAGCAAAAATTTGCCAAGGCCAAGCAGGAACTCGAAGAAGTCTTAAGAGGCCCCAGCAAAGAGCTCGCCGATCGCGCCCGCATGCACCTCAAGATCGCCGAGCAGCGCATGAAACCTTCCGCGGAACAAAATCCCAGGACTGCCGAGGAGCATTACCAGCGCGGCGTCGGCATGATGAACATCGGCCGCTGGGATGACGCCCGCGAAAGTCTCTTGAAAGCCCGCAAAGCTGCGCCCAAGGCGGATCATATTCATTACGCACTGGCGGCGCTGGATTGCCTCACCGGCGAAGCCGATTCCGCCATGGCCAATCTCAAGGTCGCCATTCAGTTGCGAGCAGAGAATCGCTACCATGCGCGCAACGACGAGGATTTTGCTTTCCTCCAGGAAGACCCGCGCTTCACCGAACTTCTCTATCCAGAGAAAGACGGCATGGCCGGCCAGTAGGACAGACTTTCAGTCTGTCCTCTACTTGCTTCTCCTTTCCGCTTATGCGTGTGCCCTCTCCGTGTTGAATTCTTTTCTGTACAATGAAGTGTCATCCTTGCTGGCCATCCGAAGATGAAAAAATCCTCGCCCAAACCGAAAGCTCCTCATCGTGGTTTCCGCATCGTCGCTCTCGGCGGCGGCACCGGCCTTTCAACACTTCTCCGCGGCCTCAAGGAACATGTAATCCGCCGCACCGATGAGCACACCGCGCCCGAGCATCCCATCGCCGACCTCGCCGCCATTGTGACGGTTACCGACGACGGCGGCAGCTCCGGCCGCTTGCGCCGCGAGAATCGCATCCTCCCGCCCGGCGACATTCGAAACTGCATGGTCGCTCTCTCGAAAGATGAAG
>Ga0099829_10002075_pt1 | contig 11366 bp, 10 predicted proteins | sample CZO8metaG_3_FD_79336 | JGI IMG/M metagenome (GOLD analysis project Ga0099829, IMG submission 79336) | Vadose zone soil microbial communities from the Eel River Critical Zone Observatory, Northern California, USA - CZOApr15con2H2.8 metaG | ecosystem: Environmental > Terrestrial > Soil > Vadose...
GCTGGTCATGCTGGCCGTGCTGCTGGCCCTGTTCGCCTACATTCCGGATCGCCTCCGGCGCGCGCTCACCTGTGAAACCGCGCTGGCCCAGCACCACCGCGACGAGCTCGAAAACAGTTATGTCGCTACCATCGGGGCGCTGGCGTCGGCGCTCGATGCCAAGGATCGTTACACCGAAGCGCACTCCCGCGAAACGGCGGCCCTGGCCCTGGCGGTCGGCCGCCGCCTCGGGCTGGATGCGGAACGGCTGCGCTTTCTCGAGTACGCCGCCTACCTCCACGACATCGGCAAGATCGGGATGCCGGGGCACATCCTGAACAAGCCGGGGCCGTTGACCGAAGACGAGATGCAGATTATGAAGGAGCACCCGGTGATCGGCGAGCGCATTATCGCCTCGGTGCCGTTCCTGGCTCCGGTCCGCCGGGTGGTGCGGGCGGAACACGAACGCTGGGACGGGACGGGCTACCCGGATGGGCTCAAGGGTGAGGAGATTCCGATCGAGGCCCGCATCATCCACGCCTGCGACGCCTTCCACGCCATGGCCAGCGACCGTCCCTACCGCCAGGCGCTGACCCGGCCGGCCATCCTCCGCGAGCTGCGCAACAAGGCGGGCCAGCAGTTCGACCCGATGGTGGCCCGGACGCTGCTCGAGGTGCTGGCGTCTGAAGAAGTGGCGGTGACCGACCACGCCGGCGAGATGGCCGAGGTGGCGCCCATCATCACCTGGACCGGGCCGCGTTCCTGGGCGCAGCATCTCGAGGCTATCGAGACGCTCAGCGCCCGGCTGGGACGGATCACGGCCGTACCAGAAATCTGCCGGCTGATTGGCGAGACGGTCGTCACCCTGGTTCCCTACGACCAGTGCCGCATCAACCTCCTCGATGACGACGAGCGCACGTTGACCTGCATCTGGTTGGGATCGACCAACCGCGAAGAATACGCCGGCGCCACGGCCGCCAATCTGTCGGTGCAAGTCGGCGAAGGGATCACCGGTTGGGTGGCGGAGACCAAGCGGGGCGCCGTCCTGGGGGACTCCGAACGCCACGCCAAAGCCCGGCACGTCGAGGGGACGCCCATCACCGATGAATCCATGCTGGCCGTGCCTATCGTCTTTGAGGAGCAACTGCTGGGGGTCCTGGTGGTGGTGATGATCGGGTTGCACCAGTACACGCCCGACCACCTGCGCCTGCTGACCATCCTGGCCAACCAGGCGGCGGTCTCCATCGCCAACGCCAGGCTCATCCAGCGCCTGGCCAGCGCCGCTCGGGTCGATCCCCTCACCGGCGTCGGCAACCGCCGAGCCTTCGAGGACGCCCTTCGAAAGAAGCTGGCCGCGCCCGAGGGTGGCTTCGCCATCGCCATGTTCGATGTTGACCAGCTGAAGCAGACCAACGACGCCGGCGGGCACTCGGCCGGCGACGCCCTGCTGCGCCGGGTCGCCGCGGCGTTGACCGCGCAGGCTCGCCCGGGTGACGTCGCCGCGCGCTGGGGCGGGGACGAATTCCTGGCGTTGCTGAACGGCTGCACGCGCGGCGAGGCCGAGGTCTTTGGGACCCGAATCTTCGAGTCGCTCCAGATTCCGTCCGCGCTGGGGCCCGCCGCGTCGGTCTCGATCGGCGTCGCGGAGTACCCCACGGATGGCACGTCGCTCGACCAGCTGCTGGACGCCGCGGACCGGTCGATGTACGGCGCTAAACGCCAGCGCGCTGCCTGACCTAGTTGAATGGAGGGGTGCACCCTGACTGGTGGCGCACCTGGTTCGGCCCGGTATACCTGGATCTGTATGACCCGGTGCTGCAGGACCGGACACCGGGCGAGGTCGACGCCATCGAGCGCCTGCTCGAGATCCGTCCGGCGCTGAGCATCCTGGACTTAGCGTGCGGCCAGGGGCGGCACGCTATCGAGCTTGCCAGGCGAGGGTACCAGGTGACCGGCCTCGACCAGTCTCGGTATCTACTGGACGTCGCCGACCGGCGAGCCGCCGCCGCGGGCGTGGCCGTGCGCTGGGTCGAGGGCGACATGCGGCAGCCGTACGCCGTTCCGGGCGGCGTTGACGTGGTGGTCAACCTCTTCACAAGTTTCGGCTACTTCGCCGACGACGCGGATGACTTGATGGTGCTGCGCGCCGTCGCCGGCGTGCTGCGGCCGGGGGGGAGATTCCTCCTGGAGGTTCTCAACGGCGAGCGGATCATGCGCACCTTCGAGGCGCGCGAGTGGATCCCGTTCGGTGAGGCGACGGTGCTCGAACAGCGGCGGCTCGACCGGGACCGGCGTCGGATGGAGGTGGACCGGACCATCATTCGCGACGGCCACGAAGAGCAGACCTCGCATACCCTGCGGCTGTACAGCGGGCGCGAGCTGACGGTGCTCGCCAAACGGGCCGGCTTCGACGTGATCCAGCTCTACGGCGGCTGGGATGGGGAGCTGCTCGCCGAGGATAGCCTGCGGGTGGTTGCGGTCGCCCACCTGCCCTGAGTTAGAGTTAGGTTGGCAATGAAGCTCGTTCTCGAACTCCTGGTCTCCTGGATCCTGCATCCGGTGGCCTTCGTGCTTGCCCTGATCAACATTGCGGGACGAACCGACCTCAACACCACCCAGAAGGTCATCTGGGGGATTGTTTGCTTTTTCTGGGGGATCGGACCGATGCTCTACATCCTGCTGGGCAACGGCGCCCTCTGGTAGCGGTTTTCTAGAACCGCGACACTTCCCCTGCCGCTCTCTGCACGGGAGACGAGCCAGCTATTTGGGCGGTGGCAGGGGCGCCTGGCTGAAATCGAAGCAGTCGGTCATGCCATCGGTCGATGTGGTGCGCTTGTTCAACGACGGCAAGCCGAATGTGGTCTCACAGAATTTGACCAGGCTCACGTGCGAGTGCAGCGTCTTGGAGATGAATCCCGGTTTCGCGTAGGGACTGAGCACCAGGCAGCCGACCCGCGAGCCGTACCGGTACTGCGTCATGTCGGCCGAGTAGGAGGGCACGGCATCCTTGACTCGCTCGACCAGGGGCGGCGTCACGTGGTCCCACCACCCGCCCCAATCGTCCCAGGTGATGAAGATCGCCACCTGCGGCCAGAGCCCGCCTTTGACGATGGCATTCACCTGGTCCACGGTCCACTGCATGCCGTAGGTCACGTTGCCGATGTGGGGGTCAACGGGGTCTCTCGGATCCCGAGGATGCTCGCTCTGGGTCTGGTCTGCATATACCCAAGAGACGTCAGGCAAATTGCCGGCCGCCGCATCGTTAGCGAACTGTTGCCAGGCCAGCTTCTTGCCATTCAGCCCCTTGATGAAGTCGAACGCGTACCCGTTGTAGTTGCGCCAGGTGCGGCCAGCCTTTTGTAGCTGGTCCGGCAACGAGGTCAAGGCAAACTTGACCGTCTTCGGCAGCCGGTAATGCGACGGGTTGTCGACGATCGGGGAATCGGCCGCGATCAGCATCAGGTGGTTGGGGGTCGACGGACCGGCGACGTCGGTGAAGTAGTTGTCGCAGAGCGTGTACTGGCGGGCATACGCCCAATAGCCGGGAATGTCCGTCTCGATGAACTGCTGGCGGACGGCCTTGGTGTCCCGGACCAGCCACCCTTCGTGGGTGTGGTCCGGATCCGTTGGCGGCGGGTTCGGGCTCTGAGGGAGGGTGACCCCATTCGCCCCCGGAAATCGGCCAAAGTAGTTGTCGAAGGCGTGGTTCTCTTTCACGATGATCACTACGTGCTTGATTGGTGACCCACCTTTGGGCGGGGGCTGGGGCGGCGCGGGCTTCCGCTTGGGGGACGGCGGGCGGCGACGGGCTGCGGCTTTGGGGCTCACCTAGCTCGAGAAGAAGGCGCCGGCGATCGGCAGCGCCAGACCCAGGAAGGTCGTGGCCAGGTTCTTGACCAGATCGGACAGTTCGTGCGGATGAACCAGCAACGTGGCGATGGCGGCTAGCCCCAGCGCCACGTAGACGATCGCGTACACGGCGCCCAGCGCCGGACGTAATTCGTCGCGCACCGATGGGACCGCTCCCAGCGAACTCAGGTTTCGCGCCAGGATCGTCTGATTCGGGAGTGGGGGAGGCTTCACCCCGAATGCGACGGCCACCACGCCGCCCACGAATGCTCCGATCGCGGTGGCGAATCCCAGGAAGGGTTCGTCATAACGAGGCGGAGTCCCCGAGGGTGCAGACCACACCTGAATTACACCCAGAGTGAAGATCACGGCGAAGGCCACGATGGCCGCGGCGGCAATGGCGGCCGACAGCCACTCGATCACCGGCTTCGGGACTGCGTTGGTGATCGGCGGATGGTAGCATCCGAGGGCGCTCCGTAACGCACAATTCCGGACTCAACTGTTGTCACGGAGCGTCATCTTAGCGTCGCATGACCCATGGTAGGCTCGTGCCATGGCTTGGACACTTGCTGACATCACTGCTCGCATTCAAGGCAGAATTTTGTATTTCGGCGACCCCAGCCGAACCTGGTCCCTAGCTCAGTTCGATACAGCCTTCGCGCAGGTAAAGACATGGGGATTTGATGGCGTTGCCCCGAAACTGTCTGATGGGCAGGGTACCGATTACGCGACCGACGCGGATTTGCGCGCGATCATCGCGAAGGCTAAGGTGCACGGACTCTCGTGCTGGCCCTGGGTGGGTGTCACGAAGGGCACGCCCCAACGGTGGGCCGACATCTGCTCGGAGATGGCGCACGCTAGTGGACTGGCGTTCATCGATGTCGAGGCGCCGGCCGACTTCCATGCATTCATGGCAGAGTACCGAGTGAAGACGCCGGAGAACCTGCCGGTGCTTTGCACGTGTGCGGGAGACCCGGTCACCTTTTCCAGTGGTTGGCCAGGCCCAACGGCCGTTCAGGAAGGCGTGGTGTTCTCGCTCCAGTTCTATTTCTCCAGCTGGAAGGCAGGATATTGCTCAGGACTTCCGCCCGACCAATGCATCAACAAGGCCGATGCGGAATGGATCAGGGTCGCTGGTCCAAGCGTGATCGTGGTTCCATCACTGAACTTTGCCGGCCTGTCGGCCGCCGAGGTCACGACGCTGGCGACGTACGCCGCGCGCTGGAAATCGCCCGTCCTCTGGTGGCACTACGGGGTCATGACGCCGGCCTACGCGGCGGCCATCATGGCGGCACCCGTGGGGTTTCCGGTCTCGTCGGCCCCAGACCCGTGCGCCGATGTCAAAGCCCAGCTGGCCCAGACTCAGACCCAACTGGCGGACGCGCTCGACCGCCTGCGACAGATCGGCGCGCTGGCCCAGGGCACCGTAAAGTAACGCTGCGTGCTATTCGTATTGAATAGCGAGGGGTTTGGTTGACACCTAAACTCGGGCCCGCCTATACTTCAGCCCAGCATGGACCTGGCGGGTCAGAGGGGGTGCATCAATGTCGGAGATCAAAGTCCGCGAGAACGAGACCTTCGAGAGCGCCCTTCGCCGCTTCAATAAGAAGATCAAGCAGAACGGCGTCCTGACCGAGGTCCGGCGCCGCGAGCACTACGAGAAGCCTAGCGTCAAGCGGAAGAAGAAGATCGCCGCGGCGCGCAAGCGCCGGGCTCGCTCGGCCTGAGACAAGCACAGCCCCCACGCGGGCCCGACCGCGCCGGTCCGCGTGCATTCGGGCTTAGACAGGGGACAAGATGAGACGCCAGACCGCGTCGACCGTTGACGACCTCCGTCGCCGCGTGCGCAAGCTCATGCGGGAGCGCGGCTCGGCGGTGATCGGCTCACCGCCCCGCTGGCCCCCCTATATCCGCTCGACCGCGCTTACGCTGGCCATCGCCCTGGCGACGGCCCTGGTGGTAGCCCAGACGTTCCTGCCCAACCGTCTCAGCCTGAAGGCCGGCGATGTGGCCCAGCAGAACGTGACGGCCCCGCGTTCCACGCGGTACGAGAGTGTGCTGCAGACCCAGGCCGCCCGCGATGTCGCGGCCAAACAGGTCGCGGACCAGTTCGACGCGAGCGTCACGACCCAGCAGCGGGACGCCCTCGACACGCTCGCCCGGGACGTGGCCCAGCTGCGCCTCTCCAACGCGTCGCTGGGTGACCGAAGCCTCCAGCTCAGCCTGCTCGAGCCAAAGCTCAATGACGCCCAGCGCCAGTACCTGCTCCAGACTGACGACGCTATCGTGGCGGCGATTTTCAAGAACGCCAGCGACCTGCTCCTGGAGCTGGAGGGCAACGGGATCAAGCCCGACTCTCTGCTGACCGTGCAAGACCTAGCCGTGAGCCGCGCCAGCGCGCTGCACCTGGAGAAGACGGCGGTGCAGGTAGTGGGGATCCTCACCAGGGACTATCTCCACGTCAACTACCTGCCCACGGAAACCACGTTGAAGCGGCAACGAGCCAGCGATGCCGTCCCGCCGGTGTTTGTCACCGTCGCCAAGGGACAGACGATCATCCGCTATGGAGACCAGGTGACGCCGTTCCAGCTGGAGGAAGCCCAGCAGGTGGGCCTCACGGCGCCGCAGGCCGATTGGTTGCGCATCCTGGCCACCTTCCTGCTGGTGATCATCCTGTTCGCGGTGGCGCTCGGCTACATGATGCAGTTCCGGCGGGCCACGCTCCACTCCACGCGCCAGCTCCTCTTGCTGGGGTCCTTGGTGTTAGGGATCGTGCTGATCGCCAAAGCCATCGTCCCCCTGGACCCGCGCGCCCAGTACATCGTGCCCATGGCGGCGGTGCCGATGCTGGTGTCGGCGTTGCTCGACACCGGCCTGGGAATCATCGTGGCGCTGGCCGTCGGCTTGCTCACGGGCATCATCGCGGACAACGTTACCGAGCTGACCCTGATCGGCTTCCTGGGCGGGTCGCTGGGGGCCATCGTTGTCCACCGCCTGGAATCGCTCGGCCGCTGGTTCCAGGCGGGCGTGCTGGTGGCCGGGGTGAACTTTGTCACGCTGATCGCGCTGGGGCTCATTGAGCGGCACGGGACAGTGGACGAGCTGCTCGGCCTGGGGGTATTTGCGGTCATGGGCGGTTTGCTCGCGGCCGTCATCGCGGCCGGCCTGGTCACGTTCCTCAGTGAGGTGTTCGGCATCACCACCCCCATGAAGCTGCTGGAGCTGATGACTCCCAACAACCCGCTGCTGCGCCGGCTGATGGTCAGCGCCCCCGGCACGTACAACCACTCCATCGTGGCCGCCAACCTGGCCGAAGCCGCGGCGGAGGCCGTTGGCGCGAATCCGTTGCTGGCCCGGGTTGGCTGCTACTTCCACGACATCGGCAAGGTGCGACGGCCGCACTTCTTCGTGGAGAACCAGGCGGAGATGGGCAACATCCACGAGAATCTCTCGCCCATGACCAGCTCCGACATCCTGAATGCGCACGTGACCGACGGGATCGAGCTGCTGGACCAGTACAAGTTCCCCCAGTCGGTGCGGGAGATCGTGCAGCAGCACCAGGGCACCACGGTGAAGAAATACTTCTACCGCGAGGCCCTCAAGCAAGGGCTCGAAGTACGCGAGGAAGACTTCCGGTATCCGGGGCCGCGGCCGCGATCCAAGGAGGCGGCCATCGTCATGATGGCCGATTCGATCGAGGCCTCTACCCGGACGCTCAAGGACCGGAGTCCGGAGGGCATCCGTGCCCACGTCCACCGCATCATCCAGGGGTTCGTTCGCGACGGCCAGCTGGATGACTGCGAGCTGTCGTTCCGGGACATCAGCTTGATGGAAGAGGCTTTCTCCAACATGGTGGTTAGCATCTATCACGCCCGCATTGACTACCCGGCGGCGGCCGCGGACGCCCAACCAGGCGCGGTGATCGCGGTGGACACCACCGGTGGCGGCCACGACGGGACGCTCGACGACGCCGACGAGAAGACGATCCCCCTGCCCACCACCCGTACCCGCGCCTAGTCCCTCCCCGATGCCAGACGATCGGACGCGCCGATTCGCGGACCGCAGCGACTGGGAAAAGTGGCTGGCCGCCAATCACGCAACCCGAGACGGGATCTGGCTGAAACTCGCGCGGAAGGACGCCCGAATCAAGACTGTCTCCCACGACGCCGCTCTCGAGGTCGCCCTCTCATATGGCTGGATTGACGCGAAGGGGAGAAAGTTCGACGAGCGCTACTGGCTCCTGCGCTTCACGCCGCGGCGGCGCCAGAGTAAGTGGTCGAAGATCAATCGCGACAAGGCCGTCGAGCTGATCAAGAGCCGCAAGATGAAGCCCGCCGGGCTCCGGGAGGTCGAACGCGCCAAAGCCGACGGTCGGTGGGAGGCCGCCTACCCAGGGTCGCCCGCCGCGACCGTCCCGGACGACCTGCAGCGGGAGCTGGACAAGAATGAACCGGCGCGGAAGTTCTTCGCCACCCTCAACAGCCAGAACCGCTACGCCATCCTGTACCGGATCCACGAGGCGAAGAAACCCGAGACGCGAAGCCGACGCATCGAGAAATTCGTCGGCATGCTGAACGACCAGCAGAAAATCTATCCGTAGACTTGCTCTCGGTGACTGCGGCCTCGACGCACGTTCGCCGGATGCTCCTGGGCGCCTTCGGCGGGCTCTACAACGACCTGATCGGCCGGCGGTCGCGGCCCGGCGCAGCCGCGGTCATTTTTGATGGGGAGGACCGGGTGCTCCTCGTTCGGCACAGCTACGGGCGGCGCAGCTGGGAATTACCCGGCGGGGGACGGAAGGCGAAGGAGTCCGTGGAGGAAACAGTTCGCCGTGAGGTCCGCGAAGAGGTGGGCGTCGAGGTGATGATTGAGCGGCTGACGGGCATCTACTATGAGCGGGACGCGGATCAGCATCAGTTCGCATTTGCGGGTCACCTGATCGAAGGATCCAGCCCGCGCGCCAGCTCCGCCGAAATACTCGACTGTGCCTACTGGCCGCTGAATGCGCTGCCTCGGCCGATCAGCGACTTCACTCTGCGGCGAATTGAGGATGCGAGAAGCGAACGGCCTCGCATCACGGTCACTGTGCGTGGGCGTCGTCGCTGGATCGGGTAACGATCACTCGAGGGCTTCAGCGGGGACGCCAGTCCAATGCAAACCGCCATCGCTCGTCCGGAAAACCTCCGTTGAGGTCGCAGCCCAACCGTGGAGCGCGTCCGTGAAGATAACTTCGATCATCCCCGCTCCCGCCTGGCCAACCTGCGTTCCAACCAGAATGGCGGGACTCCAGGTCCGACCGCCATCGGTGGTGGCGTACAGTGGGCCGCGCGTTGCCGCGAGCCATCCCACCAGTCCGCTGGTTGGGCCCGAGAGAGCCAGGCTCTGCACGTAGCCACTCGCTGGAGGATTCGGGTGATGACTCCACTGAAGGCCGCCATCGGTCGACGTGATCAGCTGCTTCTCTTTCTCGCCGGCGCCAGGCTGGCTGCCACAGATGATCCAGATGGTCCGGTCGTCGATAGCCGCCATCCTGTCCTCGAATGAAGTGGCGGGCGGACACGGTGTCGTTAGCGTGTGCCAGGTGACACCGCCATCGTGGGTCACTGCTAGGCTTGAGCTGTCGCTCGCCGCGTAGTGCCGCCAGGACAGGATCCAGCCGACGTCGTGACTGACGCGCACGATCTGGGCAAGACGGCCGACGATGCGTGGTTGCTGAGCCGCCACCGTCCAGCCGCGGTCACCATCACTCGAGACCAACAGTACGGGAGGACAAGATCCGGCTGGTGCCGTGCATTCCTGGACCGCGGTGACCGCCCAGCCTGAGTCCCCAGACACAGATAGCGCGAGTAGCGGAGGCAAACCTACAGAAACAGGTCCGGACTGAGGGGCCGCCCAGGTGGTACCGCCGTCATGCGTGACATACAAATGTGGTCCGTACAGCCAGCCGACCTGAGCGTCTGCGAACAAGATGTGCCAGCTGGTACCAACCGCATTCGCTATCGACGGATCCTGGAAAGGTAGGTAGTGCCATGTTGCCCCGCCGTCGGTTGTCCGGGCCAGGATGAGGTACGTGGTCTGGCCCTTGGACGCCGTTCCCAGTGCCCAGCCGTGGAGGGCGTCGGGGAACGAGAGCTCACGCACCTGGACCGGACCCTGGGCGACCGGCACCGGGCTTTTGAAATCGATCACCAGAGTCTTGCCCTGATCGATCACTCGGATGCAGGCTGCCGACGCCAACCCGATCCCAAACTGGATAGTTCCCTGCGAGTTGCCGAGAACGGCGACCTCCTTGATCTGCGAGAGTTTGGGCGTGAAGTCAGTAGGACTGGCCTTTACCAGTTCGGGCATGGTTGTTGCCAAGATCCAGCCGACTTTGGAGAGATCGGTGTTCCGAACGTTCCCGAGCTTTAAGCGAACGCCCGATGAGCCAGCCAGCGTGACCGTGGTGCCGTCGTATCGAGTAAACGTCGCCGAGTTTTGAGGGATTACCGCATACGGGGGCACCGCCGAGTCGAATGACAAAGCCAAGTGGTCATAGAAGCCCGTCTCGGGATTCCCCTCTGGTTGAACGCCGATCCCCGTTAGAGTGAAGGGGCCGTCTGCCTGGTTCCCACCCGCGGTGGTATTGCAAGTAAAAGTGGCCGGCGTCACGAAGTCGATAACGAGCCGTGTCGCGTTCTGCAGCTGAGACACCCGGTTGCAGGTCGGCCTGGCGAGACTGATGCCGAAGACGGTCCACTCGGCGGGCGCTGTGAGCTGGCGCACTTCGGTAACCAGTCGCGGACCCGGGTCGACCGGCGTGACGATGCCTGATACCGGTGAGCTGATATTCCGCAGGCTAACGTGGAGGAATCCGCTGCCTTCTGTCGGGGCTAAGCTGTCCACCTGGTCCACTCGGTAGCCGGGTATTGGCCCATCGAACTCAAATGTGACGCGGTCAAATCCACCTTCTGGGGTTACCCGAACGATTTGAAGATTCGATGACGCATTCGGGTCCCCGCCGCTGCGATTGGCGCAGGTGTACCCGGGGTGCGCCGGCTGGGATCCGCGGGCTCCCTTCAGCTGCACGATGAGGACGCCTACGGCGGCGACGAAGATCACCATGGTGGCGACCACGGCGAGTTGCTGGATCGGCGTGAAGCGGCCACCGGAGTCAATCCCGCGCCGGATTCGACTCGGCAGCCCCGAAGGCAAGTCATTGGCCCGGGCTGCCTCCCGGTGCAGGTGGTTGCGCAGGTCCTTCTCGAAGCCGTTGCTCATGGAGCGTTCTCTTCCGTGCCAGTCGACTGGCGGAGCTGGCGCAGGGCCGTCTTGAGGCGGGACTTCAGCGTGTCGACGGGCACGCCTAGCGCGGCCGCGGTCTGCTCGACGCTCAGGTCGTGGTAGTAGTGCAGGACGACGGCGGCCCGGAGCTCGGGTGAGAGTTGATCCAGGGCGCGGGCCAGGTCGAGGCGATCCTCGCTCACGGACGGCGGCGGACTCGCCCCGAATCGGCCGATCCGTTCGGTCAGTACGTCAAAGCGATGGCGGCGGCGCCA
>Ga0099829_10002079_pt1 | contig 11363 bp, 6 predicted proteins | sample CZO8metaG_3_FD_79336 | JGI IMG/M metagenome (GOLD analysis project Ga0099829, IMG submission 79336) | Vadose zone soil microbial communities from the Eel River Critical Zone Observatory, Northern California, USA - CZOApr15con2H2.8 metaG | ecosystem: Environmental > Terrestrial > Soil > Vadose...
AGTGCGATTAGGTCGTGATCCGTTCCGTGCATGGAAAAGACGCCATGCAGCTTCACTTCCGACGGACCGGAGACAGCAACTTTGCCTTCCACTTGCGTCGGGTGAAAAACTACTTCTGGATATCTTGCAGTTTCCAGAATCTCTTTGTGCATGCGCTTGTCGCGCGAATCGTTTCCGCTTTCACCACTGGTGACGAACACCACGATTTCGCCACCAGCCTTTCCGGTTGCCCTATCAAAATGAATGGACCCACTCTTGAAATTGAAGGTGCCGTGAACGGTGTGCAGGCTGCTGTCTACGTTCCAGTGCACTTTGGACTGCGCTGGATCGAGCGCCAGAACAATTTCCGAAGTGGCGGCGGGAGCCGATTGCAGGCGAGGCGGGGCTGCGGCCGCGGAAAGAAAAACCGCCAGGCAGCCGATGAGCAAAACTGACGCCCCGAACGAGCGCGCTCTTGCGCCAATCATGAATGTTCCTCGTCCATTCTTAACCGGCGAGAAGCCGTAAACCAAGCCGCGCCCCCGCTGACACGAGCTGAGACGGCGATTCTTCTCCGGTGTGCGTCGCCAGCAGTCGCGAAAGCAGCTGGGGATTTTCCTGCATGACGCGAATAACTCGCGAACGGATACGCGGATTGCGGCCAAGCCAAAGCATCAGATGGCTCATAAGCCTCGGACGGTGCGCAAGTTTACGATGAGCCCGCTGGTATTGCGTCAGATCATTCGCGGCCATCGCATCTGCCAGCGCGATTGCCTGCTGGAACGCCAAGCGCAGTCCTTCCCCAGTGATGGCGTCTACGCCGCCTGAGGCATCTCCAAGCAGGGCTACGTTTTGTTTCTGCACGTGTTGCAGCGTGCGCATGGAGGAGACGGCGCCGCGTTCCCGACTGCCGAGCTGAGCTCCAGAGAGTTTTTCTTCGAGCCACGGCATTTCGCGGAGCGCGCTCTCGAACAAATTCTCCCCGGGGGCCTGCGCCATCACCACGACGCAAACTTCTTGCTTGCCGATGGGAGTTACATAAGCCTGAGCGTTGCCGGCCCAGTGGATTTCCATGTAGCTGGACCATGGTTTTATGCGGTAGTGGCGGCGGCTTGCGTACCGTTGTCGAACGCGCGCCAGGGAATTGAGACCGCTCCACCTACGCACGCGCGAGCCTTGTCCGTCCGCGCCGACGATCCATCTGGCGCGTATCGTTCTTTTCGCGAGTCGCACGCTTCCGGCGTCAACTCCACCGACAATGCCGGTGACCGGCGAGTTCCACAAAAGTTGCACGCCACATTCTTCCGCTCTCTCCACTAGGCGTTCTTGCAGGACAGGCCGGCGCAGACCAATTCCCTGCTCCCGTGAAAAATCGGCGGAGACGTGCGCACTTTCCTGGATAAAGGAGATGCCGCGAAAGTTTTGTCCTTCCCCATGTTCGAATTTTGCGCCCAGAGATTCCAGGGCGGCCAGAGTCTCTGGCATCATGCCTTCGCCGCATGACTTATCAATTGGAGGGGCTGAGCCGTCGGCGACGATGACGCTAAAACCTTTTTGCCGTGCGGCGATGGCAGCCGCCAGACCGCCTGGGCCTCCGCCGACAATGCATACGTCGGTATCTTGACCCGAGTAGCTCAAACGGCCGCCTTTCGTTTCATATGACTAGTATCCACCGAGGAGCTGTCTGCCGGTTGTCACTTTCTTGTTTCATCGAGCAGGATTCCAAAGTTGCAGGCTGGCGCTGCGGCGGATTCGCCACCAGTTGTTGGCAGAAATGATCGTCGCTCTCGACGAAGCAAGGCGCGAATTTACCGGTAGGTTTACGACTCGCGTGTTTCTGGGTCTCGCGGGGTCTCGTCTCACGTTGTCTCAATAGTTTGATGCGATTGGATCCATGTACGACGCACCTATTGCAAACTTTTTCTAGAACTGGACTGTTACTCAAAGCGGGACGCGCACGTTTACTCGCGGGACGCAATTTTGTTACGGAAAGCATTCGCGGACGGGTGCCGCGTTTCGGCGGTCGCAGGTACACTAGTTGGCCGGAGGAACAACAGTGAAAACGAGGCGGGAGTTTTTGACGGTAGCGGGAATGGGATTGATGGGTGCGGCGGTGACCTCAGAGGCAACAGCCAATACGCCAGAGAGCTCGGCGCCACCGCAAGAACCGGCCGGAATGCCGCCCGCGTTCGGAACAGCAAAACCCGTAGGTCCGGAAGTTTCCGAGGAAACATTTGTAGAAGCTGAAAAACTTGTTCAAGTGAACCTAAACAAAACTGACGTTGCACAGGTGGCAAAAACGTGGCGCGTAAACCTGGCTCCGCTGTATGAGCGACGCGTGGGACCACGCAAGATGGAGTTACAAGATGGTCTGGCGCCGTGGTCGCGGTGGGATCCGGTGCTTCCGGGAACAAAAGCCGGGCCGGAGCGCAATCGTCTGGTGCGAAGCACGACTGACGTGGGGCCGCTGCCTTCGAATGACACGGACATTGCGTTTGCCACGGTGACACAACTTTCTCGATGGATTGAATCGAAAAAACTCACATCAGAACGGCTGACAAATATTTATCTGCAGCGACTTGAAGAGTTCAGTCCGAAGTTGCGGTGCGTGATTACACTGACCCGCGAGCACGCGCTGGCACAAGCGAAAAAAGCTGATACCGAAATCGCCAAGGGAAAATATCGCGGGCCGTTGCATGGAATTCCCTGGGGCGGCAAGGATCTGTTGGATAGCGCCGGAATCGCTACGACCTACGGCGCAGAACCATTTCGCAATCGCGTGCCCAAGGAGGATGCAGCGGTCGTACGCAAATTAAATGAAGCCGGAGCAGTATTGGTCGCCAAGCTTAGCCTCGGTGCTTTGGCGCTGAACGACATCTGGTTTGGCGGGCAGACCATGAATCCGTGGCTGCTGGAAGAAGGCGCGTCGGGATCGAGTGCCGGGCCGGGAGCGGCGACCGCAGCCGGCCTGGTCGGCTTTTCCATCGGCAGCGAAACCGGCGGAAGCATTGTGTCGCCTAGCATGCGCTGCGGCGTCACTGGGCTGCGGCCTACGTACGGACGTGTGCCACGAACCGGCGCGATGACGCTGTGCTGGTCATTGGACAAACTTGGCCCCATGACGCGCGGGGTCGAAGATGCATTGTTGGTGCTGCAAGCGATCTCAGGTCCGGACGCTGGAGATGTGAGCAGTGTTCCAAGCAAATTGGATTTTGACGCCAGCGCCAGCGTGAAAGGCTTGCGCGTCGGCTACTTGCCTGCCTGGATGAAAGAAAGTCCAGCGACCGACGTGGACCGCGCGGCGCTTGAGACCGTGAAAAAGGTAGGAATGATTCCCGTGGAAGTGCATTTGCCAGATTGGCCCTACGATTCGCTGCAATTGATCTTATTCGCGGAAGGCGCCGCGGCATTCGAGGAACTCACCCTGAGCCACGACGTGGATCAATTAAAAATGCAGACGTACGATTCCTGGCCCAATCTGTTCCGGCAGGCGCGATTTTTGTCAGCGGTGGACTTCGTGCAAGCCGATCGCATGCGCAGAAAGGTTGCGATCGAGATGGCGCGAATTTTCTCCGAAGTGGATTTGCTGCTGGTACCTTCGCTGCGTGACGAAATGCTGACCATCACCAATTTTACCGGGCATCCATCACTGACGCTGCGCGCGGGGTTCGTGGAAGTAATGCAGGCGCGCAGCGACTGGGCACCCGATCCGGCCAATCCACTGCCAACATTTTCTCCGGCGCGGCGCGTACCACACGGAGTAACGCTCATCGGAAAGTTATTCGAAGAAGGAAAACTGGCGCAGGCCGGCCTGGCCCTGGAGAAAGGCTTTGCCGTGGCACAGGAAAGGCCGAAAGGTTTTTAACTTTCAGGCGTTAGCGCGGCATGATGTATCTGAAAGAACGCCGGCCTATGACTTGTCTGACGGCCCGGGACGCGGTGCCTCATCAATGTCATGAGCGCGCCCGTTTTGTATCGGCGTACGCAACCAGGTTCGCAATGGCGCGATCACTTTCCGCCGAATTGAGTCCGCGCGTTGCGGCACATTTCCCGCAAACGCGCTGACCTGCGGCGCAAATGACGCAAAAAATGCCCGCCAGTCACGAACGAAAGATTCGGCAACTTCGCGCCAGTAAATTAGAAATGGGCTCTCAGTATGGCGTTTGCGCCACGCGTAACCGCTCGCTGGCGGGCGCTTTTCGCGTTGCGGAACAATATGCAGCGCGAGTTGTTCTTCTTGCGGCAGGGAATCTTCCGCAACCGCTGGCGGCTCTGGCTCCGTTCGAATCGCTGCGACAACCGTTTCAAGCTTTGGAGTTTCAAGAGCGGCTGGAGCAGGAGTGCTCTGCTCCGCCACGCGCGCTGTATTCAGTACCAACTGCGCTGGAGTCGCGCATGCCGCTGGATCTTCGTGTCCACGCGTCTCTGGCACCATAGGCGGTTCTTCTTCTGCCATGACAATGGAATCAGGGGTCGGCTGCGGCTGAATCGCCTCCGCCGTTGCGGGCGCGGCTTGGTACGCGTGAGCCTGGGTAATCGGCGCAACAGCTTCCGCTGTTGTTGCCGTTGCGGCCATCGCTCTCTCGACCACAGGAACTTCGGCCGTTACTGGATCTTCCGCTGCGGCCGGCGTGTCCGCGGCCGACACCGTCTGCGCAGGAGTCATAAGGTTCACAGGAAATTTCGGCGCGAACTTGAAGTCCTGATGAGTCGCACGGAACGGCTCGCCGACCAGATCAAATTCCGCCGCCACTCTGCGCACATTCCCCGGCGACACCGTGGTGCTGCGGTCCGCGTAAGCGCCAATCAACGCCTGCTCGCACAAGAGATTGACCACGCGTGGAATTCCTCGCGCATACGAATATATTGTCTCCACTGTCTCTGCCGGAAACGTTTGCGCGCCGGAGCCGCCTGCGCTGCGCAGCCGCGACGCAATGTATTCTTGCGTTTCTTCCAGCGACAAAAGCGGCAGCCTGCAGCGCACCATGATGCGTTGCCGTAGTGCGCGCGATTCCGGACGCCGCAATTTTTCTTCCAGCTCCGGCTGGCCTGCAAGCACGATTTGCACCAGCTTGCCGCGAATATTTTCCAGATTCAGCAGCAAATTTAATTCGCTTAAGGTGCGTAGCGACAAAGCCTGCGCTTCATCAATAACGATTACGGGCGAATCGCCTTCCGCCTGCCGGGCATGCAACCAACGGTGCAAAGTCGCCAGCAGATCGCTTTTCTTGGTTGATTCCACCGGAACATCAAAATCGCGCAGGATAAATTCGAACAACTCCGCCGGGTCAAGGTGCGAGTGAAAAATATAAGAACTGGAAAATTGCCGGCTCTTGAGCCATTGCAAAAAGTGCCGCATCAACGTGGTCTTGCCAGTGCCAGCTTCGCCGGTCAGCACCAGCAGCCCGCGATGAGCTTCGATTCCGAACATCAGTTCAGCAAGCGCGGCTTCGTACGATTGGCCCGAAAATAAAAAACGCGGGTCCGGCGATACGTGAAACGGATTTTCTTTCAGCCCGAAGGAGCGGAACATGTGCTCGTAGATTGTTGTTGTACCCGAAGTAGTCACTGGACACCTGAAGGACGAGTGCTTGGGCAATCGGATTGTAAGCGACCGGAGTTAGTGGGACAACAACAAGATGCGGCTTCTGGGAAAAAAAGTACTACAGGAACCTCTGTACTATGGCTGAATAGTACCCCGTATTAACCATTTACTTACGGGATGTCCGCACGCTTGCACGACTTCCTTTACTCACATGAAAGAGTCTGCGCCCGCCCAGCCAGGGGCAGCGTTGAAAGATGAAAATCTTGTAATTGTTTGTTGACTGCCGGAATACTTTCTTCATTTATTTGCTTCCACATCGCTAGATTTTTCTGCAACGCCACGCAGGTTTCGTGTGAGACTTTTTGCGCAGATGCCGCCGGCCGCATATCTGCTGACTCGATCATCCCGTAATACCGCGAGATATCGCGATTCATCGGACCGATCCCGGGCGCCTCGCGGCTGCCTTCCGCTGCATCGCCGGCGGCTTTTTGCAATTTTGTCAACGCGTCAAGCAAATCTTTCGCCTGCGGCTTGTCCTTCAGCGCCGCCTGTTGCAGCGCAATCGCAGTCTGCAGCGCGGAATATTCATTGTAAGCACGGTAGCTCGCCTCCATCGCCGCACTGATGGCGTGCGCAAGATTCCATTGCTCGATCAAGTCCGCAGATGATGCGTGAACGCGTGGGTCCAGGACCAACTCAAATTTCTGCCGGTATTGCTTGCCATCCACCGTGAGCACCGCTTCGTAAGACCCCGGAGGTACCAGCGCCCCCGGCGGCTGCTGGCGCGGGGTCTGCCCCGGAATCGCGTGATCCGGCAGCGTGTATTCGATGTAATCGAGCTTCCCGCCGAAATATCCGTACGTGAGCGTCAGCGGATCTTCGCTGCGCACATCCCATACAAAACGATGCAGCCCCGGAGTGGTATCGAGCACAGCCGCTGCGGCAAACCAATAATCCGGCGCATTCCCCACCAGCCCGTTCGAGGCCGTCGCCTTGCTCGAATAATGGCGAACGCGATTACCTTTCGCATCGAACACATCAAACGTAGTTTCGCTTTTCGGGTTATTTTTCAGCCAGTAATAAAAAATCGCTCCGTCAGGCGGATTTTCCGACGCGGGAAATTCCGGCGAAAGCGGCGTCTCATTATTGTTGTCCCAGCGCACTCGCATCGCCGTTTGCGGCTTGAAGAAATGTACCGGCGAATCCGCAGCCTTGGCGTTCAATTCGCGCAGGGGAGAAATATCGTCCACGATCCACAATCCACGTCCGAAAGTCGCCGCGATGAGATCATCGCCATGCACGGCAAAATCCGTGAGTGGCGCGGCCGGCAGATTCAGCTGAAATGTTTGCCAGTGATCGCCATCGTCAAAGGAAACGTAGGCGCCGCTTTGCGTTCCGGCAAACAACAGCCCTTTTCGCTTGGGATCTTCGCGCAGTGCCGCGGCCTGAATATCCTCGGGTAGACTGTTCACAATCTTGGTCCAGGTTTTGCCGGCATCATGCGTCCGAAACAAATAAGGATGATCGTCGCGACGCACTACCCCCACCACGTACGCCGTCTTGGCGTCGTGCGGCGAAGCTTCCACCAATTTTACGTCGCTGCCTTTCGGCAGATCAGCCGGCGTCACATCCTTCCAGCTCCCCGCCCGGAAGAGTTGCACCAGCCCGTTTGAAGTGCCTACCCAGATCATCCCTGCTTCCACCGGCGACGGCGCAATGCTATGAATCGCGCCGTTGCGAGCAAACTGTGCAGCGTCTTGATCATTGGCGTCTTCACCATCGGGATGGTTGAATTCTTCCTCCTCAGGATCCGGCTCGTGCCCGCCGCCAGCCGGCTTCTTCACTTCCGCGGGATGCAACGCCGACGACGTCAGGTCCGGACTGATGACTTCCCAATTCACTGCGCCATCCGAGGTCTTCAGCAAATATTGCGCACCGTAATACATCGTGTGCGGATCATGCGGCGCATAAATAATTGGCGTCTCCCACACCGTGTGATAATTCGCGGGCGGCACGAAAACCGTCGCCAGTTGTCCAGTGGTGCGATCGAGCCGCATCACTGTGCCGAACCAGCCGATCGAATACACCAGATTCGGATTCAACGGATCGGGCGCGATGTAGCCGCTTTCAAAGCCACCGGCGGAAAACCAATCACGGTAGGTAATTTCGCCGTAGTCGCTGCGATTTGGCACCACAATCGTCCCGCTATCCTGCTGCGCCGCGTAAGCGTGATACGGAAACGTGTTGTCTGTCGTCACGTGATAAAGCTGCCCGGTCGGCTGATTGAACCAATCGCTCCATGTCTCTCCGCCATTCGCACTGATGATCGCTCCTTGATCCGTGCCCAGGATCATGCGGTTCGAACCGTCTGGCGCAATCCATAAAACGTGGTGATCTTCACCGCTTGGCGCTCCGCGAAACGCGAAAAACGTTTTGCCGCCGTCGTTCGAACGATACGTACAGGTCTGCATTACATACACAACTTGGGGATGATTCGGGTCCACAAACACGCGGCTGAAATACCAACCGCCCTCGATGCGCGGATCTTTGGTTGCCTGCTGCCATGTCGCGCCGCCATCATTCGAACGGTACAGCCCTTGATTCATGATCGCGAACACGCCGCGTCCCGATGTTCCGGGAATTACAGCCAAGCCAATTCGTCCACGAGCCTTTGCAGGTAATCCTTCCGTTCCAGACTGCTTCCAACTCGTTCCTTCGTCCGCCGAAATATAAATCCGCGATTCACCTGCCAAGTCGCGTTCGCCAGGCTCGCCCGGAGGAGGGTTCAGCGCCGCGTAAAGTATTCGTGGATTTTCTGAAGCAGCCGAAATATCGGCCACTCCGGTAGCGCTGTCAGCATCCGTGAGCGTTTTCGTCCAGGATTTTCCGCCATCCGTGGTTTTGAAAAGCCCGCGCGGTTCGCTGGGAACGGCACTCCCGAAAGCGCCCGCGATCACCACATCAGGATTTGTCGGGTCGACAATAATCGAGCTGATGAAATGTTCTTCGACCATTCCTGCGCTGCTCCACGTGGCTCCCGCATCAGTGGACTTGAAAACTCCTCGGCCTTTGCCTTGTTCGCCAGTCGCCACATAAATAATATTTGCATTGGAAGGTGCGACGGCAATGGCGCCGATCGACGCGACGTGCACTGCGTCAAAGATCGGCTTCCAGGTACGGCCGGCGTCATCGGACTTCCAAACGCCGCCATTTGGCGTCCCCGCGTAATAAAGGTTGGGCTGCCCCGGAATGCCGACGACAGCGGTAACGCGTCCCGCGCGAGGCGTGCCCAGAAAACGCCAGCGCAGTCCGGAATACGCATCCGGCTTAATGTCTTGCGCGACGCAGGCCATCGCCGATAGCAAAAATCCCCCAAGAAACAAACTGCGAATTAAGTTTCCAATTGAGAAAGACCACGAAGATGTAGCCGGGACGGATGAGATCACGAATTTCTCCAGGGGAAATAGTCTACTACGGCTCTCGCGGCGGCGCTGCAGCATCACCTGTAATCAGACGCGCTCCGCGGCTGAAGGTCACGAATTGAATTCCCCATTGGATAAAAACCATCACCCGGCTTTGAAATTCCACGATGTAAATAAGGTGAATGAAAAGCCAGACCAGCCACGCCAACAAACCCGAAAGATGCAAGCCAAAAATATTTGCGACCGCGGCAGCGCGTCCGATCACCGCCATGTCGCCCTTGTTGAAATAGTGGAACGGCGGCGGCTCGGGTTTTTTCTCGACACGCGCTCGAATCACTTTCGCTGCGTAGGCGCCGCCTTGCATCGCCACCTGCGCCACGCCGGGAAGTGGCTTACCATTCTTATCGTTAGCCAGCGCCAGGTCACCAAGCACAAAAACATTCGGGAAGTTTGGGATGGTCAGTTGCGGCGTTACCGGAATGCGTCCAATTCGATCGGTTTGCGCTTCTGTGCGTTTGGCCAGCGTGCGGCCAAACTCATTAGTGGTTACGCCGCCCGCCCACAACACCGTTTTCGCGGCCAGCCTTTCCGTAGTAGCGCCGCGTTCGAACGTCACTCCCTCGGCGTCAACATTCGTTACCTTCACGCCCTTTAGAACTTTCACTCCAAGGCGAGAAACCAGCCGCTCCGCTTTCTCCGCAAGATCCTCCGGAAATGCCGTCAGTATACGCGGACCGCCTTCCACCAGAAGAATTCGCGCCTCGCTTGGATTAATGCGGCGAAAATCGTGCTTCAATGTTTCGTTGGCGATTTCGGCGAGCGCTCCCGCGAGTTCCAGCCCTGTCGCGCCCGCGCCAACAATCACAAACGTAAGCCACGCACGGGCTTCTGCCTCGTTCGCAGAGCGTTCCGCGCATTCGAACGCCAGCAGAATTTTCTGCCGGATGTTGGTCGCTTCCTCAACCGTTTTCAGGCTGGGAGCATTTTTCCGCCAGGAATCATTGCCATAGTAAGAAGTCTGCGAGCCGGTGGAGACAATCAACGAGTCATATTCGAACTGCGCGCCGTCGCTCAACGTAAGGAGATTTTTGTGGGGGTCAATGTCCGCGGCTTCGCCCAGCAGTACTTCGGTGTTTTTCTGTTTGCGCAGCACGCTGCGCAACGGCGCCGCTATTTCACCCGGCGAAAGCGAACCGGTAGCCACTTGATACAAAAGCGGTTGAAACAAATGAAAGTTGCGCCGATCCAATAACGTGACCTGCACCGGGGCCCGTTTCAGCGCCTGCGCCGCCGATAATCCACCGAATCCCCCGCCTAGAATCACTACTCGATGTATATTTTCCGCCACGATACCCTCACAAAAAGACTCCGGTGCCGGGAAGAATCCATCATAGTATTTTCCGCCATGCCACCGCTCTTTGGCTTTTCCGGCGCTGATCGCTTCCCTGCTTTATGATCATCTTTGTGATCAGCTCGCTGCCAAATCTTCTGGAAGCACTCGCTTTCCCCGCGTTCGTTTCGCTCTACATCTGGCGATGGCAAGAAGCCAGTCCCAAAACCTGGCTGATCTTTCCGGTATGGTTGCTGCTCAGCTTCGCGCTGCACCGGGACACTCCAAAAACAATCGGATGGCGAGCCGACAATCTGAAACCAGCCACACGACGTGGCGCTCCGATATTCCTTTTCTTCTTCCTGATCCTCGGCCTCGTCGGCGTAACTCTAGGAGCGCTTCATCGCGCCCCGGCCCACTTCATCGCTCCGAAACGCTTCGTCGGATATTTCGCATTTTGCCTGCTGCAGCAAATCGGCTTGCAATCGTTAACAATGAACCGTCTGCTGAAGGGGTTGCAAAGTCCGGAGGTAGCTGCGCTGGTTGGCGGTGTGCTTTTCGGAGCCCTGCATTGGCCAAATCCGGTGCTGGTGCCGCTCACCTTTATCGGCGGCACCGTGATGTGCTGGCTGTTCGCGCGTGACCGCAACATTCTCCCGCTGGTTCTGGGCCAGGCCATTCTCGGGGGCCTGGTTTGGTGGGCATTTCCTCTAGCCTGGCATCATTCCATGCGCGTCGGTCCCGGCTACTACACCTACATTCCGAAGTAACCATTCTCCGCCTATCTCCGCGTTATCTTTCTCTTTCTAAAATTGACCGCCTTCAGACTTTTCCCACACGCCAGGAATGCTCTGCGAGCATCTTGGACACTTCCCATCCCTCAGCAAGTTTTCCTCAACCTTGTGCCAGGACCGCCGAATCACTCGCAAATTACACTGCGGACAAAACGTCGATCCCGCATCCGTAACGATGTTTCCCTCATAGACGTAACGCAGTCCTGCCTCAATCGCGATGCTCCTCGCTCGATGCAGCGTCTCCGGCGGCGTCGGCGGCTTATTCTGCAACTTGAAGTCGGGATGGAACGCGG
>Ga0099829_10002091_pt1 | contig 11342 bp, 14 predicted proteins | sample CZO8metaG_3_FD_79336 | JGI IMG/M metagenome (GOLD analysis project Ga0099829, IMG submission 79336) | Vadose zone soil microbial communities from the Eel River Critical Zone Observatory, Northern California, USA - CZOApr15con2H2.8 metaG | ecosystem: Environmental > Terrestrial > Soil > Vadose...
AGACTGAAGCCTTCGCACCTCCTCGCACTGTACAGGCTCGCTGAGATAGGGGCCTATCAGCGGAACGTGCCCTACAGCACGAGCCTCGTAGCAAAGAGCATTGGTGTATCGCAGCAGACTGCCTCTCGTAGACTGATAGAGATGGAGAGGCTAGGTCTTCTCACCCGCTCGGCAGAGGGAAGAATCCAGACAGTTAGAATAACAAAGGAGGGTCTTGACAGTCTGACTCAAATGTACCGGGTGTTAAGATCGGTTTTCGAGGCTCCGAGGGTTGAGGTAGAGATTAATGCGCTCGTCTTCTCCGGCCTGTCTGAAGGCGCCTACTACATGGGAATGGAAGGATACCGGAAGCAGTTCAGGTCCAAACTAGGATTCGACCCGTTTCCCGGAACGCTGAACCTCAGGGTGAGAAAAGAGGACTTGGGTGCACGACGGGAACTTGACAGTAATCCTTTCGTCGAAATAGAAGGGTTCGCAAACAAGACACGTACCTACGGGGCGGTGAAGGGTTATCGAGCTATCATTAACGGAGAAGTTCAGGGGGCAGTAATTGTTCCGGTTAGAGCTCACTATGGAGAAGATGTCATCGAAATCATCTCGCCCGAGAAGCTGAGAACCCGTTTCAACCTCAAGGATGGTGACTCAGTCAGCATCAGAGTGATCTTCGGGGCTTAGTCCGAGTTGTCCAACGTGTTGCGACCCTCTGTTTGATCCCCGTACTGCTGTTGAGTCCAATAGGTCCGAATTTGGGAATCTGGACAACCCGAATAGGGAGACGCTCCTCTCTGAGAAGCTTCTCGACCGAGACTTTGATCTGCTTTTGGTCATGTCCTACAGAGATAATGTCCGGCCTTACTTCCCTCAATATGCCCAAGAGATCAAGATGCGGATGGCCTAGAATCGCTTTGTCAACTACTCGCAAGGAGCCCACAAGTTCTCTTCTCTGATCTTCAGGCAAGATCGGGCTTCGTCCTTTCCGACTCAGGACGGTTTTATCCCTGGCAACCACCACAATCAGCTTGGCTCCCTGGCCACCCTTTCTCTTGGAGGCTTGCAGGAATCTGACGTGGCCGAGGTGGAGAAGATCGAACGCTCCGGTCGCCAGAACGATTTTTCCATGAGCCAAGTTAATTCATTTCCGTATTCTTGAGTAGTAAACTACGGTTGGAAGAATGATTCTAGGGTCTGAGTGCGTGACTCCTTCGTCATAGCACTCTTCGCTCTCTCCACTGCGGTCCTCACTCTCTCTTCATTGAAGTCCCTCTCGCCGCAAAGGAATCTGACGAGTTCCTCTGTTCGAGGCTCCCTCCACTGAAGAGTGTAATGCGAAGTAACCTCGGGTTTGAGGAAGATTTGCCTGATTCGATTCAGGTTTGGTGGCGGTTTGAAATCCGGATTCTTTTGGGCTATGCCCTCGATAGTGCCAGTCTCTCGCAGGAGCTTAAGCGCTGTCTTGGGACCGATTCCCTTGAATCCGTCTGGATTGAAATCGGTGCCTATCAGTATTCCGAGATCTATCAGTTGCTCTTTCGTTAGCCCTAGCGATTCCGAGGTGGACGCGAGCTCGATCATCTCAGGGTCCACCTGAACATACGCCTCTCTCATCGGCAACTTCCTCTTTCCGCTTATTGCAAGATTCCTGACTAACCTAGTTGCGCCAAACAATAACGAGTCATAGTCTTGACTGACAGCGGCCCACACGTCACCACGAGCTGCCATGTACGCCGCCTGCGCCTCTCCCTCGGAAGGCGCCTGCACGTGTGGAACTCCAAGATATTCGAGAAGTCGATGAGAATCCTCAACCATCATGTCCTTCAGACTCGCGGTAGCCTGGGCGTATTTCTTAGCCTCTTCGACTTCTCCTCGAGAAATTGCCGCCTCATACTTTACCGTCGCCTCTTCTTTGACGGCTCGTCGCCGTTTGATCTCGGTCTCCTTTAGAGCTGGAGGGATGCCGTCGAACACGTAGACAAGACGTATTCCACGCTCTGCAAGATTTGTTGTCCGGTAGAGGAGACCACTAAGATGACTCGTTACTCGGCCCTGCCTGTCCATCAAAGGAGCGCCCGTTGGACCTCGTATTATCGCCAGGAACTGGTAGAGTGCATTGTAAGCGTCTACAGCGAATGTCTTGCCTGACAGCTCATCGAGAGTTATCTTTCGATGCGGAACGAGATCTCCAAGATCTACACCCAACTTAATCCGAGCCTCACGATCGTCCCGCGCGGTATTTCGCTGCTCTATTGGCAATCAGAGACCCGATGCTCCCTGCCCCAACTCCACCATCTATGTTCACGACTGCTATTCCCAGAGAACAAGACTGTAACATCGCAGCTAAGGCTGCGATGCCCTTGTCACCAAACCCATAGCTTCGGGAAGTTGGAACGCCAATGACGGGGACGTCAACGAGTCCCGCGACTACGGTGGGCAGAGCGCCTTCCCTCCCCGCGACAACGAGGATGACGTCTGAGTCCCACTTGAGTAGTTCGGAGAGTGGTTTGAAGAGCCTGTGCAGGCCTGCAACACCGACATCGTAGTAGACACGGGTCTTGCAACCCATCTCCTCCGCGATCACCTTAGCCTCTTCCGCGACTGGAATGTCCGACGTACCGGCAGTAAGCAATCCGACTCTACCTCCGGTCTGTTTAACCCTGTAAGACTTGAGCTTAGCTAGAATGATGCCTGGTTTTTCAAAGAATTGAATGCTCGATTTTGGAATTCGCTTAGCGCGGATTAGGCGCAAGTGTTTCCTAGTCGCTCGACTGACAATTGCCCGGCCGGTCCTTTTCACCATCGCTTCGACGATTTCTGCGACTTCTTGGGGAGCCTTTCCTTCGGCGAGAATTATTTCGGGTAGTCCCTTTCTTATTTCTCGCCCAACGTCTAAGTGGGCAATACGGGCCACTCTCTTTATGGCGAGCAGATTTGCTTGCTTTGTCAATCCCTTGAACCCGGCGTCGAATCTCGCCAAGCCGCTCCGCATGGCCATAGAGAAAGTTTCAGATGGACAGTTTAAATTACAATGTGCAGTCGTGTCCTCTGAACTTGGGAGAATCACTTCCTCAAGATCTTCAACGGAAATTCGACGCAGCTGTTTCACAGATTCGATTGAGCAAGGGAGCGGTTGTGGCGTTGTCGGCGGGTGTCGACAGCTCGCTCGTTGCTCTCCTTGCGTACACGACGCTCGGCGACCATGCTGTTGCTGTTACTGGAGTCTCTGAATCGCTCCTTCCACATGAATTGGAAATTGCGAAGGAAACGGCGAAGGAAATCGGAATCAAGCACTTGGTGGTTCAGACAGACGAACTTGAGAATCCCGATTACACGTCGAATCGCGCCGACCGATGCTACCATTGCAAAGATACTCTCTACCGTGAGCTACGGAGCCTCGCGGACAGTCTAGGACTTGAAGCGATTCTCGATGGAACCCAAGTTGATGATCTGATTGATGATCGTCCCGGATTCAGAGCCACCCAAGAAGCGGGAGTGAAGAGCCCATTGCTGATAGCATCCTTCACAAAAGCAGACGTTCGAGAGACCGCCCGGGTACTGGGACTCTCAGTCTGGGACAAACCCGCAATGCCCTGCTTATCCTCCCGAATCAATCATGATGAAGAAGTCACCACGGACAAGCTTGGAATGATTGGTCAGGGAGAGCTGTACATCAAGGAATTGACCGGGGTAAGGAATCTGAGGGTCCGCTACAGCAACTCTTCCGCTAGAATCGAGGTCGCCCCCGAAGAGAGGAAACTCTTCTTTGACGAAGCAGTGATGGACCAAATCGACCGAGCGCTCAAGCAGCTAGGTTTCATGACCGTCACATTAGACTTGAAGGGCTACACTAAGAAAGAAAGAACGCCCGCGGCAGACCCGTTGCTTCTCCCCATGGCCAGCCTATCTCAGGAATTAGCCCAGCACCCCAAGAACAGCCAGTAGTTCGTTCAGAACTCTGAACGTAAACCCCCAGACAACACTTCCGTCTACGATAAACGCTTCAACCAATATTCGTGTTCCTCTGATCTCGACCTCGGAGGTCCCCCTTAGCGAAGGAAGCTTCGACAACGAGACCCAGAACGCTTGTTGAATTTCCGGTCCAGTCGTCACCTGAGGTGGACGTTGGAGGCCGTACACCCATGGCTGAACTGTCATTTCGACTCGCCTTCCGGGATGACCTATACTCAAGGCACCCAGCTGCTCTCCTTCTCTGCCCAATTCGAATCCCACCTCCTCGCGGACCTCTCTCTCCAACGCTTCCCGCGTAGAACCATCGAACTTCTCAACCCTGCCGCCAGGGAGACCAATTTGGCCCGACCACGGATCGTTACTCCTCTCCATGCGGTGAATTAGGAGGGTGCTGAGTTCGTCGGCAGAGTCCTGGTAAAGAAGAATGGCTACGACCGCGTCCACTCTTTCATTGCTGCTTGAGCGAGGATTGGACGAGAGGTTCTCTTTCAGTCTCATCAATCTCTGACTCAAAGCCGTGGAAGGCACCGTACCCGTCGTTCAACCTCAACATTTCAGGACAATAAAAATGCGGAACCGATGAGTGGACTCCTATGAGTCGAATCCTTCCTTCCCGATCAATGGAACGAAGGCGACCCCTCCCAGAGAGGCCCGTTCAATCCGTCCTTTCTCATCTTTCCGGACTCTTACGAGTTCTTGCGGAAATAGGCGGCCGCCTACTGGGATCACGAGAATCCCTCCTGGTCGTAGTTGTCCTACTAGAGGTTGCGGAATCTTGGGTGCTGCCGCAGTAACGACTATTCTGTCGTAGGGGGCTCGATCTGGGTACCCTAGCGACCCATCACCCTGTACTAAGATTACACGGTCAGAATAGCCAGCTTTCTCTAGGTTTGACCGTGCAGCCTTGACTAGATCAGGGACTAGTTCTATGGTGTAGACGCGACCTTGGGGTCCGACCTGCTCTGCGATCGTAGCGGCGTGGTAGCCGCTGCCGGCACCTACCTCTAGTACTTTGTTGCCGATCCTCAGTTTCAGTGCTTCGTTCATTATGGCCACCATGTATCGCCCGGCTTTCCGTGCCGTGTGGCGCACTGATGGTCTGACCCCGATCAGTCGGCAGAGGAGTATCGTTGTAGGCGTAAGGGCGAAGCTCGTCCGAGACGAACAGTTCCCTCGGAACCTTCCTTATTGCCGCGGTCACTTCGGGGGATCGGAGTAGTCCTTGGCTGATTAGTCTCTGAACCATTCTCTCCCTTTCGCTGGCGAAGTTGACTGACCTAGCTATCTCCCTCCGCTAACTTTCTAGTTTTGAAGGATATTTAGCATGAAATGTGTACTCCTCTTCAGGGGTCTTTCATTCGATCTTTCATGCATACGGCCATCCAGCCATCCTGTCGACGCACCCAACCACACTAGAAATAACCACGAGCCATGAGCTGACTCATCGAGGAGACTGCGTTGTCGCGGTGAAATCCTCCAGCGCAGTTCGAGGCCTACCAGTAGGATTGAAGCGAGTTCTGTCGAGTTCGAGCGGACGAGGCCGACTCCGGTTGGAGGTTGGGGGGTTCGAATTCATGGTGGAGGGCAGAGGGGACCCTCGACTAACCTTCTCGCATGAGACGGACTTGGTCGTCAGGAAAAGCGGCTTCATTTCTGACCGAACCCTGATGATCCACGCGGACAAATCCTCGATGGACATCCCTCGAGACATGGTCCGACTACTTCAGGACTCGACTAGCAGAGTGACAGTTGAAATCTCTGCTATTGACGGCGGACGACTTTGAGGTCAACGGCGACTTGCCATCTCATAGGGGCCACTTCACGAACTCTGTGAATCCCCAAGACTCGTTCTGTAACGAAGCCGGACGCGTCGACCCCTTCTTCGATCTCAAGTCGCGAATCTGCTTCCCAATTCTCTCCTGCGAAAGTGTAGTAGTGGATAACGCCGCCCGAAGGGTGCATAGCGTCGCAGGCCTCCTTGATGAAGTCCTTTGACGCTGATGGATGATTCATTATCACTCGACTCGCACCTTGGGTAAGCTCTTTTCGGATGACGTCTCGTGCATCCCCGAGGTGGGCGTGGACCTTCGATTCGACCTTGTTTGCTCTCACGTTTTCTTGGAGTAGTTCCACCGCGTGCAAATTCGCGTCGATCGCGTCCACCCTCACATCGCCAACCTTTTTCGCAATCAAGATCGAGAAGGGTCCAACTCCAGCAAACATGTCTACAACTCGTTCACCCTTCTCGACCACCTGCGCAACCCTCTGATGCTCGGTGGAGAGTCGTGGCGAGAAGAAGGCTTTCGACAGATCTACTTTGAATAGACATCCATACTCTTTGTGAATTGTGTGGGTTCTATTCTCTCCCGCAATGTAGCGGAGAGGCCTGATTCTCTCAGCTCCCGACACTTCTCCGCTCTTTGCGAAGACCGACCGCACGTTCGGATGAACCTCCATTATCCCTGCAGCTATGATCGTCTCATACGCAGCCAATTCGGAATCTAGTTCAAGAAGTGTAATGTCGCCCACCACGTCGAAAGACTTGGGCAATCTGGACAGAACATCGGCCGGCACGCTCGCTGCCAGAGCTTCTTCGAGGGTTCGCGGGCGCCTCTTCCGAGGTTCGAAATCTTCGGTCCTTAGACTCGCGCTTGGAAAAAGCTTCCGCAGTTCATCAATCTCAATCGCGGTCGGGTTGCGTACCAGAGGTAGTGTAATCGTCTGATTGTCCTTCTTTACAGAAAATTTTCGATCGAGAAGTCCATTCTCGATCAAGCTCTGTATGGCAGGTTCGGCCGTTGACCGAGGAACTCGGAAGCTCGGCCTCTCAACATGACGCCTGGCGAGTGTTGTCTTCCGAGAAGTCAACTAGCCGGTCTCGGCAATCGGTAGAATCTCCGTCCTGGTTCTTAGTCTCTTAATGAACTCGAGATCAGCCAATGCGACCTCGGCCGACAGTCTCACATCCTCGTCAACATCTTCCAAGGCCGTCATCAGACCCGGCCTAGCCCGTTCGTCGCCAATCGAGCCCAATGCTACTGCTGACTCGTGTCTGACAAGAACACTCTCGTCTCTCGCCATAGCCTCTAACAGTGAGGGCACTCCCGACTTGAACTCTAGTTGTCCCATCGCAAAAGCTGCTTCGTGCCTGACCAGCGGACTCGGGTCTTCTCGGAGAGCTCGTGCCAATGCGGGAATCGCGTCCTCTCTCTTCATATCCGCCAGCATACAGACTCCATGGATCCTTAGAACTATGCTAGGTCGACTGTCCAGAACCTTACTAATGTAAGCCACATCGCCTTTTGAGAAGGCCCACTCCATCTTTTCCAGAGTGTCGAAGTCTGGTGAATAGTCGGTCATTCGGGTCGGCATAGATCTCGGTTCTACCGTCAACTCATCCTATTTGTAATTCTTCTCTCCTGCCAGAATGCTAACAGAGAGCTTGTTCTCGGCAGGAGGTAATGGACAAGTATACTCTTCACTATAGGCGCAATAGGGATTGTAAGCCATGTTGAAGTCTAGTTCGTAATCGTCCCCACCTTGCTCTTCAAGGTCCAGATATCTTCCGGCTGCATACGTCTCGCGACCAGATGTCTCGTCGGAGAAAGGTATGAAGAGCGACCGAGAGTACGGGTCCTCAGCAGATTTGTAGACGATCAATTTCAGGCTTCGTCCCTCAATTTCGAAAGTGAACGCTCCATATCTCATGTATGCTTGTCGGGTGCCCGTGCTGGTAGCGATCATTATGGGCTTGGGCGTGTCGAATCGTTCCAGCTTCGAAGTAACACGGTAACGGTCGTCAGGTGGAAAATAGTTCAATCCCTCGAAATTGGAGCGTTCGCTTGGTGGAATCGGGGAATCTATGTCGTTCTTCAGAAAGGAATCCTTGTCGACGCGGAGAGATAGAACTTCCTGTTCAAACTGGGTCTTCATTCTTGATTGACCCTGACTAGCACGACGACGGCTTGTTCTATTTTAGTCGGACTCTGATTTCTCAGCCACGACCGACGGTTCGTCAGAACCTATCGCTTTCTCATAGCATTCAGGGCAATATGGTCCACTGTAAACGCCGTGCTTCGTACAAGAACGTCGGACAATCTTGGTTTCCTTGTGAATACGTTTCATGACTTTACGAGGATCTGACTCGCGCATTGATTCGCCGTCCTATCAAGGCTAGCGCGTACGGGCCGAGGTGGCCTCGTCCAAATCTAGCTCTAGCTCGTCCAGGAGACTATTCTTTGTAGTGTCTGGGGGACTTGTTTACCATGCGTTCTATTGCAAGAAAGCATATCGAACCCCCAGTAACGAATGACCAGACAATCCTGAGGATTCCAGGGAGGGGAAAGAATAAACTTCCCAAGAACAACACTACCAGCCCAGCCACAAATATGAAAACATTCCCAACGGACTCTAGCTTCATGGACATTAGAGAACCGTAGCTGATGGAATTAGGAGAACTGTAACTAGGAGTCTTCGTCAACATCGGTCTCTATCTCGTCTAGCCAATCTATTTGGTCACTCTCATCTGGAGATCATCCTTAGCTCGTGGATTCTCTTTGACAGTCTCAGGACTGTAGCCATTCCTAGCTAACCTTAGTCCGTAGTTGACGATCTCAGTTTCTGATGTAGAAGGGTGGAAATTGTCTAGTTTATTGGCGGGCCCGGAGGGATTTGAACCCTCGACCATTCCCCGAACGAGACTCGTGGGCTCGTTCTTCAGGTTAAGAGCTTCAGCCTCGTTGAGCCTGCTGCTCTACCTGGCTGAGCCGCCCGGCCAGACCCTCGATGATCCGGCTTACGGGCCCAGAAGACCCGCCAAGTGCGCCGCAACTCCAAGATTTCTAATAAAGATTGTTGGAGTCTTCGCATCGACCAGCATTCTTGCGATTTGAGGAGCAAAGACTCCTGTCCGTACGACTTCAGGTGTTCCCAGCCCAATTCTCTCACGGTAACACAACCCTTCCGCGGCACGCCCTCGACGTCTCCTCTGGAGAAATCCCATCGGCCGTCGACAATAGATGCTGACCAGACTGCGCGCTTTAATCCCCCTAATAGCGCTAGCTCTAACCGTCTTCCTAGCGGCAGCCCCGCTCGTCGAGGGGGTAGGTCCATACAGTCTTACGATCAGCCCAACGGTTCCGGTCAGTCTTGGGAGCACGATCACAATGACCCTAACCGTAACGGGCGGGACGAGGAATAGTGCCTATACCGTTACATTCGATGTCGTAAAACCCAATGGGACAGGGAGCGCGACCGTTTCCCGAGTAGTAACTACTGATAATCGTGGTAACGGTGCCGTATCGCAATTCTATCCGGACCCCTCATTTACGGCGGTCAGCGGGACAGTTGCGACTGACGTAGGGGGGGTCTACAACGTATTCGTCAACCAAACCTCTCCAACCTACATCGGCACCGTGGCTACAGACACCTTCACAGTTAGCTCGAAATTGAATGTAGTGATTTCCCAGCCAATTCCGGGAACTGTTGTGCAGAGAGGACAAACCACAACCATTAGCACTACGGTATCAGCTCTCAGCGGCCCAGACAACGCCGCGGTAGTTCACGTATACAGTCCCTCGATGGTAAACCTCACACTGCAACAGACAAGCCCTGGAGTCTACACTTACAACTATCTAGTGTCCGCCTCAGACCCGACCGGGATCTGGACAATAGTCGCTCAAGCCAGCGACAGCATAGGAAACTCGGGACAGAGCACCCCCGTCAACGTTACTATCACAAAGAACGATCTTATCGTCCAATCCCTCGCGACATACAACTCGAAGGGCCAGCCAGTGACCAGCTTCTCCGCAGGCGACACAATCTACGCCCTCTTCCGAGTACAGTACTCATCCGGCGGAGCCTATCTCACTTCGGGCCAATACCCCGTCCAGCTGATCAACCCATCAGGAGCACTAGTCGCAAATCTCACCGCAGCCTATGACAGTTCACGCTTCGGATTCTACACCTCCATCGGCTTCCCAGTCTCTACTTTCGCGGCCGGCGGAACTTGGACCGTTGGAATATCTGCCAATAGCATAAACGACGGATATGGAAACACTGGACCCGGGGTCACCACCAGTGTCCCAATACAGATTCTAACCTCTCACCTAGTTGTCGACTCCTTTGTGACATATGACTCTAAAAGTCAGCCGACAACCAGCTTCTCGGCCAGCGACACGATCTACGCCTTTTTCCAGGTACACTACTCGTCCGGCGGCGCATACCTAACAAATGGTCGATTCGCTGTCGAGCTGATAAATCCCTCAGGAGTATTGGTCGCAAACCTTACCGCCACCTACGATTCCTCGCGCTCAGGATTCTACACGGCGACAGGCTATCCTGTCTCGGCCTCCACCACTGGAGGAACATGGACGATCGGGATATCTGCGAATAGCATAAGCGATGGTTCCGGAAACACCGGTCCAGACCTAACCACGACAATCCCAATACAGATTGTGCCTTCTCCCCTAAGCTACTGGCCTTTTGTGGTCGCCGGCATCGTAGCTGTTCTCGGGGCGGTTGTCACAGTAAAACGGTTTGACACTTCCCTCGAGGGATTCCAGCACCTAGAACAGATGATGGGCGGACAGTTACCGAGAGGCTCAAGCATTCTCCTCCTCGGAGACATCGGGAGTGGCAAGACAATACTCTCCTACCAGCTTCTTCACGACGAGTTGGAATCAGGCCGATTATGCGCACTGTTATCGTATGATGCATTCCCCGAGGATGTTCAAGCCAGAATGACGGACTTTGGCTGGGACATCATCTCTCACTTGAGGAAAGGTCGTTTGAAGATCATTGACTGCTATTCCGGTTTGGCGGGTCAGGGCGAGGGGGCCATCAAGGATCCGTCGGACCTCACTGAGCTGAATATTCAGATTACAGCCTTCATCGCAAAGGCGAAGGGAGGCCCAGTAACGGTGGTGCTGGACTCGCTGACCCCAATTTTCAACGGGGTTGATGAGAAACAGGCGATCAATTTCATCCAGACTCTCGGTGCGAAGGTGAAGATGACTGGTGGATTGTTTATAGAGACTGCTGCGAGGGGTGCGATTCCTGATGACGCAGCGGCGAAGCTCAAGACTATGGCTGATGGTGTTATCGAGCTTGGGATTGTGAGGTCGAGGGGGAGGTCGCATCGATTTCTGTCGGTTCCGAAGATGGAGAGGAGACGAATCTCGTCGGATTCTGTGCCCTTCCAGATTGATCGGACGAGAGGATTCGTATTCCGGGTTTCGCGCTTCAGACTGTTGAAGAAACGGCTTTTCGACTTCTTGGTCCAGCATCACATATTTCGGATTGCTGAATCTGGGAAGAGAAGGCCGAAGCCTCCACCGATCAAGGTACCTCCTCCTCGACCACGCTGAACAACAGGGAAA
>Ga0099829_10002101_pt1 | contig 11321 bp, 8 predicted proteins | sample CZO8metaG_3_FD_79336 | JGI IMG/M metagenome (GOLD analysis project Ga0099829, IMG submission 79336) | Vadose zone soil microbial communities from the Eel River Critical Zone Observatory, Northern California, USA - CZOApr15con2H2.8 metaG | ecosystem: Environmental > Terrestrial > Soil > Vadose...
GATGCTGTCGTCGATTTCCGGCGAGACGTAAACGCTGGCAAACGAAGTATGGCGGCGGTTGGCTTGATCGAAGGGCGAAATGCGCACCAGGCGGTGGACGCCAATCTCGCTGGTCAGCAGGCCGAAGGCATACTCTCCATTGACCGCGAAGGTGGCCGATTTCAGCCCCGCTTCTTCCCCCGGCTGGTAGTCGTAAAGGATTGTTTCGAAGCCGCGGCGCTCGGCCCAGCGCAGATACATCCGCAGCAGCATGTCGGCCCAGTCCTGAGATTCCGTGCCTCCGGCCCCGGGGTGAATGGTCACGATCGCGTTGCGGGCGTCATTTTCGCCGGAGAGCAGGCTTTCGGTCTCCAGCCGGTCTACCAGACTCTGCAGCGCGTCAATCTCGCGGCGAAGGTCGGCTTCAACGTTTTCGCCTTCGCGGCCGAGGTCGAAATAGGCGGATATGTCCTCGCCCCGGCGCACCAGATCGGCTTCGGTGGCGAGCACGTTTTCCAGGCGCTTTTTCTGACGCATCACCTGCTGAGACTTTTGCGGATTCGACCAGAGATTCGGATCAGCAGCCTGCTTCTCAACTTCGGCTAGCTGCTCCCGCAGCTTGCCTGCGTCAAAGGTACTCCCGGAGATCACGAACCTTGTCCTTCAGGGACGAATATTCTTGTTCGAGCTCTTCCAGCATTATGTTTCTGTCCTGGCGCGGTAAAAGAAATGTAGAAGCAGTCCCGCTAGAGAAATTATCGCACACAGATAAGCGAACCAGTCTCCGTGACGGGTGTAGAACGTGGTTACGTAGGTGAGGGCGTACGGGGCGTCGAGGGCGGCGCGGATCTTGCGCGGGATGCTGGCCACGACTCGCCCGTAGGGATCAATCGCGGCGGTCACGCCGGTGTTGGTGTCGCGCAGGAGCCAGCGGTTATTTTCCACCGCGCGCATGCGCGCCTGCTTCAAGTGTTGCGCATAGGCGCCGCTGTCGCCGTACCAGCCGTCGTTGGAAATGTTCACCAGAACCTCGGCGCCATTCGCCGCCAGTTGACGGATTTCATCGGGGAAGATGGACTCATAGCAGATGAAAACGCCGAGCTTGCTGTCGCCGGCCTCAAGCGGCGCGCGTGAAGTCCCGGACGAAAAGTCTCCGACTTCCTTGGTCAATCCTCCGGCAAAGCCGAACACTCGCTTGAAGGGGACGTACTCGCCGAAGGGAACCAGATGCATCTTGTCATAGCGCCCGACCCACTCGCCGCCCGGACTTACCAGGCTGGCGGAGTTGTAGAGCTGGGTGGCGCGTTCCGGAGTGTCACTGGCGTTGCGAACGCCCAGGCTGCCGACCAGCATCCAGGTTTGCGCCTCGCGGGCAATGTTGCTGACCGCGTCCCGGAACGCTGGGTCGGTGGTGTAAAACGGCGCCGGGGATTCGGGCCAGACGATCAGGTCGGGATGTGACCGCACTGCCGAAGAGGTCGAACTGGATTTCTCCTGAACCGCGGCGCCGGGGCCAGGATTACTTGGACTGACGCCACCATTCAGACTGACTCTGGCCAAATCCCGCAGCGTGCCCTCAAAATATTCTTTGGTCCAATCGCCACCCTGCAAAATCGGGACGTTTTCCTGCACCAGGCGAGCGCTCCTGCCGGCGGGCAGCGGGGGTGGAACGATCCATCTTCCACCCTGCAGCAGAGCCACGGCGACGATGGTCGCGAGCAAGAGCGGCTTGCGAGGGCTGCGTTGGCCTCTTTCCGCTCGGATCACGAAAGCCGCCGCCAGCGCGGTATTTACCACCATGATCTCAAACGACAGGCCATACACGCCGGTCACCGTGGAAATGCGGGCGAGCGCAATGTTATCCACTTGCGAGATGCCTAATAGATCCCAGGGAAATCCGGTGATGCGGGTTCGCGCCAACTCCACCGCAACCCACACAAATGGGGCGAGAAGAAGAACCCGGCGGTGCCCCAGAGCGGTTCCCCCGGGACTGGCTCCGCCGTGACTCGATGCCCCCGCGTCGGCGCGGCTGGATTGAGATCCGAAGCCACCGGGAGCATTGGCCAGCAGGCCGATCAGCAAGCCGAAGAGGCCGTGATACAGAGCGAGATAGAGGCAAAAAAGAAGCAGAAGCCCGAGGGCGGCCGCGGTACCCACACCGCCGTACTGGCGCATGGTGTTGTAGATCCAGTAGCAGGTTCCGGCGTACCAGAGAATGCCGCAGCAGTAGGCGAGAAGAAAGGCCTGGCCTGGCCGGGCAGGGAGCAGCTTGACTCCGGCCCGAAGCTGCAGCGTATCCGGTTCCCGCCCCCGCAACAGGGCAACCAGCAGCGGAGCGATCGCGACCCAGCCAAGAAAGTACAAATCGGGTAAGGGGAAAATTGCAATCTGCAAACCGGCAGAAAACAACACCAGCATCCAGGCGCTCTTATGCATTCGCCACGCGTGCATCCGCGACACTCGCCAAGCATAACAAAATGCAAACACTGGTTAATTCCCCTCTGCGATCTCTGGGGCAGTTCTTTGCGACCTTTGCGGTTAAAATCTTTAAGAAGCCGGGCATCACCAGAAACTTCGAAGACCAGGCAGAGCCGCGGATCACGTCCAATCGATTACCCAAATCAGTTTTCCGCCTAGTCCGTTTCGCTGCCCGTGGGCTATCATGGCTGGCTCGCATGGGGCGCCGCCTAGGGGATACCATTCATCTGCTACAGTTATTCACTTTGGGAGCACTTGGTTCTGCGATCGCTCTGGCCCCGGGCGTCGCCCAAGATAGGGAGATTTGCCCTGCCTTTGACGATTCCGGTCCAATGATCACCTAGCCCCTCCGCATGGGAACTCCCCTCCAACCCGCTGGCTCAACCGCAAACCGCGTTCGCATCGTGGTCGCAACCTCGGTGATGCTGACTTTTATTTCCTACTGGCGGGCCGCCGCCATCGTTCTCAACGACCTGGGCTCATCCGCGTTCTACGCCGCCGGTATCGCCGAGCAGGCCGTGGGAAAATCGGCCCCGTGGTTCATCCTGGGGGTGATGCTGTTCTCCTTCGCTGTGCGCGCCGTCTACGTGGAAAGCTGTTCTATGTTCGTCCGCGGCGGCGTCTACCGCGTGGTCAAGGAAGCCCTGGGCGGAACCCTGGCCAAGATCAGCGTTTCCGCACTGATGTTCGATTACATTCTCACTGGGCCCATCTCGGGCGTTTCCGCCGGCCAATACATCGCGGGATTGATCAACGACACCTTCGCCACCGCCGATGCCCATGGCTGGATCCCGCGGGCCATGCACGCCATCTTTCACGGGACCCCCCACGTCGACGTCAACTGGACGTCGGTAATTTTCGCCGTGGCGGTCACAATGTATTTTTGGTGGCAGAACACCAAGGGGATTCAGGAATCGAGCGAAAAGGCCCTGCGGGTCATGCAGATCACCACGGTGATGGTCATCATCCTGTTGGGCTGGTCGGCGTTCACCCTTCTGAAGCAAGGATTCCAGACTGTCCCGCTACCTACCGCCGATAACCTCAAGTTCAGCACTGAAGCTTTGGGTTTCATGAAGCACACCAGCCTGGCCCAGGATCTGGCCAGGAAGTTTGGCATTCTCGGCATCCTGATCGCCTTCGGCCACTCCGTGCTGGCCATGAGCGGAGAGGAGTCGCTGGCCCAGGTCAACCGCGAGCTGGCCCATCCCAAGCTGAAGAACCTGAAACGCGCCGCCATCATCATCGCCGTGTACAGCTTCGTGTTCACCGGGCTCACTGCGTTGCTGTTCGTGATGATCATCCCGGACTCGGTGCGCATCCCGATCTACAAGGACAACCTGATCGCCGGGCTCGCCATGTATCAGTACGGCCCGGTGTTGCTGAAACTGTTTTTCCGCGCCTTCGTCGTGGTCGTGGGCTTCCTGATCTTGTCCGGCGCGGTCAACACCGCGATCATCGGCTCCAATGGCGTGCTCAATCGCATTTCGGAAGATGGCGTCCTAACCGACTGGTTCCGCCAACCGCATCCGCGCTTCGGTACCACCTACCGGATCGTCAACCTGGTCGTCTTCCTGCAACTGTTCACCATTCTGGTGAGCCACGGCAATGTCTATCTGCTGGGCGAAGCGTACGCCTTCGGCGTGATCTGGAGTTTTACCTTCAATAGCCTGGCCATGCTGGTGCTGCGGGTCAAATACAAAGGCGAACGCGGATGGAAGGTCCCTCCCAATATCACCATCGCCGGTCATGAGATTCCTCTGGGCTTGGCCTCGGTGTTCATGGTGCTGCTTTCCACCGCGATTGTGAATCTTTTCACCAAGTCGATCGCCACGGTGGCAGGCGTTTCCTTCGCCGCCGGGTTCTTCCTCATCTTCACCGTTTCCGAGCGGGTGAATCGCAGCAAGCACGCCCTCGCCGAGCAGCACATGAAGGAACATTTTCAGTTGCTGCAAAGTGACACGGTAGAGCGCTCCGGACTGGGGATTCGCCCGGGAAACGTGATGGTCACGGTCCGCGACTACAACACCTTGAACCACCTGAAATGGGCGCTAGAGCGGATCGATACCCAAGAGCAGGACATCGTGGTCATGTCCGCTCGGGTGAGCCAGTTCGGCACCGCAGCTTACGATCTCTCCACCGAGCAGATTTTCAGCGATTACGAGCAGCAACTTTTCACACGGGCGGTTTCGGTCGCTGAAAGCTTCGGCAAACACGTTTCGCTGCTGGTGGTGCCGGCGCGCGATCCTTGGTCGGCTATCGTGCAGACCGCCAACAATCTGGAAGCTTCAGCGGTGGTTTCGGGATTGTCGAGCAAGATGAGCGCCCAGGAGCAGGCCTTTCACCTGGGCCATGCCTGGGAGGCGATGCCCGAGCCCAAGCGGCAGTTCATTTTTCAAGTCGTCTACCCTGAGTCCCGGGTGGACACTTTCCACATTGGTCCGCACACGCCTTCGCTGAAGACCGAGGACGTCCATCTGGTTCACCGCCTGTGGCTGAACATTACGCGTGAGCCGGGTCTGGAGACGCTGCATCACCACGACATCCTGACCGAGGCCCTTACCCGCTTTGCCCGCGAGTACTCCGGCCACGAGCGCCAGGACATTTTGCGAGAGTTGCGAAATGCGTCCGGAGCGACAGTGACATCCCGCGCTTTGGGGGACAGCGGCCAGTGGTCTGGCGAGTCGGTCGCACATCCGGTTGAAACGCCCGGTCCGGCCCCTTCCGCTCGTGAGGAAACTGCTCCGGATAAAAGGAGTGATGAAAAGGACGATGAAACGGATGAGGATAAAGACACGCCGAGCCCACCGATGGTGGGACCGTAGCGAGCGCTCTACGTAGAGCCGGCGGCTAACCTGTCAATCCTGTCATCCCGAGCAATCTTCGGCTCGCGCAAGCGAGCGAAGATTGTCGAGGGACCTGGGTTCTCGCTGGCACAACGCAGCTTCCCGGTCCCGCACAAACCCAGATCCCTCCGCTTGCCCTCACCGCGCCAAGCGCGGCTCCGGACGGCGCTCGGGATGACATTGATATGGAGCGGGTCCCCATTAAGGTTCAAGCGCCTCACTCGCGCTCCCGCCGCACGTAACCTGAGTCGATTAGAATGGTGCAGACCGATTGAAAGGACCGACTCCATGACTTCGACTTCTCCGCAGCTCACGCCCGATCAGGCTAAATTCATCTTGGATACATCACTGCCCACGCTCAGGAGCGAACACCAGATCACCAAGCGGGTAATCGAAGCCATTCCCCTGGACAAGGGCGACTACCGTCCCGACCCTGTTTCCAAGACCGCTCTGGAGCTGGCGTGGCACATTGTGGCGGCGGAGAAGCGCTTTCTGAGCGGAATACCCGCGGGCGCGTTTGATTTCAGCCCGATTCACCGGCCCGAGTCGATTAAGAACTCCGCGGGTATTGCCGCCTGGTTCGATGAGACCTTTGCTGCGAATCTAGAGAAGCTCGAAGGGCTCGGCGGGGAACCCCTGGTGAAGATGATCGACTTCCGCGGCATGTTCCAGCGTCCCGCGGCTGCCTTTTTACAGCTTGCGCTGAACCATACCATCCACCATCGCGGGCAGCTTTCCATGTACCTGCGGCCCATGGGCGCCAAAGTGCCGTCGATCTACGGCGAGAGCTACGATGCCACGCAAGAGCGGCTGGAGAAGGAAAGCAAAGCAAGCTAACCAGCCAGAGGGATCGGGAGGAGCAACCGTGATACAGCAGACCTCTTTAGTTGTCGTCTTGGCTTTGACTGCGTGCCTGCTGGGGGCGGCTTGGCAGGCGGATAATGACAGCAGCGTCCGCTCGCGAATCGTCGGAACCTGGGAGCTTGTTTCAACGGTGGAGTACTTGACTGACGGATCAAAACGGCCATACCCAGAAGTCGGACCCAACGGTAAGGGGTTCCTCATGTACACGGCAGACGGCCACATGTGCGCGGCCGGCATGAATCCTGACCGGCCAGCATGGCATGACTCCAACAAACCGACCGATGCTGAAAAGTTGCGGGCGATGGAGGGCTTTTCCGGCTACTGCGGGCGCTATGAAATTGATGCGGCCAGTCACACCATCTACCACTATCCAGAAGTCGCGTTGGAACCGGGTTTCGTGGGAACCAGGCAAAAACGACCCTACACATTCGATGGTGAGATACTGACCTTTTCAGACAAGGACACGACACCGGGAGTCGAGCGCTACGAAATCAGCTGGAAGAAGGCAAGGCCGATTTGATAGCCGGGCGTCCCTACCCTTCGCCTTTGAAGCCTAGCGGCACGACCGAGGTCGTGCCCTCCCGCAATCCCGCCTTCCTGCCCCGTTCGCAATCCGCCTAAAATCAGCCAATGTAGGGAGGCGTGAATGCCCCTCCCGGTACGTCCGTACCTTGCTCCCGCCCCCACCCTCTTCTATGATCGAACGAACAGGGTCCACATGCCCGACAAGAAGCCGCCCAAGTCGCAAGTCGCGGAAAACCCCATCGCGGACGTGTTCGAAGGCAGGCATCCCTCCCCAGCCGAAAAAAGCTGGGCGGAAAAGACCCTTCTGTCGACTCTGGAAAAAGCCCCCGAAAAACCCATCGGAGCACCCACCGGCACAAATCTCGACCAGCACGGCCACGCCCGCTTCACTACGATCTCTGGTACCCCAGTCCGGCGCCTCTATACCCAAGCCGATCTTCCCGAAGACTGGAGCGCGGAAAAATATCTGGGCTACCCCGGCCAACCCCCATTTACTCGGGGCATTCACGCCAGCGGATACCGCGGCAAACTTTTCACCATGCGTCAGTTCTCTGGCTTCGCCTCGCCGGAAGAAACCAACCAGCGCTACAAGTATTTACTGGAACACGGTGGCAGCGGCCTGTCCGTGGCGTTCGACCTGCCGACGCTCATGGGCTATGACTCCGATCATCCCGCAAGCGAAGGTGAAGTCGGCAAATGCGGCGTGGCCATCGATTCGCTCGAAGACATGGAAATCCTCTTCGGCGGCATCGATCTAGAGAAGACGACAGTCTCCATGACCATCAACTCGCCCGCGTCGGTGCTGTGGGCCATGTATCTGGTGGTCGCCGAAAAGCAGGGCGCAGACTGGACGAAAATCTCCGGCACTCTCCAGAACGACATCCTCAAGGAATACATCGCGCAAAAGGAATACATTTATCCGCCCGCGCCGTCGATGCGCCTGGTAGTGGACACCTTCGAATTTGGTTCCCGCTTCACCCCGAAATTCAACACCATTTCGATCAGCGGATACCACATCCGCGAGGCCGGCTCCACCGCCCTGCAGGAACTGGCTTTCACGCTTTATGACGGTGTCGAGTACGTGGAATGGGCGCAAAGGCGCGGACTCGATGTAGACGACTTCGGCCCCCGCCTCAGTTTTTTCTTCAACGCCCACAACGACTTCTTCGAAGAGATCGCCAAGTACCGCGCCGCCCGCAAGATCTGGTATCAGGTAATGAAAGACCGGTTCAAGGCGAAGAACCAACGCAGCTGGCTGCTGCGCTTCCACACTCAGACCGCAGGCGTTTCGCTGCCAGCCCAGCAACCCATGAATAACATCGCCCGGGTCGCGCTGCAGGCCATGGCCGCGGTCCTGGGCGGCACCCAGTCGCTGCATACCGATTCCTACGATGAAGCGCTGGCCCTGCCCACCGAAGAAGCTGCCCGCATCGCCCTGCGCACCCAGCAGATCATCGCCTACGAATCGGGAGTAACGCAGACGGTCGATCCACTGGGCGGGTCATACTTTCTTGAAACCTTAACCCTACAAATGGAAAAAGGCGGATTCGATTATTTCTCCAAGCTTGACGCCATGGGCGGCATGGTCAAAGCCATTGAGCGCGGCTATCCGCAGAAAGAGGTCGCGGAAGCTTCCTACCAATATCAGCGCGCTGCCGAAGCCAAAGAAAAAATCATCGTAGGCGCAAACGAGTTCGTCATCGAAGAAGAACCCCCTCACACTCTGTACATCGACGAAAGCGTCGCCCGCCAGCAGACCGCCAAACTGAAAGCGCTACGCGGCCGCCGCTCAAACGAAGAAGTGCAAAGGCGTCTTGAAGCTTTGAAAAAAGCAGCAGCGCAGGAACCTCAATCGCCCGCAAGCGGAGAGATTTCTTCCGCCAATACCATGCCCTACATCGTAGACGCGGTTCGCGCCTACGCCACGGTAGGCGAAATCTGTGAAGCCCTGCGAGAAGTCTTCGGGACTTACACAGAGGTGAGCATTACCTAAATGTGCTTGTGTGGCGCGGGCGCCCTCGCCCGCGTGCCTGCACGACGCCACTGTTCCTTCGCGGGGTATGTATTTGAGATCACAAATTGTGACCTCAAGTTGGAAGCGTGCACTAAGTTGAGATCGCAAAATGCGGCCTCAAGCTGCACGCGGCACCAAACTTGAGGTTGCAAATTGCAACCTCAAACAGGACGCCGCACAAAACTTGAGATCGCAAATTGCGACCTCAAAGAGGAACGCACTCGAATTAGCCCCATGCCAAAAAGCTCAACTAAACTCGCAGTGCCCGTGGAATCGCGGATCCTGATACTCCGGCGTCAGAGAGTCATCCTGGATAGCGACCTTGCGGAACTCTATGGCGTCACCGTCAAGCGATTGAACCAGCAGGTCAACCGCAACCAGGAGAGGTTTCCCGCCGACTTCATGTTTCCGCTGAGTGCCAAAGAAGACCAAGCTTTGAGGTTGCAAATTGCAACCTCAAAGAAAGGCCGCGGCGGACGCCGCTACCCGCCCTACGCCTTCACCGAACACGGTGCCATCATGGCCGCAACCGTTCTCAACTCGAAACGGGCGGTCGAGATGAGCGTGTTCGTGGTTCGGGCTTTCGTCCGCATGCGGGAGATGCTGGCCAAGAACCGCCAGCTTGCCGCGAAGATTGACGAGTTGGACCGCCGCCTGGAAACTCATGACTCCGCTATTCAAGACCTCATCGAAGCCATCAAGGAACTGATGATTCCCGAGGCCGTGCCCCGCCGTAAGATTGGCTTTCTGCCTCCTCCAGCAAAGTCATAAGCGCGCTGGCGAGTCGCCCGCGACCACGAAGACACAGGAGCTACTTTCGCTTCTGCCGGTACAGTGTTCCATCGACCTGCCGAGTCATCGCCTCGACGTCCAGCGGAAGTTGCAGGAATTTGGCCACTGTTTCCGCCGCCTCTTTCGGTTCGCGCAGGACAGAGTGATACTGCACACGGCTTACCTTCACGTAGGGCTTGCCGTTGAGCCAGGCGTAGACATCGGAGAGGTGTTCCTGGAAGGCCCGTGTCACCACGGTATTGTCGTCGCTGGGATTGAAATTTCCGCGCCGGCGCAGCATTTCGTCCTGCGATGCCATCACCTCCGGGAGCGGGCGTTGCATAAAAATCACGCGGTACTCGTGTCCCGCAGGAAGCGAAAGCAAGAGCTGGGAAATCACCTTCACCGCCTTGCCTTCCGCTTCGGCGATGCAGGCTGGGTCTTTGGGGAGTTGTTTGATGCGCTCCCATTCCAGATAGCCGCGCGGGTTGTCCACGTCAGCCCGGCGTTCGCCATCGGACAAGATGGGCACGCCGCCGGCAGCCAGCATCTGCATCATGAGTGAAGTGCCGGAACGGGGCAGCCCGGAAACAATTGTGATCATGAGTGCCTTTCGTGAAAGCTAATAGTAAACGGTGAAACGCTTGTGTGGCGCGGACCTGTCCTGAGCGAAGTCGAAGGAGCCGCGCCCGCGTGCCGTGAGCATCCGCAAAGCCGCGGGGGCAATCGTGCTAGACTGGCCGCCTTGTCGCCAACGACTCGAAGACGATTTCTGGGTCAGTGCGCGGTCACCGCAGCCGCAACCTGGCTTCGTCCGGGCCTAGCCCCTGCCAGTTCCGCGCCCGGCCTGCACTTTCCCTCCGAGCCGCGGCAGCGAATCGCGGTTGCTTCCTATCCTTTCCGAGAGTTCATCGCCGGCTCTGACCACAAACCAGGCAATCCGACGATCGATCTCAAAGACTTTGCAGCCCACGTGGTCGAAAAATTTAGGGTCAACAAGATCGAGCCCTGGACTGGACATTTTCCTTCCGCCGATGCGAAACATGATGCGAAATATCTGGAGCAGTTCCGGGCGGCTGTCGAACGTGCGCGGGCAGCGATCGTGAACATTGCGGTGGACGGCGAACATAGCCCCTATTCGCCTGACCGTTCCGAACGGGAGCAGGCTGTTGCCTTCAGCAAGCTGTGGGTGGATGCTGCCGTCGCCCTGGGCTCGCCGAGCATTCGCACCAATCTTCCACCGGCAAAAAATGTGAAGCCGGACCTCGATCGCACGGCTGACAGCCTGCTGCGCGTGGTCGAGCGTGCGTCGGCGAAGAATGTTGTCATCAATCTCGAGAATGACAACCCGGTCAGCGAAGATCCATTCTTCCTGGTGAAGCTGATCGAGAAGGTGAACAGTCCGTGGCTGCGCGCCCTGCCGGATTTCTGCAACACCCTCGCTGCCAAGGATGCCGACTATGCGTACCGCGGCATCGATGCGATGTTTGGCCATGCTTATGGCATCTCGCACGTGAAGTCTTCCGAGACCAACAGCCAGGGCATAACTGTGCGTGTGGATATGGCCAAGACATTCGGCTTCATGAAACAACACGGTTATAAAGGGTACTGTTCCATGGAGTGGGATGACGCGGGCGATCCGTACGCCGGAACAGCTGGGCTGATTGAGACGACCTTGCAATATCTTTCGTAGCAGTCGTCGGTCGTCAGTCTTCAGTCTTCAGCCTTCAGCACAACCCGAGCCCGTCTCAGTCCAGTGTCCCAGTCCAGCTTTTCCTGACGACTGAAGACTGACGACTGAAGACCACACGTTCTGCTATCCTCTGGGGCTCGATCCTCGTCCAATA
>Ga0099829_10002106_pt1 | contig 11306 bp, 11 predicted proteins | sample CZO8metaG_3_FD_79336 | JGI IMG/M metagenome (GOLD analysis project Ga0099829, IMG submission 79336) | Vadose zone soil microbial communities from the Eel River Critical Zone Observatory, Northern California, USA - CZOApr15con2H2.8 metaG | ecosystem: Environmental > Terrestrial > Soil > Vadose...
ACGCAATTCAATCTCTTTCGCTCCGTGGAGACCCATCCCAGCCCCCTTGTTTCAGTGGGATTCGCCTCCATAAATGATTCTCAAATACCCGAAACTGCGGCTTTCTGACTCAGTAGTACTAGCTCAAACTTCCTCATGATGGAGTGGACGGACTGAGCCGAAAAGCAAAGCGTCATCAGCACTTAAGGTCAACTCGACAGCCCGTGCTGTACCAAACGCTGTGCCGACCCACTGTCGAAGCGTACACAGGCGAACGATGTCGCGTTCCCACCTTCGACTGGCGGTTGCTGCGTATCGCAGCGTACTACGCCAAGCTACGCGATTGCGCTCTTTCAATGTTCAGTGCCGCCGGCCATCATCGCGGTCCGAATCTGGGGGCAGGAGTTCGAATCTCGTCGGGCGCGCCGCTGCCCCGCCTCCGGAGTTCGAGTGACTGCGGACGCCCCGGCGGCGCGCCCAGCAGGGCAGCCCGTGACCCGAAGCGAACATTTCGATTTCAGAATTAATGAGGAACCGAGTTAGCGCGCGATCCCAAACCGCCCGGTCGTCAGCTCCACTTGCGGCCCTTCATGTAATTGAAAAGAGATCTGCTTACGCCACCATCGATCGTCAGCGTCGTGGCCGTGACCCACGAGGCGGCGTCGCTTAGCAGATACAGGATGCCGTTGGAGATATCAGCCGGTTGGCCAATACGCCCAAGCGGCACGGCTAGTCTGCGGGACTCGCGTATGTCAGGATCGTTCAGGTAAGTCGTGAGAGGTGTTTCGATTGTCCCGGGAGCGACCGCGTTGACGCGGATACCATACTGCGCCCATTCAAGCGCCATCTGCTCGGTCAGCAGCGTGATGCCCGCTTTACCCGCGCTGTACGAGCCGGCTCCCCCATAGGGATGCTGGCCACCGATCGACGAAATGTTCACGATCGCGCCGGGCTTGTTCTCGCGAACCAGACGCGCCGCGAAAGCCTGGGACATCAGGAATGTCCCTGTAAGGTCGACGTCGAGCGTCTTGCGCCATTCGGCCTCGGAGAGCTCGATGAGAGGCTTCGCGCTCATCGAGATCGCGCAGTTTACGAGAAAATCCAGTCCGCCGAAGGCAGATTGAGCCGTCTCGACGGCGCGCTCGCAATCCAGGCTCCCGCTTACATCGAGTTTGCTGAACTTTGCCTTCGTCGCGCCCAACCTGGAGGACAGTGCCTCGCCGAGGTCAGTGTTCATGTCGCCGATGACCACATTTCCGCCCCGCGCAACGATGTCCTCGGCCACCTTTTCACCAATGCCGCGCGCTCCTCCTGCGATCACGGCGGTCTTGCCGGCAAACGAATTCATCGATTTATCTCCATCACTGAGCTGGCGGTGATTTTTGCCTTCCGGCGCTGCGGGCTGTCCCGGCCAGCGCGGTCCAGCGCACTCGGTCAAATCCGGGGTAAGTTTTCTCGAGGCTCTCGCGGGACCAATTGCCGGAGGCAAAAGTGGCCTCGCGTTCCTCGTCCCTGCCTTCCGGCACCGACCTTGGTTCCACTGCAGCCGCTGCCTGAAATGGACAGCCATCCCCGGCGGCGGGCCGACCGATTCAAATCGCCGTCATGCCGCCGTCGACGGGGAAGTCGACGCCTGCGACGAAGCTTGCCTCGTCGGAGGCGAGGAAAAGGGCAGCGGCCGCGATCTCCTCCGGGCGGCCGAGCCGCTTGAGCGCGACCCTCGCAGCATCCGCGGCCTTGACCTGCGGGACCATGTCCGGGGTCGGCGCGACCTGTTGAAAGATCTCCGTGTCGATCGGGCCCGGGCAAATTGCATTGATCCGGATGCCGCGATCCGCCAGCTCGGGCGTCCATGAGCGGACGAAAGAGCCGACTGCCGCCTTGGTAGCACTGTAGACGCCCAGACCGGCGAGGCCCTTCCTATCGGCGATCGAGGTGACAAGGATGATTGACGCGCCATCATTCAGAAGCGGGAGGGCCTTGCTGACAGTGAAGGCTAGGCCCTTCGTGTTGACCGCAAATTGCCTGTCGAAGCTTTCCTCAGTCATCTGGGCAAGCGGCTGAGCTTCGACGATGCCGGCCGCCGCGAAGATGACATCGATCTTGCCCTTCTCGCCGGCGATCCTGGCATAGAACCGGTCGAGATCGGCGAGGTTCGATACGTCAGCCTGCATTGCAACGACATTGTGGCCGATCAGCGATTTCGCCTTGCCCAGTTCCGTCTGGCGGCGCCCGGTAATGTAGACGAACGCGCCTTCATCAACAAAACGCCTGGCGGTGGCGAGACCTTGTCCGCTACCACCACCAGTGATGACGGCGACTTTTCCTTGGAGCTTTGCCATTTGAAATCCTCTCTTCACAGAATGACGGCAGCTAGCATGTTTGAGGAGCGGTGCGAGCCGTCCGTGGTGCAGAGCTAACGCTATGTCCTGAAGACGGGTAGGCGGCCTGATCGAATATCGTTTATTCCAAGCTGGAATTATCCCTGTTCGGAGGCACGGCCCGAAATTGGATTTGCCTACCGGGAGGCAACAGCGAACAAAAGTCCAGCTGTTACGAGGCAAAGGCCACCCATCTGTGGAAGGGTAGGAACATCGCCCGTAATCGGGATACCAATTAGCAGCGCCGCAGCGGGAACGAACGCGGGAAAGGTTGCAGCCTTTGTCGGCCCGATTAGCTCGACGGCTTTGGCGAAGGCGATTACCGCGACGACACCTGAAAGAACGCCCTGGACGAGCACCTGTACCGCGATCATAGCCACCGTACTCGAAAGGAGCCGCTGCCAGCCGCAGACTGCGAATTGAACCGGCACATAAATCAAAGCAGAGAGCGCGGACACAGCGGCAGTTGCCGCCAGTGGGCTGATCGACCAGCGTTTGGAGAGAATAGTGAAACCAGCCCACATCACGCCGGGGCTCAAGAACATCGCATCGCCGACAGGCGTCAGTATCGTCCCAGACAAAAGTCCCGGTCCGGCAACTAAAATTAGGCCCAAAAGCATGATAACCATGCCAACTAGCCGCTGCGCGGGACTGCGCTCGTGGAAAACAAGAGCGGCCAGAGCGACGCCACCCAATGTCAATCCAGCCGGCTGGAACACGGCCCCGTGCGCAAGCGGCGCGAATTTATAGCCACTGATGCCAATGAGGACGAACAAAGGCCCGGCGAGTAGCGCCAATGCCGCCGCACGTCGCCAGCCTATCCCGCCAAGATCAGCCGGTCGGTGCGTCATCAACCAAGGCAGCATCAAAATTCCGACGACGCCATAGCGGAACACCGCGATGTCAGACGCACGAAGACCCGCAGTTATTCCTAGCTTCGACAAAGCAAGATAAGAGCCCCAGATCAGCGCAGCACAAACACCCAGAGCAGCGCCGCGCAGCCCTGGCGAACTCAAGCGGGAGCGAACAATTAAAGTCAGCCGGTGAGGAGCAGGCACGGAGCTCATGATGTTCGATCCTTTTGTGGGCGCGCTTGGTTTTCGGCGGCATAGATCAGTTCGCGGCTCTCAATTCCAAGAGCAAACCGAGAACTAAATGTAATTCCGGGCGGGAATGGCAGGTCTGGTGAGGTTGAAATCGAATGAAGAACCGTCTGGGCCGTGCGGAGGCGGAGTTCTCAAAGTATTCCCGCGAAAAACAAAGTCAGAATACCGGGACCATGCAGGTGCAACTTGCCCGTCAGAGAATGAGCTTCGATCAGCGAAGTTTAGCAGAGTCAGGCGAGATTAGAGTTTAGAACCGCCGTCAACCGCGATCGTGTCACCTGTAATCCAGCGTGCATCATCCGAGACCAAGAAGGCGACGACGGAGGCAACGTCATTGGGCTGGCCGATGCGCTTTAGCGTTTGCATTGCCATGACGGTGGAACGGCCTTCTTCAGTTTTTGTAAAGTTCGACATGTCCGTATCGATCACGCCCGGTGCGACCGCGTTGACGCGAATACCGCGGGGGCCCAGTGCTGCCGCGAAATATTTGACTAGCGTGTTTATGGCGCCTTTTGTACTCGCATAAGCTGACAGGGCGCCGATCGCAGTTCGCGCTCCCAGCGAGGATACAAACACGATATTGCTTCCGCTACTCAGGAAGGGAAGTAGTTGCTGTACAAGGAAATAGGGCGCCCGAACGTTCACGGCGAATAATTCGTCGAATTGCCGCACCGTCATATTCTCAAAACTTGTCGCATTCGAAATCCCCGCATTCGACACAAGGATGTCGAGCCGGTCCCCGACCAGGCTGCCAACTTGAGCTGCCAGAGCATGAGCACCATCGGGCTTCGCCAAATCGGAGGAAATCGCGTCGGCATGGCCGCGGGCTTTGCGAATCTGGTCCACTACGGCATTGGCTTCGTCGGCTTTGCGGCGGTAGTGCACGATGACTCGCGCACCTGCACCGGCGAGAGCCAAAGCAGTAGCGCGGCCCATTCCACGCGAGGCGCCGGTTATGAGCGCAGTTTTGTTAGTAAGATGGGCCATGTATTAGATAACTTTTTCAATCGTGATCGGCAGATCGCGCACGCGCTTCCCGGTCGCATGATAAACAGCGTTTGCTATCGCGGGCGCGACCGACACGGCCGTCAGCTCGCCAAGACCCTTGACGCCCAGCGGGCTTGCTTCGCCATCGAACCCGCCAACGAATAGGACGTCGAGTTCCGAAATGTCCGCATTGGTCGGAACGAGATAGCCGGAGTAGTTGCGGTTGATGAATTGGCCCGACGCCGGATCTATCTCCGACTGCTCCAGCAGGGCTTGCCCAGTACCCCAGATGATGCCACCGATCGCCTGGCTGCGCGCCGTCTTGGGATTGATGATCCGACCCGCATCGTAGGCTCCGACGAACCGTTTCAGACGCACAAGCCCGAGGTCCGGATCGACGCTTACCTCAGCAAACACGGCGGAGAAGCTGAAGATTGCCATGGGACCCTTCGATTCCTCAATCGGGTCATAGTCGCCGTTGCCCACGAGGCTGGACAGCCCGTTCCTCGCAAGTAGCTCTACGTAGCTCACATTTAGAGTTTTGTTCCGGAACGCGAGCCCGCCCTCATCGACAATGATGTGCTCGCGCGCCGCACCGGCAAACAGTGGGTCTCGACCAGTAAACGCCAGTTCGATCGCTTTCTCGCGCGCCGCCTGTGCCGCAAGCATAACGGCCGCGGTCGCATTGGCCGTCGTAGCCGATCCGATGGCGGGGTGTGACTCCGGGAGGCGGGTGTCACCGAGCCGCACAGACACTCTCTCAGGTGATATGCCCAACGTGTCCGCGGCGACCTGCGCCATAACTGTATAAGTGCCGGTGCCGATGTCATGCGCGGCGGCTTCGACCAGCGCCGAGCCATCGCCGTTCAGCGTTACCCGCGCTTTTGCTGGCCACCGCCAATGCGTATAGATCGCTGTGGCCATACCTTGCCCGATGAGATATCGCCCATCGCGCATCGAACCCGGCTCCGACGTGCGCTTCTCCCAGCCAAAGCGTGCTGCCCCTTTGGTCAGGCATTCGCGCATATCGCGCGAGGAGAACGGCCGTCCGCTGTACGGGTCGGTATCGCTGTCGTTTCGCAGGCGCAGCTCGACCGGGTCGACGCCGGTCGCATACGACAGCTCATCCATCGCGCATTCGAGAGCGAAATGACCTTGCGCCTCCATGGGCGCTCGCAACACCACGGGCGAGTTGCGATTCACATGAACGACTTTGTGGCTCGTGCTGATACCACCGCTGGCACGCCACAGGTGGCGACTCGCCATGGCGGCATATTCGACGTAGTCGTCGAATACCGAGGTCGGGTTGACACTGTCGTGGCGAATGCCGGTCAGCTTGCCGTCACGATCCGCGCCGAGAGCGATGCTCTGGACAGTCGCCGGCTGGTGGCCGACCATCGAGTACATCTGCGCCCTGGTGAGCTGCAAACGGAGCGGCCGGTTCACCACTTTCGCGGCAACGGCCGCAAGCAGCGTGTGCGGCCAAGACCAGGATTTGCCGCCGAACCCGCCGCCCAGAAACTCGCACACGACATTGATTTTCTCCTCGGCAATGTCGAGTACGAGCGCCACCAGCTTTCTTGTCCCGACGACCATCTGAGTGGAGTCGTAGAGCGTCAACGTCCCGACATCATCCCAGACCGCCAGAGTGACATGCGGCTCCATGGGATTGTGATGGCGGTCGGGCATCGTATAGGTCTGTTCGATCTTGACTGCGGCCTCGGCGATCGCCTTATCGGCATCGCCAATCGATGACGAGAGCGGCCACATGCGCTGTCGAGGCTCGATGGCGTCCTGCTTTGCCGTTCGCAGGTCGAATACCGTGGGCGGATGCGCTTCGTACGCCACCTTGATCAGCGTGCCTGCATGGGCCGCCTGATCGGGCGTGGTCGCAACCACCAGCGCGATCGGCTGGCCCGGATAATGAATCTGATCATCCTGAAGCGGTAGGTATGTTTGCCCCTGCGGGTGCAGGTGACTCCAAGGCAACGCTTTCATCCGCGGCATGCTTTTGTGGTTGAGCACCGCGAGCACGCCAGGTGAACTTTCAGCGGCGTTGGTATCGATCGATACTATTCGGCCGTTGGCAATTGTGCTGTAGACAATGACCGCGTGGGCGGCCGTTTCGAGTGGAATGTCGGCCGTGTACCGTGCACCGCCGGTCACCTTGACACGGCCATCAATGCGGGAGATCGGTTGCCCGATGGCGTTCATAGTCGCGCTCCCGCAGTTTGCAATGCGCGTAGTGCGACGCGCTCCGCCAGCTCGACTTTGAAGGCATTTTGAGCGAGCGGGCGAGCATCAGTGAGCGATGTAGCGATTGCTGACCTGAGCCGGTCGCTATCATCCAACGAAATTCCGCGGAGGCTGCTTTCCGCCGCTGTGAGCCGCCAGGGCTTGTGCGCGATGCCACCCATCGCGAGTCGCGCGGAGCGGATGCGCCTGCCATCCCTTGCGATCGCAGCCGCAGCCGAAACGAGCGCGAACTCATACGACGCGCGGTCACGCACCTTGAGGTAATGCGAGGCGTGCGCCTCCGGGTTCGCCGGCACTTCGATCGCGATAATCAGATCGCCCCGATCAAGCACGTTGTCGCGCTCGGGTGTGCTGCCGGGCAGCTGATGGAAATCTGTGAACGGAATTCGTCGTTCACCCGCCGGTCCCCGCACGAGTACGATCGCGTCCATAGCTGCAAGCGCGACTGCCAGGTCGGATGGGTTGGTCGCCACGCAGGATTCGGACCATCCGAATATTGCGTGATTGCGATTTAGCCCGCGAAGGGCCGCACAGCCGGAGCCGGGATTCCGCTTATTGCAGCGGCCATCAGTCTCGTCCCGGAAGTACGGGCAGCGCGTTCGCTGCATGATGTTGCCGCCGATGGACGCCATATTGCGCAACTGACCCGATGCGGCGAACAGCAGCGACTCGGCAATCATAGGAAACCGCCCACGCACTTCCACGTCGGCAGCAACGTCGCTCATCCTGGCCAGCGCCCCGATGCGCAGGCCGCCGTCAGGCAGCGCATCGATTGCCGCCATGTTCGGCAAGCCATTGATGTCCAGGAGATGCTCCGGAAGCGCGGCACGATCCTTCATCAGTCCGATCAGATCTGTTCCGCCAGCTATGAAGGCGAGCTGAGGGTCCAGTGTGTGGGCCGTGATCGCGTCAGCGAGATGACCGGCTCTGGATATTGAGAACGCGTGCACGGCTCAGTTCCTTGCCAGTTCCGCGACTGCTTTCAGGATATTTGGGTAACAGGCACACCGGCACAGGTTGCCACTCATCCGCTCCCGAATGTCTGCGTCTGTAAGGTCTGCGGCGTGGACCGCGCTACGCACGTCCGCCGTGGCAGCACTCGGCCAGCCGGCTTTCGCCTCCTCGATCATGGCTATGCCTGACATGATTTGGCCGGAGGTGCAGAAACCGCATTGGAATGCGTCGTGCTCAATGAACGCTGACTGGAGCGGGTGGACCTTGCCGTCTCGCTCCAGCCCTTCGATCGTCGTGATGCGCTTTCCATCCTGCATGGCCACGAGCGCCATACATGAAAGAACGCGCCTGCCTTCTATGTGAACAGTGCAGGCGCCGCACTCACCGCGATCGCATGCCTTCTTCGTGCCGGTCAGTCCTAACTTTTCGCGCAACGTGTCAAGGAGTGTCATACGCGGTTCAACGGTAATGGCACGCGGCTGGTCGTTGACGATCAGGCTCACAGCCACCGTCGGACTGTGCAGCTTGCCTTCGACGTCGCGGGAGGTTTTATCGGCTGCCACGCCGCCGGACCCAGGCGTCAGGGACTTACTCATTTCGCCCTCGCGACATCGGCAGCGCTGATCCCCTCTAGCGCCAGCCCATAACCCACGCCTTCGTCGATGATGCGCCGCAGTTTCTGGGTGAGCGCAATGCGCGTGTATCTCGTTGTCAATGGCGGGAGCTTGGAGAGTCCTTCGGCAATCTCGCGCGCACGGGGAAGCAGCTTGTCGGCAGGCACGATCTCGTTGACGGCGCCCCATTCCTTGGCGGTCTGGGCATCAAGCTCCTGGCGCGTGAGGATGAAGTAGCGGCCCCGTATCGTGCCGATGGCTTCCTGCCAGAGCAGATTCACGCCGTCGCCGGGCACGATGCCGAACTCGAAATGTGGCTTGTCCTGGAAAACCGTCGATGGTGTGGCGAGCACAATATCAGCGAGCAGAACGTATTCGGAGTGCAGCCGCACGGGGCCATTGACTGCAGCAATGAGCGGCACCTCGATGTCCAGTATATTCATGAGGATCTTTTTGCCCTCACGATAGATTTTGTCGTAGCCTTGCGGCGTAAAGAAATCGAAGCCCTCAGGATTGATCGTCTCCATGAAAGCTTTGCCGCTCCCGGTCAGGATGACCACGCGATTATCAGGGTCAGATCCGACCGCATGAAACAAGTCGACAAACTGCTCGTGGGTATGCCCATTGAAGACCAGCGTGTGGCTGTCGGTGTGAAGCGCCACTTCTAGGACGCCCGTTTTGGAACGGGCCAGACGAGCATTGGGGAAGCTGTTCCGATAGGCATCAAAGCGGGACATCGAATCCTCTCTTTCAAGCTGGCAGCGGATGAGCGCGGGCGGAGATGGACCTCGACCTCAGCGCTGTGTGACGATCTCACTCAGCGAGCGGAGGGCCTCATGAGCTGCAGGAAATCCCGCATAGCCGCTTATCTGGAGCAGCACCTCACGCAGCTCGTCCACGGTCCACCCGAGGTTCAATGCGCCGCGCAAGTGCGTCTTGAGCTCTTCGTTCTGTCCGATGGCGGCGAGCACCGACACCACCACCAGGCTGCGATATTTCAGCTCCAGACCGGGCCGATTCCACACTCCACCCCAGATGTGCTCGACGGCAGTCTTGAAAAACGGCGCCAGAAACGGATCGGTTGGTGCGTTCTTCTGAACACCAATTACGCGCTCTTTGGTCGATGCGCCGCTCGGTCTTGCGTCCTGTGTCATAGTTACCTCCTCAGTGACTCTTCTATTAGGCGTCACTTGTGCATCACTTGGTGGCTGAGCCCGCGCAACCGAAGCCCAAGCTGATGCTCGCAGAGATGACAAAAGGACCAGCCTTTAGGTAGACGCCGCCTTCGAATAAGATTTATTCCGCGTGGAGATAACGCCGCGACGAGGCAGCAAGATGGATCGAATGGCAGCTATGGAAGCGTTCGTGCTCGTGGTCGATACGGGGTCATTTTCCGCCGCCGCACGCCGCCTCAACGTCGGACAGCCGGCGGTCTCAAAGTTAGTCGCACAATTGGAGGAGAAGCTCGGGGTCAAGCTGCTAGTGCGTACGACACGAGGACTGACGGCGACCGAAGCGGGCCTTAATTACTACGAGCGGGCACGGAGATCGATCCAAGAGGCGGACGAGGCGGAATTGGTGGCGCGTGGTGCGGGCAAGAGTCTCACTGGTAGACTCCGCATCGCCGCTGCAGTCACGTTCGCGCGCATTCACGTGATGCCACACCTGCCAGAATTCCTGCAGCAGCATCCGGACCTGGAAATTGAAGTTGTACTCGACGATCGCAATGTCGACTTGGTGCGGGAAGGCATCGATGTCGCTCTTCGCATGGGACGACTCGCCGATTCCAGCTTGGCAGCGAAGCGCGTGACAAGTGGTCGGCATGTAGTCGTTGGTACTCCGGCCTATTTCGCGAAGGCTGGTGAACCCACAGAGCCGTCCGGCCTCACCGCGCACGAAGCCGTGATTTATGACCAAGCTGGCGGCGGCGCGGATTGGAGCTTTGAACGCGACGGGGCAGAGGTTGTGGTCACGTTAAAGGGCCACCTACGCGTCAGCGCCGCTGAAGGAGTGCGTGCCGCTGTGCTGGCAAACGCCGGGCTCGCGATCACGTCCGAATGGATGTTCGCGCCCGAAATAGCGAATGGCACGGTGACGGTTGTGCTGCAAGACTGGAAATTGCCTCAGATCGATCTCTGGGCGGTATACCCAACAGGGCGGACGGCGACCGCTAAGGCACGCATCTTTACTCAGTTCGTCCAAGAGGTCATGCGTCTCCCAAACGGCACAAAACCAGAGACGTCTTGATCTGCTCAGCGCCTCAAATGTCCGCTGGCCCATAGCGCCAGTTCGCTGCAGTGCATTGATGCATCGGCTATCAGGGTGGAGCGGACAAGTCGGACCGTCTTGAGGTGACTCGGAGCAAGTATATAGGCACGGCGAGCAGCTCGCGGCTCTTGCAACGTCGTCGGCACGGGAGCCGCTGGCGAACAGGCGGCTTCTCTACGATGAGAAACGCCTTCGTGGGTCATCCCGCCGCAAGCAAGTTTTCTTCCTCCGCGACCGCCGAAGCTACAATCGGAGCATTGCGGGCCTAGCCAAGCCGGAGGCTTGACAGGCCTGCCGACGCCCCTTACATAAAGTTAGTTGACTGACTTAGGCACGAACATGGCTAGGACGCATATCGATAAACGATCGCGGCTGGTTAGTGCGGCAGTGGGCTTGGCGTACCAGAACGGGTTCGGCGCCACCTCGCTTGCCGACATCGCGCGCGAAGCCGAGGTTCCTCTGGGCAACGTCTATTATTACTTCAAGACCAAGGACGACATTGGCGATGCGATCGTCGAGCTGAGGCTGGCGCAGCTGTCCGCGCGGCGGCAGCGATGGAACGAAGTTGGATCGCCCAAGGATCGGCTTTGCGCCTGCGTCCAAGACGTCTTCGAGAACAAGGATTTCCTGGCACAGCGCGGCTGCGCGGTCGGGACGTTTTGCTCCGAGCTCCACAAGGCGGGCGGCTCGGTCGCCACCAGAGCGACCGAGATCTTCGCTCAACACCTGGCCTGGATCGAGAGCCAGTTTCGGGCACTCGG
>Ga0099829_10002112_pt1 | contig 11299 bp, 9 predicted proteins | sample CZO8metaG_3_FD_79336 | JGI IMG/M metagenome (GOLD analysis project Ga0099829, IMG submission 79336) | Vadose zone soil microbial communities from the Eel River Critical Zone Observatory, Northern California, USA - CZOApr15con2H2.8 metaG | ecosystem: Environmental > Terrestrial > Soil > Vadose...
AAGACCCGGACCTGCGATGACCTGCTGTTCAGCAAGCTCGAGGTCTACTTCTCACCACCCCAGATAGTCGACCTCGTGGTGACCACCGCCTGGTACCACCTGTGCGCCGTCATCCTCAGCTCGCTGAAGGTCGAGCTCGAGGTGCCGGATAAGTGATCGTTCGCCGCGACGGCGACGGCTGGGCTCTCATCCGCCAGGTCGACCACTCGGCTCACTGCGGCCGGCTCGCGCGGGCATGGCGAGATGGGCCGTTTGGTCGAGATTCCCTATCAGCCTCGCTTGAGCACGCGGCGACCCATCACGATGTGGGCTGGACCGATAACGACCTCAAGCCGGAGATTGATCGGAAGGCTTGTTTCATCGACCACATGAGCAGGATCTGGGTCGAGGACGAGTGCTTCCTGCGAGACAACCTTCGGCCATTGCCGCAGTGAACTCCGCCACCTTCCGCGCGATGGTGATGCTCTCGATAACCGAACGTTATCCGTCGCTTCGGTAGCCAGGATTTAGGTTGGGTCGCTCCTAGACCACACCGACCGAAGCGATCGGAGTCAGCGCTCCGGCTTTCGCTTGGATTGCAGCAGCGGCATCAAGGCTGAGCTTCTCTCCGAAGCGGGGATCATGAGTTGCGCTGCCTGCGGCATACCGATACCAATCCCGATCGGCACGACCGCAGCGGGCAGTCCGATGACGTTTACGGCGACAACTAGCGACATCGGCCACAGGATCGACCTGAGACCGCCCAGCGTGAGGTTCTACGGTGGGGCGGCTTCGTTGATGCGATTCATCAGGCGCGCACGTGCCTCTTCTAGCGGCCGGGTCAGATGGGACATGTGGTCTTGGTCGGAGTGATGATGTGTCGTCTGCTCGGCCGAGCGCTGGGGGCTGACGGTCCGGATATAGGTGAGCGAGCCCTCGACCAAGGTCATCATGTATTGGGTCGTTTCGAGACTGAAGACGTCGTACTCATCACCGCAAGTTACGTAAACCGGCGAAGTATGGGCCATCACTCCGCGTGACCAAAGGTCTCGATGGTTGGTGAAGCCGAAGTATCCGACGCCTCCGACCCTGGCCGCGATCCAGGAGTCATCAGATATGCGTAGGGAGGTTCGCAGGGTCAACTTGCGACTGCCCGCGGAGTCTTCGGTTGAATCGACGATACGTCCCTGATGGATCAGTTCGAGCGCGTGAATTGGGAAGATCGACGTCGCCTCAACACGCACCTCAAGGGTTGCGCCGGACCGCACGCGTACGATGTCGCCGGGCGAGGCGCCGTCAACGATAAGGCTCAGGAGTGGTCCAGTACTCACGAACGTGCGTCCTTGGGCCAGGTTGCGGCACCAGGATTTGTATGTGAACTCGCCATCTGGGATATTCACAAACGTCCGGCATAGACCTACTGGCACATCTGAAGACATCTTGTCTGTGCCCCCGACCAGCGGCAGTCGATAGCCGCCGTTCAAGTAGCGGTAATACTCGAGGTGGTTGTAGCGGGTAGGTTCGAGGAACTCAACTGCGTCCGCGCGCTCGGTTGCGATCAGTGCAGCCGGTTCGCCGTTCGGGTTCGGCATATGCGGCAGCACCACAACCCCGCCCTGCTCGTGGCAACGGTCGGCCCACTCGGAGAGGGTGGCCTCTAGGCTGCCTCCTAATTCGGCTTCTTCAGCGCCGTCGGTGCACCACGGCATTACCGGACTCTTCAAGCCGAGCATTGTGAGGTGACCGAGAACGTGCTGCCGATTCTCTTGCGATGCGTACACGATGGTTTGGCCGTCGGACTGCACGCTTGGCTCGCCAGAGAATTCCTCTGTGCTCGTGAAAAGGTGGCCCCACTGCGATGTCAAGAGATTGACAACGCTTAGATCCTCCCCGCGAGCCTCCAGATGGGCGCCTTGGGTTGAAAGGAAGTGGACATGCGTGTCACCGCTGTACCACCGCTCACGCCGCAGGTCTCGTTGCCGCTTCAGCCTGATCGTTTGACTCTGTTGCCCGGGCTCGATCACCACTTGGGATCGCAGCGGCTCGTACTCAAATCCGCGAGCAGCGTCAACAATTACCGGTCCTCTAGGCAGCCAACCTTCGCAGCTTCCGTCGATGTAGGCGTAGGTGACCTGGCCGAGGCGAACATCGCCGCCTACGTCTCGGTGCCACGTACCGAGGTCGCTGCCGACGTGGCAGTGGTGGCCGTGGGGTGCGTAAGGGATTCCAGACGGAGACCTGAATGAAACTCGGCACGAAACTGGTTCGCCCGTATCGGCGTCGACGAAAGCTGTGCGGACCCAATTGGCGCCCGGATCGTCGAGCCTGATCTTGACGGGTCCGCTGGTAGCCTCACCGCGAACGATATCGCTCCAGTGGAACTCAGCCAGGACGTCATCACCTTGCTGAACCGAAACCGTCGCGGAATCGAGAGCGGATATCTTCGTGTAGGCCGGGGTCGCATTGGGATTGAAGGCCAGGCCGAATCCAGTTAGCGGGTCGTTCAAGACCGCTTCGGTTCTCACGGGCAGGGTGTAAGGGAACGTTGCGACCCCGCGGTCGACGGCGATCGAGAAATCGATCAGCTTTCGTGGCGTGACGAGATGGTCGTCGAAGTCCAGGGGCTCATCCTCCGGAGAAGACATGTCGGGGCCTGTCAAAGCCTCGGCTTCGATATCAACCACGACCGTGCGTGCAGCCGGCAGCCGCAGCGGATGCTCCGGCGCCTGGCCCACAGATAGGCCGGCCAAGAAGAATGGCGGACCCAACGCGCGTAGGTGAACAGCCTTGACCTCGACCTCCGGGTGGGGGTTTATCCAGGCCCAAAGCCAGTAGTCGCGCGCCCAAGCCTGACCGGCCTCGGTTTGCCTAACACCGCTGTCTTCGAAACGACCCCGGTATCGAGAAGGCAGACGATCTAAGCGATCGGGGTACGCAGCAAACGGCAACTGTCCCCAGCGCACCGGGAGGGTCGCGATCTCAAATCGATCTCTGAGAGTCACCAACTCCACGGCGCCGGTGGTCAGCTCGAAGCGCAGCTCTGCGACCGGCCTCGCGAGCGGGCCACCTTCGAGAATCGCGGACTCAAGGAGCCGGCATGCCAGGACTATCGAATGAGCACTTGACTGGACAACAACGGTCGCCTCTTTCCCGAACTGGCCTCCGAGGGCGAGGTAGCAATGATCGAGGTCTTCAGCGATATCAAAAGGCAACCCACGAAGCAGCACCCGGCCGCAGAGAGGAGCCCGGGACTGACCAAGGATCTCGACGCCGGCATTAGCCAGCGGCGCCAGGCTGATTGGCCGGTAGCGCTCGACGCGGCGAACGAAAGCCTTCAAAGCGTTGGCATCCAATATTCGAGCAAATCGTCTCGAACATCCAAGCCCGGCCGAATGTTCCGGGTTCCTATTCCGGTGGCAATTCGCGCATGGCCATGTTGAGGTCGATTGATGACCTAGTGAGTCTGATCTGGCGGGCAATCAGAAAGACGATCGGACCGGCGGCCAAGATCACAACCAGCGCTGCGACCGAAGTGAAGCTGAAGCTGCCAAATACGCTCGGGTGGGTGACGATCAAGGCGATGGTGATCAGCACCAATATCGTCGAGGCGCCTCCCCAAAGCGAAGCGGTGGGGATGCCGGCGATTCGATTCACCTCGGTCGCGCCGGCTTGGCGCACGAGGTCCGGGCGCCGAAACGGCAACAGTGTCGCCGCAATCGAACCGGACAGAACGATTAAGGCTGAGAACAAGCTCAAGTTGGCGGATATCGTGACTAGCGTCCCGTACGCATTTAGCAAGGTGAAGGCGATCCCACCTGCAACCGCAACACCGATGGCCCTGATAGGCACGCCGCGGCTGTTGAGTTCGGCAAGGCCGACCGGAAGAAGGCGGTCGAACGCTAGCGCAAACAGAATCCGAGTCACCACCACCATGAAGGCAAGGAGCAGGGCGAACGCAGATATCGGGATTGCGATTCCGATCAGGATTTTGGTGATGGGGTCCCCTGACAGTACAAGCCCGTAACCCAACCCATTGGCCGAGGCCTGAACCGAGGTGATAGCTGCATAGGCGCTGGGGTCATTAGCCGCCAGCTGCGCCTGCGCCTGCATGAAATTAAGGCCGACACGATCGAGCATCAGCAGCCAGGCACCGAGCCAGACCACGACCAAGAACGCAATTGTGAAGGTCGACGCCCAAAGGTACGTGCGCCCAGGCTTCTTGAGCTCACCGCCAACGTAGTACCCATACAAAGAGCCGTTGAAGTTCAGGAACATGAACGGCACTACGCTCAACGAAGCCGCCACCGATACGCCAAGGGGGAGATTCGCCTTGGACGCCGCTGCAAGAATCTGACTGTAGGCGTCGGGGTGATTGCTGAACTGGCCGAAGGCGGCAACGAAGTCAGCGTGAGAATGCGTCAGCAGAAGAAAGACGACCGAGAGATAGGCGATGGCCTGCAAGATCACGAGGCCAAGAACCACGCGAGCCACGGTCCGAACAGGAAATATTGAACAAACACCTAGAAGCAGCAGAACAGCGACGCTGATGATCGCGATTGCGCCCGTGCTCGTGATCTGGGAGGCGGAGTCACTGATTGCTGAGCTGTTGAGTGCCGCGCCAACCGAGGTCAGGGCAAATGGGATGTATTGAGCTATAAAGTTTGACGCTGAACCCAGGAAGAAAAGGAAGGCGACCGCGAGGCTGATTCCGACCATGGCACCGATCACAGGCGACACGACTCTCGATACGTAGATGTACTCCCCTCCGGCTCGCGGAATCGCGTCGAGGAGATACTTGTAGGCGAACATCGCCACTACCCAGATCGCCGCAGCAAGGACGAGCGGAAGGATCATGTCGACCTGGCCGAATCCGACCAGGCCGGCGTAGAAGTTCAGGAATGTGTTGACGACAACAACAGACGCGAGGGCAATTCCGACCGCGGATGGTATGCCCAGCTCCCTGACCAATCCAGAAGACTGGCGCGTGAACAGGCCCGTTGTACCTGGCGCCTTATCGGCAACCGGTGAGCTCATCCCCGGTCCTCCTTGTGATTTGGTGGAAGGTTCCACCAAACCCTAATTGCTTCAAGCCAGATCGTCAATAACCCCGTTTGCGTTCTTAGAGGTCGCCACGCCAAGGGCTTCCGTGGCGCGGTCGGCTGCGGCCAACGCAGCTGCCGCGTCGAAACCGCTCGCGCCATTCATCGGGCCGCCGTTCAGATGTGCAACAAAGCTCTCCGCCTGATCTCCAAGTGCCCGGAAGAACGTCTCGTCGGCTGTCGGCGGCCACAAGAAACGAAGCTCGTCAGCGTCCAGCGTTCCAAAAACCTCGACCTTGCAAATGTCGCCAGTTGGGAATCGCCTGCCGAGCGAAACACTGACAGTAGCGCCGGCAGACAGCTTGGCAAGGATGTGGATGCTTTCGGGATCGCCCGGCCATTCCTCCAACATCGTGTCCGATGCGATTGCCTCGACAGCCTCGAACTCCTGGCCGGTCAGCCAGCGAATCTGGTCGAAATCGTGAACGCCCATGTCGGCGACAATGCCGCCGCTGCGCTCGCGGAAGTATCGGCTTGGGGGCGCGCCGTCCCACTGATAGCAGCAGATCGAGTAGATCGTGCCGAGGTTGCCGTTCAGGATGCGGGAGCGGAGGTCCCGCAACGTGGGGACGAATCTTCGCCAGAAGCCAACCTGCAACGGAACCCCGGCAGCCTGGGCCCTGTCGGCCAGCTCAATAGCCTGGGCCGCGTTCAATCCGAAAGGCTTTTCGGCAAGAATCGGCAGCCTGGCCTCGATGCAACGCATGACCGTGGGGTAATGAAGCGTGGTCGGCACGCAAACAAGGACTCCATCAATGCTCTTCGCGCCTAGCATTGAGTCAAGATCGGCATGTACCGAGCGTCCGGGACCGCTGACTGTTTGCAGGGCGGCGGCGGAGGGATCTGCGACCGCGTTCACAGAGGCGACCCCCGAGTCCGCGATGGCCTTGATGTGGTTGCGGCCCATACGACCGGCGCCAACGACTCCAAACCTAAATGCTGCCGACATTGGTGGAAGGTTCCACCAAACCGGTAATCGTGTCAACCGTTCGCTTTAGCGGTTGATCCTCTGACGATCAGCTCGACAGGGACCACGTGGCGGACCGGCGGGCCCTTTACCTGGCCCTTGATTCGATCGACCAGAGCTGAGACCGCCACCTGTGCCAGCCGCATCTTGGGCTGACGGATGGTTGTCAGGCCGATTCTTCCTAGACCCGACATGATCAGGTCGTCGAAGCCAATCACGGAAAGTTGCCTTGGGATGTTGATGCCGAGCCTGTCGGCGGCGTCGACCAACTCGATAGCGCCGTAGTCGTCCGTGGTGAAAATCGCCGTGGCGCCATGTCGCACGGTTTCGGAGACGGTGGTGTCTGCGACGCCAGCCGACTTGCGATCCCACCGGACAACGCTCGACTGAAGGGCAGCCTTCCTCATCACCTTTGCATAGCCCCTCTGGCGGTCCTGGTTTGCCGCATCGTCGATCGGATCGGAGAAATAGGCGATGCGACGGTGGCCCAAGGAAACGAGGTGCTGAGTTGCCATGAGGCCGCCTTCCTCGTCATCGCACCTGACCACATCCCCCCACTCCGATTCACACGTGACGAACACGGTGGGGACTCGCCGCTCTATGAGTTGACGTGCTCGCTTCGGCTCGGAAGGATTCGAAACAAACAGGATGCCGGCGACACGGTAGTCGAGATAGCTTTCGAGGGCCCAGATTTCCGCGGGAGCATCACCGTACGTGTTGCAGAACATTGTGTGGAAGCCGTGGGCAGCCGATTCCCGCTCAATTTGCATCGCCATTTCTGCGTAGAAGGGGTTGTCCAGGGCCCCAACCATCACGCCCAGCGTGGTAGTCCGTTGCTGCACCAGCTGGCGGGCCAGCACATTCGGCCGGAAGCCTAGTTTCTGAATCGCATCGAGGACCTGACTCTCGGTCTCCGCGGTGAATCGCCCTGATCGATGCATAACGTTCGACACCGTCGACTTCGAGACTCCAGCTGCGCGGGCGACGTCAAGGATGGTGGGATGGTGGCCTATCCGCGGCCGCGGCTCTGAGCGATGGCCTCCCTTTTGGGCCCTCTTCATGCCTTGCAAGTTTGAGTGATGGGCGCTCTTCGCTAGCTGGCGACGTACTGTCTGCACCTTCGGTGTCGCAGCCTGGTGTGGCAGCACACTGCCAACCACTATCGATGCAGGGCACAATGACCGCTCGTAATGGTGGGTTAGTTCAGGAGGCCAGCGATGCCGCTCTTTGAGATGCCTCTCGAGCAGCTGCGCTCGTACCAAGGTCGCAACCCAAAGCCTTTGGACTTCGATGATTACTGGATTCGAGCTCTGGCCGACCTGAGTGCTATAGAGCCGGGCGTCGAACTGTCGAATCGAGCCCACCCGGCTAGCTTTGCCGAGTGCTTCGACCTCTGGTTTACCGGTGTGGGGGGCGCCAGGATCCACGCCCAATACCTCCGGCCCCGCATCCACGGTCCCCACCCCGCCATCCTGCAGTTCCACGGCTACACCCGGAGCGCAGGCGACTGGTTCGACAAACTTGTCTGGGTTGCACAAGGATTTGCCGTCGCCGCCCTGGACGTGCGTGGCCAGGGCGGTCAATCCCAGGATGTCGGCGGAGACACAGGCACCACGCTGGGCGGGCACATAGTGAGGGGCCTGAACGGTCATCCTGACCGCCTCCTCTACCGGCAGATCTTTTTAGACACAGTGCAATTGGCTCGGCTTGTAATGGCCTTTCCCGAAGTCGACCCATCGCGACTGGCCGCGATTGGTGGCTCCCAGGGAGGCGGCCTTACGTTGGCCTGTGCGGCGCTGGAGCCCCGCATTGCCCTCGCCGCACCCGTTTATCCATTCTTATCGGACTACCAACGAGTTTGGGAGATGGACCTTGCCAAGGATGCATACGAGGGCCTCACTTATTACTTCATGCGCTTTGATCCGACGCATGACAAGGAATCGGAGATCTTCACCCGGCTTGGCTACATTGATGTCCAGCATCTGGCCGATCGAATCAGAGCCCAGGTATTGATGGGTACTGGACTCATGGACATGGTGTGCCCACCTTCAACTCAATTTGCGGCGTACAACAAGATCAAGAGTCGGAAAGAGATGGTGATTTATCCCGACTTCGGCCATGACGATCTGCCAGGCCACTCTGACCGAGTGTTCGAATTCATCGCGAGAGGATTCCGCAACTAAGACACCCAAGCGGCGAATTGCCCAAGGAGTTGATCGCTTTTCGGCTGGACTTCGTGGACGAGTCGCATGCAATCGCTGCAAGGTTCGAACTCGAAAACGACTCTGGTGGGCACGAATGCACGTCTTCCAGCGGAATGGCATTCAGAAGGTCAGCGACTTCGGGGCCGCCATCACCAGGAGTATGAATGTCGATAACCGCCTGATGCCTCGCCAACTGCAGTCAAGAAATTGGGTCGTGGCCGTAGTTGAGGTTCTTAACGAACTCGTGGGAGCTGACCACAACGACCGCCCACAGATCCTTAACAGCCGCCTGCTCTACCGTTGAGCTACTCCGGAACGGGCCTCCCGAATTCTAGGTGCTGACCTCGTTTGGCCGCCCAGTACCGCCGTGTGCCGGGGCGTTACACCGCAACTGTCGTCAACTGTCGTCAAGAACTGTCGTCAGAACTGTCGTCAAGACGATCTGGCCAGCTACTGGGTGAGGGCCCTGGCGGAATGCATCCTGGCTAGCCCGATAATCTGCCTGGAATGGCTGCGCCGCCCCGAGCCGCGTCAACCGATATCAATGGTGCTGGCGTCTCAGAGAATCCCGGTGGAGTCAGGGTGATGCACTCACCATCGCTTGGGGCGGCGAACCGATAACGCAGAAGATCGTCAAGACGCCATTCTGGCTACTGCTCTTCCTTCCTGCACCCGAGCGATCTCGACCTTGAGCTCTTGGTCGCGCAGCTGCCGCGTCGATGATGGTCGCGAGATCTAGGCGTGCAAAAGTACGCGAACTTCCGAGCACCGGACCGGTAGCGGAGCGCCCATTGACGCCAGGTCCTGCCGGTGCTATACCGCAACGGGCTGTCTGCTCGTGCGCGCCGGTTCTCCGGCAGGAGGTGCCTATGGACCTGAACCGCAGCCATCACGGCCGCACCCATTTCTGGATGCGTCCCGTCACGCGCCGGAGCTTTATAGGCTCTGCCGCTCTGGCCGGTGGCGCCGCCGCCACCGCAGGGGCGTGGCTGCCGCAGCTGGCTAGGGCCGACATCGACGGCGTAGCCACCGTTTTCCCCGAGCCGATCCCGAGTGGCGTGGCGCCTTTCGGAATCCCGATCCACCATTTCCCACCGGTTCCCGTGCTTGGTCCTAGCCCGATCAACGAACCCTCGCAAATCACCGACTTCAACGGAATGGTCGGAGTCTGCCGAGTCACGGGTGCAGGCACCGCAACTGATGAAGCCACCGGCGGCACGAGCCGGCTGAACTTTCAGGTGGACAACGGGTTTATGGACGGCCTGTATGTCGGTGAGGACGGACAGACCCACCACGGGACCTTCGCCTTCATCTGAATGGACCTGTTCAATGGTGCCGTCGGCACCAACCAGGTCCATGACTTCAACCCAGGCATCCGTGACAACAGCCACTTGTTCTGGACCCAACCAATCGCCGGTGACGCCGTGACATTCAACCTCGAGCAAGGCAACGCGACCCTCGCGGCCGACGACCTCGACGAGGAGGACTACCACAACCTCCACAACGCGCTGCTCGACGGGCCGAGTGATCCGGCGAGCGTGACATTCGATATGCGCTGGGCCGCGATCGCGGATCCGATGAACGTGACCGATCCGGTCCACCGTTTCACCGGCCGCTTCCGCCTGGCTTCCGTGCAGATCGAGTGGTCGGCGGACGCTCCCGGCTTCCATTTCGTGTCGGATCCCGCGAGCACGACGAACAACGTGCGGTCAGTGATCGGGCGCGAGCGCAACGGCGTCTTCTTCGAAGACTGACGGAGGAGGGAGCGCCCGAGGGCGCTCCCTTCGCTCCATCTTGTCCCTTGCTTGAATTGGGGATTGTGGTGGTCGACGGGAACGGGACTGCCGGCTTCCCTGTGAGGCACACGTATTCGTTTGTACAAAAATCAAGCCGCCGCCGCAGCCAGCACGCCTGAGTACTCGCGCAGAAGCCCTCCGAGGCGCGTCCGACACTGCACCGCCGTTGTCGTGGCGACGGATCCGACCTGGCAATCGGTGTTCTCAGGTCGAGGCTCCGATGTGGTCGGGCTTGGTTGTAGTGCTCGATCCACTCCCGCATCACCCGCTCCAGGTGTCGACGGCCGGTGATCAGGATCCAGTCCAGGCACTCTCGTCGCCAGGAACCAATCTGACGCTCCATGTGAGCGTTCGCCCTCGGTGCCGCGATCGGGGTCTTGATCACCCTGATGCCCTCGGTTCGAAATACAACGTCGCTCGGTCCCGCGAACTTGGCGTCGTGGTCGTGAATCAGGAACCGAATCGGCGATCCGTCTAGCTGCCAGACCAGGTTCCGGCTCTGCTGAGTTATCCACGCCGCGTCAGGATTCGCTGTCACCGCGAACCAGACGACCCGCCTGGTCGCCAGCTCCATATATAAGAGGACGTAGAGCCGGTGCAGGAACACGGTATTCACGCTGAAGAAGTCGCTGACCACAATGGCCGAAGCCTGTGCCTTCACAAAGGCTCGCCAGGTCAGCCCTCCTCGGTGCGGCGCTGGGCCCAGCTGCTCCCGCCGAAGCAGGTTGCGGATCGCCGTTGCCGATACCCGGTGCCCGAGTTTCAGCAATTCGCCGCGAATGCGCACGCATCCCACTTCGTATTCTCGCGGGCCATCCTCAAGATCAGCTCTCTGAGGCTCGGCTCCAGCCGCGGTCGATCGACGCCTCTCCGCCGGCCGAAAGCTGCCCACTTCCTGCGCACCAACTCCCGATACCAACCCAACAGCGTTCGTAGGCCGCTTGTCGGAGGATCCTTTCGGACGCTGGCTGGCGTGCCTTCTTGAGGGCGACGGGGCGAATCTAGCCCTCGCGAGCGCTGGTCCCGAGCCCACGACCCTGGCTATCGCCAAGGTCAATAACTCCGGCCAGGCGGCCTATGACTTCCACATCGTTGGCACCTCAGCACCGAACTTCACATCGGGAATGATGCAAGGCCATTTGCCGCGCGTCTTCTGGCTGGCCGGAGCCAGACCCAGGCTTTGACTAGCTTGCCGGAGCGGTGGCGGGGGCCACCCGACCAATTCCAGTCACCGATAAAATCTGCTCCTCCCCA
>Ga0099829_10002118_pt1 | contig 11289 bp, 8 predicted proteins | sample CZO8metaG_3_FD_79336 | JGI IMG/M metagenome (GOLD analysis project Ga0099829, IMG submission 79336) | Vadose zone soil microbial communities from the Eel River Critical Zone Observatory, Northern California, USA - CZOApr15con2H2.8 metaG | ecosystem: Environmental > Terrestrial > Soil > Vadose...
ATCGTTTTGTCTACAACCTCGTTTTCAACCATCCCAACGGCAGCTGCATTTTCGCCAACAATAAAGGGCATCTGTTTGCGAACAACACGTGCGTAAACAACCGGAACGGGATCTACCTTTATGTGAGCAAGACCACGCCGGAAACCGGAGACATTACGGTAAAGAACAACATCATTGCCAATTCCGGGAAGTACCACTTCGTGGTGGAAAAAGAAGTGCAGGGGCCAATCATTTCCGACAGCAATGAATATTTTCCTGACGACGGAAACACGTTTAATTGGAAGGATTCAGTGACTAACTTCGCGGGGTGGAAAAGGAAGAGCGGCGGCGATGCTAAATCAATTGTGGCGGATCCGCGGCTGCGCGTGCAGATCCCGCAAAGAGCCGAAGATTTTGCGCTGCGAGGCGATTCTCCTGCAATTGGAAGGGGTGAAAATCTTGGTCCTGAATTAGGTGAGGCGCTAACCGTGCAAACGGGTCCGCGGGGCGGATTGCATACTACCAAGCAGTCCGCCAAGTGGGATTTAGGCGCAGTCCAGCACAACCCTTGAAGGATGGAATCGGCGGCCTAGCCAGATCGCAAGTTGCTGTGGAACAGAGTGCGCAGGTGGCCCATGCGCAAGCGTCCGGCTTTTGCGAGAACGCCGCGCATTCCAGCGCGATTGAATGCCACGGTTAAGTCGCGCCATTGCGCTTGCAAGAAGTGCCTTCCAGCGTCGCTGTAGAATTCGTGCTCGTAGCTTCCATCCAAGATTTCCCGGGAAACCGCCAGAAAGCTGCCAAGGATAGATTCCTCCTGTTCCCTGGTTGGAATTGTTCCCCATCCTCGGCCTGCAAGGTAAATTGGCCTGGCTTCGACTGATGCGATCCGCCCTTCGGAATTAAGCCCAATCAATGCCAGAATTCCTTGACGCTCCAAGTCCGAGTAGATGACGCCGGAGGAGAGACTGCCAAGCCCGTAAAAGCAAAAGGCGGGATACGGCGACGATTGTCGGGCAATGTCAGCGAAGCCGCTAGTGCGGTGGGAATGACAAGCAGCTACGAGATCGAATCCATCGTGTGCGAGAAAGTCCATCAGTTTGACGGCGCCCGGGTCTGGGCGGTTGGTGCCTTCTGCGCCGGCGTGCAAAAAGGCAACACAGCAAGTAGCGCCCTGAGATTTGAGCAGAGAGAGCGCGGCCTTGCCGCGTTCGAGCGTCGCGGGCTCCAGTCCGGCGGATTTTTTCGTTGCACATTCCCGTAGTGCCAGCGCGGAACACCAGATGCCGACGCGCGCGGTGTCGCCAAGATTAAGGACGTAGACCGACGGTGGTTCTTCGAGATTTTGGCTAATCCCGAGTGGAACGATGCCGGCAGCTTTGAGCGCAGCTTCTGTACAAGCTACTCCAGACGAATCGTAGTCGTAAGTATGGTTGTTGGCGAGGCTAACAACTTTGCATTTCAGTGCGTGAAGATAATCAAGGGCTTCTTTAGGAGCGCCGAAGGTGTCGCCGAGCGAGGGCTTGGTGCGTGGCGGGAGAGAGCCAACATCCACAGGGCTTTCGAGGTTTACGAGCGCAAAATCGAGTCCGCCAAATGCCTCGACAAGCGGCCCGGCCATTTCAGACCAGGTCTGCGTGCCGACAGGCTGCAGACCGGACGCAGGAAGAAAGTCTCCCGCGATACCGAAACGTGCGGCAACGGTACTTGAGGGGTCGTTCCAGAGCAACATGAGGCGATCTCAGCGATTAGTTTGACGAAAGAGAATTCGCGTATGGCAGAGACGAAATATCTTCAGGAGAGTGGCTTGTACGTCTCGGCTGCGGTTCCGTATTTGGAATTGGAGGCTTGAAGGCCGTGGCAACCAGGACTTGACCGGGCATATTCGGTTTGCGGCGGTCAAAATAGAGCACCATTGAATACAAAGCCGGGAACGCGGGAAGCCAGCGAATCGGGTTGCGAAGAAAAAGTTCTCGGACCCGGGCGCTGTGCTGTGAGTTCAACAGATGAGTGATCGGTTCGCGGCCAGGGCGAAGGCCGGACTGTGTGAACATGCTTATGAGGCGTTGCTCACCGAAGTATTCGGTTACGAAATATTTCCGGGCGTGCCAGGAACGAAACTCCGGTCGGGAATTTTGTGGAAGCAGGCTGTCAACAGAAATCGCCAGGCGGCCACCGGGCTTTAATACGCGGAAACATTCATCCAGTGCCAGCTGTGCGTCGCGAAAGTGCTCGAAGCAGCTCACGCTGACGATGCAATCAAATGAGCTATCGTCGAACGGAAGTTTTTCCGCAAACCCCTGTTGAAAGGTGATGCTACGGTTGTGAAGGCTTCGTGCTGAGTTAAGGGCGTGCGGGTCGGGTTCAAGGCCAACGGTGCGCCCGGCGTATCGCGCGAACTGGTTTGTCCAGTAGCCGTCGCCGCTGCCGATGTCGAGCAGACTATCCTGCCGTGTGGGCGCGACTCGACGAAGAAGCTCTTTGAACTCTCTCCGCCGATTCAAGGAACACACGCTCTTAACGGTACTGATAAGCCGCAGCAATGACATGTTCAGTTCTCCGGAGGATTCGATTCGTCAGAAAAAATGGCGCACGCCGAGCTCGTTCTAGTCAGAAGATGAGGATTGGTTCGAAGGCCGCGATTGCCGCGACAGCAAAATCAAATCTGCAGCGTTCCAGCGAAAGGCGCCAAGGCGCGCCGCGAGCAGAAGCAGACCTGTCACCGTGGCAAGTGAGGCGATCAGCGACAACTGCCAGTTGGCTTTCATGCAAAACCAGCCCACAACCAGAAGCGCTCCTGTAATCGCGTATGCGCTGAATGCCACCTGCATTGACGACCAACCTCGTTCGAGAAGCAAGTCATAGAAATGCTGTCGATCACCTGCAAGAGGCGACACGCGCCGGCGGATGCGTCGAAGCACAGCCAGAAAAAAGTCGAGGAGCGGAAGCGCGGCAAAGACCAGCGGCAACAGCCAACGAGTTCCAATGTGGTAGTGGACACGGTAAAAATCGAGAGCGAGGAATGCCACCACAAAGCCCAGCGTGGTGCTGCCCGAATCTCCCATGAAGATTCTTGCCGGAGGAAAGTTAAAGGCAAGAAATCCGAGGCAGGAGCCTAGCAGGATCCACGCCACCAGCCCGCCGATGTTCAAGGATGGAATTGAATACAGTGCCGCGTAGCCCAGAGCAATGAAGCCGGCGACTCCTCCCGCGAGTCCGTCGGCGCCATCCAGAAAATTGAAAGCATTGACGAACACTGCAACGAAAAGGCAGGTGAGGACCGTGTCAAACAGAGGGATTCCGACTAGTTTGAGGCCCCACGGGGTTTGGCTCACCAGAACGCCGGCAAATAATTGAGCGATCAGGCGAAACATCGGAGAGAGGTTCATCAAATCGTCCAGGAGCCCCACATACCAGATGACCATAAGCGCCAGGCAAACTCCGGCGAGGTGGGGAGAACTACCAAATGGCGAGAACATGAGGGATGCGAAAATCGCAAGTCCGATCGCGATGCCCCCAACGCGAGGGATTGGGACCACGTGAATTTTCAGATGCCCAGGAAGGTCGTGAACTCCCAGATACGCCGCCGTGTATCGGACCAGCGGCAAAAGGCCGGCGCAAATCAGAAACGCGACGACACCTGCCAAATAGCTGTGCGCAGAGATTGCAGTCAACATAGAGTCTGTCCTTAAGCCAGTTGCGGTGATTCGTTCAGCCACGCTCTGAAAGAGTTGTGGGCACTGCATGTTCCTGCGGGTGGAGAGCACTCGAAGTCATTTCTCGAAGCAGAAGATCGTACGTGTGGGAAAGGGAATTCCATCCACAATGCTGCTCGGCGTAAATTCTGCCTGCGCGGCCCATCGATTGGGCTTGCCGGCCACCAGCAAGCGCTCCGATGGAGGTCGCGAGGCTCTCGATTCCGGAATCCAGCGGTTCTTCGATTATGCCGCACTGCGCCTCGGCAATGACCCTCGCGGTTTCTCCCGCAGCGAGCGCGAAAATGGGACGGCCGCAAGCCATGTACATGAAAATCTTGGAGGAGAGCAGCCACCGGGAAAAAGGTCCGGGCTTTACGAGCGCCAGACAAAAATCGGAGCTTGCGATGAGCCCTGGCATTTCACGGCGCGAGGGCGCTCGCAGAAATAGAGCATTACTCAGGCCGCGTTGCGCAACGGCCGTCTGCAATTCCTGCGCGGCAGAGCCACCAGCTGCGAACACGACGCGAATGTCGCTATGCGACTGGAGCTTTTCGAGCAGCGCCAGCGCGTGATCGGCGCCGTGATATGCGCTTAACGTTCCAAGATAGATGCCGACGCGCAGTCCTGACTTTTTCAGGCTTTCGATATACTCATTTTTTGCGTCGGGTGTGAACAGCTCTGTATCGACACCGTTAGGTATGACGGACGACTTTGCCGGAGCGATCCCGCGTTCGACTAGGTCCTTTTTCATTCCTTGTGACACGACTACCAGGTGACGGGCCTGACGATAGAGAAAACCTTCCAGAGCAAAAGCCACTTTCTGAACACGAGAATTTTGAAGATAACCAAGAGCGATCGCCGCCTCCGGCCACAGATCGCGCGCCTCCAGCACAAAAGGAGCCTGAAAACGGGTGGCAGCAAGCCAAGCCGACAAGCCAATGGTCAATGGGGGAGAAGTGCAAACGATCACGTCAGGCTTGCTCAAGAACATGGCGCGCAGGGCACTCGCAAACAGGAACGAAAAATAGTTTGCAAGCCGCAGCAGCGTTTTTTTGCTGTGAGATGGAAACATTGCGACTCGTATTACATCGATGCCGCTGTTGTCCTCCCGCCACGTCAACTTCCACGCCTTCTTGCGATAGGCCGGATGAAGCTTTCCGTTCGGATAATTGGGCAGGCCAGTCAGGACCGAGACTTTATGCCCCTCGGCGATCAGGCGGCGGCTGAGTTCCAGAATGCGAATGCCGCCGATCTCTGTTTCGGGCGGAAAATATTGAGAAATAAAGATGATGCGCATTGATTGGCGCCTACCAACCGATCCCGGCATAACCGCTTCCGGAGTGTTTGACCTGAGGCAGCCCAACGAGGTCAATGATCTTTTTCCCGTGTTCGCCGGTGAGAAATTGTTCGATCTGGGGATCTCCGGCGCAGGCAACAATGACCTCGGCTTCAGCAACAGCCTGCTGAAGATTGGGCCTGAGATGCGTAAGCAAGTGGGGAAGGGTCATATCGAGAAACTGCTTGTTGCGACCGAAGAGATATTCGGGTTGCACGATGCGATCAAAAATCGTGACTTCAAGACCTTTGCCTATCAAGTGCTCGGCCAACAGAACCGCCGGACTGTTACGCACATCATCGGTCCCCTCTTTGAAACCCAGGCCGACGAGGCACACCTTGCGTTTGCCGGTTTCAAGAACCATGCGTGCAGCGCGCATCAAATGCACATCGTTGCTGACCATCAAGCTGTTGAGCAGCGGTGTATTTACGTCCAGACTCTTTGCCAGATAGGTGAGCGCACTCACATCCTTAGGCAGACAGGAGCCGCCAAATGAAAATCCCGGCATCAGATATCGCGCCGAAGTATTCAGTTGCGTATCCTTAACGAAGACTTCCATGACTCGCTGACCGTCAATAGATAGATCCCTGCAGATAGCCCCAACTTCATTTGCAAACACGACCTTCGCCGCGTGATAAGCATTGCTGGCGTACTTCAGTATCTCCGCCTCTTCGAATTTAAGTTCGAAGATTGGCGCACGGATTCCCACGGACGACCACAAATCGCGTAGAGGGTTCTTTGGTCCGAATCCATTTCCGCCGATGATTACGTAAGGCGGCTCGTGAAAATCGCGTACGGAACTGCCTTCGCGGAGAAATTCCGGATTGAAGTAGACTGCAAAATCTTTGCCCGGCTCGAGTTCTGAGCTTTCTATCAGCGCAGGCAGCGCCACGGATGCGGTGGTGCCGGGCAGCACAGTGCTCCGAACCACGACAGTATGGAAGCGACGATGTTTTTTCAGGGACTGGCCAATTTCCGCGAGAACCGATCGCAGGGCGTCGAGATCCACGTCTCCGTTTCTTCGTGGGGGCGTTCCCACGGTTATAAAGGAAATCTCCGAGCGGCTCACCGCGTCGTCCACCGATTGCGTGACGCACAGCTTTCCTTTGCGGACGCTGCTGGAAACCATCTCGCGAAGTCCGGGTTCCGCGACTGTCGGCTCTCCGCCTCTCAGCAGCTCGATCTTATCGGGGTTTACGTCCACTCCGATCACATGATGTCCGTGGGATGCAAAACACGCCGCCGTTACGCATCCGACGTATCCCATTCCGAAAATCGCGAGATTTGCCATTGCAGAAATGCCCTCCGTTGAAGCGTATATTTGTGACAAAGTGCGAGCGGCTGAGGAAGTGCCATGCGGGGTCAGCGAAAGAATATTTTTAGGCGGCTGCTGCCGCAGGCTGAATGATCAGGGGTATCTTGCCGCCCGCTCGAACGATTGGCGCATCAACGAGAGTGGACGTCACCGTAAAGCCTGGTCCAAGAATCTTTTGAAGATTCTCTTGGATGCCCATCAAGTCGTCGTAGGCGCTCGGCTGGCTGGCAACTCCGCGGATGAGCAAGTGTCCCGGCCGTTCGTGAACGAGTTGGCAAAAGCGCAGGGCTGTCGCTCCTTTTAGCGATTGATTGAGCGCACGGGGGGAAAATAAACGGCCATCGGGGCAGCGAAGCGTATCGCTGTCCCTGGTAATCGTTGGACGGACGACAGGGAATTGCCGTCCGCAACTGCAGGATTGTTGAGGCTGCCAGCAGCCACGGTCTCCGATGCGATAGCGGATCAGTGGCATCGCGTCATTGATAAAACCCGTCCAGACCAGATATCCCTCTTCGTCATGTTTCACGGGCTGATCGTTTTCATTCAGGATTTCGAGATACGCGTAGTCGGGTACCGCGTGCATCTGACCTTTTTCGCATTGGGTAAGCAGGCCGGCATATTCTGTATTGCCGTAGAGATCAAACGCAGTCGCAGCAAATGCCTTCTCGATGTTTTCTCTGAGGAAGGGATAAAGCGGTTCACCGTCAGTAAAGATAGCTCTCATGGGAATCGTGGTTCCGGTACGAAGTACGAAATCCGCGAGGATAGCCAAGACAGAAGGAAATCCCTCGAGCACTTTTCCTTTATTGCGGCGAAGGAAAGCAATGTAGTGGGGAGCATTCGTTTCCGACAGATGAAAGATGCTCATCAGCATCTGGCGTTCAAGATAGTTATTCGTCCAGAAGGGAGGCTCTTCCCGTTCGGGAGGAACGACGCGGCTGCCAAATAACGTGACGCGGGGCGTGCGCGCCTTCACTCCAGCCCAGGCCCATTGGCGCATACGAAATGCCCAGTGCCGCCGCGCGACGGGCTCGCTGTACGCCACGTTCAAACTGGCGCCGGTGGTGCCGGTGGTGCCCACGCGAATGCACTCGTGCGTAGGTAGCGTAATGGAGATGAGCCGATCACTGTTCTGCCTGACAACTTCCCGCGTCAGAACTGGATACTTGCGCAAGTCATCGGGAGACTTGAAGGGAACTTGCTCATAGTCGGAATAGAACGGCACCGCTTGACGCGCATGGTCGACAATTCGCTGAATCGAGTTCAGCTGAAATCGGGCAATTTCTTCTGTGGACCATTTTTCATGGCGGCGCAACTCTCTAAGGTAAGAATACATTCCCGGAGCATAGCGATTGCGCGTCAAGAACCATCCGCGAGCGCTGGTGAGAAAGTTCTGTAGCGAATATGGCATTCGGTCGTAGGCGCGTTGCAACGCCGGTCCTTTCGCGCGAAGTTGTGCTTCGATCATGGTTCCTCCTGGGTTAGTCGGGCAGCGTATGGCGATGAATCAGAGGGGCTGAGTGCACTCTGATGAAAGCCAAAATTAAGACTAGAGCTGGCGAAAACTGATCAACTGAATCTCTTTGCGCCGGGCGAGTTCGCGCAACGTTTTGTTTGTCAGGATGCCGATTTCAACTTCGCGTTGCTCTGCGATCGAATCCGTGCCGGAAAAGCCACTTTCCGAAAATCCGGGATGGCACCACATTTCGTAGCAGCCGCCTGGCAGGTGCTCAAACGTATTCTGCCAAGCCGTGGGAAGCGCGGATAGCTTTCCGCTATATGACGGGTGAAACGTCACTCCTGCGTCGGGAAGTTGCAGATCCCGGAAGACCACTGATTGCAGAAATTCCAAATAGGACTTCGCGGCCAGGCGGCGGTAGAGCGGGCCGATATGCGGGCCACCCCATCGTCCATTCGAAGGCCAGTATTGCTTGCGAGGCGCGCGTGCCCGGCGAATGCCCTCGGAAACGATCGCATTGTGAAAAGCGCGGGCTGCAGAGGGGTACATGTGAATGCGGTGATGCGAGTCGGCGTGCGTGGGCATGAGTCCGTATGACTTCATCAACCGAATTTGCGCGCGAAGCTCCGCTTCGATCTCCCGCGCGGAAATTTGCAGACGAAGCAACTTTTTGGCCAGAGTTCCGCACGAATAGAATTGACCCTCGCTGTTTACGAGCGTTGGAACTTGTTCCCTCGGAAGTACGGGCGCGCCCTGCGTAAGATTCAGATGGATACCGATACCGAGGCCGGGTGCGTCTTCGGCGCGCGAAATGGCATACGCGGTGGCAGCCTGATTGATTATGAGTGAGGTGCTGGTCAGGATTCCCTTTTGATGGGTCAGAAGGATTCCATCAGTGATTCCCCGGCTCAGTCCAAAGTCATCCGCGTTGATGATCAGCCGCTTCTCCATTTGCGATTTCTCCGAAGTCAAGACGCTTCGCCCAGGACTTTCTTGTAGAATCTGAGCAACTTGTGCGATTCATATCTATTGTTGTACTGACTGACGACAACTTTTCGAGCCGCTTCTCCCATGCGCGCCGTCTCTTCGGGATTTCTGAGCAAACGTTCCAGTGCGTCCGCCAGAGGTTTGGCGCTGCCTGGTTTCACAAGCAGTCCAAAATCCTTTCCCTTAAAGAATGGCCGGATTGGTGGCAAATCACTGCACACCACAGGAATACCGCAGGCCCATGATTCGAAAACCTTGACGGGAATGTTGTTGCGAAATTTCGGAATCTCCAGAAGCGGACAAACGGAAACCCGAGCCTGGCTGAGGGTCTCCGCCATTTTTGCGTGATCAATCCGCCCTTGCAGAACGACGTTTTTGCAGAGTCCCAGACTCCGGATGTGGCGCTCAATCTTGATGCGATCGAACCTGCTGTCCGCGTAGCCGAACAGCAACAATTTTGGATCCAATCCCCGAGACTGCAACTCGCGCAGCGCTGACAGTAGTACGAACGTGCCGGCCCGCTCTGACAATCCCCCGCGATAAACGAGATCAAATTGTTTATTCGTCGATTTCGGCGCAGGGAAAAAGTCCAGATTCGGAAGGTTGTAAAAAACCATCTTGCGACTTGTTCCCACACGCGCAGTCGCTCGCAGAGTGCCGGAGTCTGCCGCGATGAAGCCATCGAAAACACGAGCGGCTAAGCGCTCGGCGGAAGCGACGACTTTGCCTGCCGTCCTGCGAATGGCAGACGGCAAATAAGCCTTCGTCAGCATCATCGAAGGATGGTCTTCCTGCGTGTCGTACACAACTTTTTTTCCAGCCCACAATTTCAAGACCAGGCCCGCAGGAATCATCTCCGGGTTATGTAGATGGTAGAGCTGTGCAGGATGACGCACGGCCCGGAATGCCACGCCGACGGCCAATAGAATTCGCATGACTCTGCTCTGTCTTCTGGGTATCGAAACGAAATTGATGGGTTGTTGCATCTGATCGAGGCCATGCGCACCGATCAGCGTCAAGCTGCACCCGTGCTTCGTCAGGGGAAGCATCTCCATAATGTAGGTTCGCGAATCGAGGCGGTCCTGGACCGGTGTCAGATGGCATATGGTCAGAGCGCCAGATCGCCGACTTCCAGGCCCGACGAACGCCTCAGTTCCGTCGATTACAGAATTTACACTCGTTGGCAGCGTCGTTGTGGACATGTGAAAAGGTTCCGACGGAAATGATATGAATCGGACGCGAGCTTCGGCACAGACTAACCTGGCGCCACCACCGCTTCACCCGTTCCGGCAAGTGAGTCCGTTTCCGGATGAAACGATGCTGGTAACGTGTCCCGCGATATAAATTCGCGAAGCACGAAGGGCAGGCTGAGCAGAAAGAAAAACAGGCGATCGTTGTTCATTTCTCCAGATACTGAAACGTCCAGCGCTCCGAGTACCAGCAAGGAAAGCACCGTTCGTTCTAGAGCGAGGTAGCGGGGATTATGCTCGCGAAGGAGATTGAACAATTCGCCAAAAGAACAAACAGCAAAAATCAGAAACGCAAATACGGCGAACACCCCGAGTTCGGCGCCGAGTTCCAACAGTAGATTGTGGGGAAAATTGTAAGTAAGTGGATTCGGCGTGACGTAGCGATATCCCTGAATGCCGACTCCCAAAAGCGGGTGATCGAGAAACGTCTGCAGCCCGAAGCGCATGAGGTCAGTTCGAGTGCCGAACGCATCGTGAGGCCGGGTAAGTGAGGCTAGATATTGAATCGACGCTGCTGGAATATTGACAAAGGGAAGCGCCGCGATTCCGCATCCCAACATAATTCCAAAGTCCACCGCCAGTCGCCGGCAAAATAAAATACTCAGGCCCAGGCAAACTGCGGTTGCGACGTTTGCAAGGCGTCCACCTGAACCGACGAGAGCGACGGCCAGCACTCCGATGAGCGGATAAAAAAGTATGCGTCGCACGAGCGGGAGTTTGGGAAACCACAGCGTCCAGATAACGATGAGAGCCAGGCCAGCACAGAAACCGAGGGCAGTTGTTTCTCCGCTTGGGGCGACCAAGCGGTCTTCTCCTTTGAGCATGAAAAATGAATTGATTGACATCAAAATCGCGCCGATAACCAGCGTAGCGAGGAACCTTTCAAGCTTTATGCGCGAATTGACGAGGATGAATGGAGAAACCGCGCCTAACAGCGTCAAAAAAACGAAACGCAAGGTCTTGTCAAGGCCCGCGGCGAGGCTCGGCGTATAGGACAAACTCATAAACATCAGAAAGAGAATTGGGACATACCACAGGAGCACTCGTGGAAGTTTTAATTCCGTTTCCGTGAACGCCAATCGAATCACGATTGCGAAAATCATCAATACCGCGACAGAGACAGTGAGATCGAGCGGGCTCGATTCAAGCCGCGCGTCACCTTTGAAAAATCCGATCACATAGAAGATTGCGACCGCAATTTCAGCGTGGCGCAGCAACAAACAGCCCACGATAGCAGCCACCGCGGCGGCGAGAAGCAAATAAAC
>Ga0099829_10002121_pt1 | contig 11284 bp, 12 predicted proteins | sample CZO8metaG_3_FD_79336 | JGI IMG/M metagenome (GOLD analysis project Ga0099829, IMG submission 79336) | Vadose zone soil microbial communities from the Eel River Critical Zone Observatory, Northern California, USA - CZOApr15con2H2.8 metaG | ecosystem: Environmental > Terrestrial > Soil > Vadose...
ATACGGTGCTGGGACGTTTTGGGTCGGGAATGGTGCTGCTGAAGCCGGCGCCGGAAGGCACGGGCGTGATTGCGGGCGGAGCGGTGCGGGCGGTGATGACGTCGGCGGGCGTTCAGAACGTGCTGACGAAATCGATTGGCACGAACAATCCACATAACGTGATCAAAGCGACGTTTGAGGCGTTGAAGAAGCTCAAGAGCAGGGAAGCCGTCGCGGCACTGCGGGGCAAGTCGGTGCAGGAGTTGTGACAATTTGTAATTGGTGATTTGTAATTTGTAATTTAGAAACCAGGGTTTTGAAAAGCGAGGGGTTTGAAAATTGCAAATTACAAATTGCCAATCGCAAATCTTTTGGCTAAGGAAGTGAAATGACAACCAAGACAGCGAAATCGGTAGCGAGCGGCAAGATTCAGTTGAAGTGGGTGCGGTCGGCGATCTGCACTCCGGTGAAACATAAGAAGGTTGTCAAAGGGCTGGGATTCACCCGCCTGAACCAGGTGATTGTGCGACCGGATACGGCTGCGATTCGCGGCATGGTCAAGAAGATCCCGCACTTGGTCGAGATCGTGAAGGCTTAGTAGAGACGCGGCTTGCCGCGTCCGAGACGAGGCAAGCCTCGTCTCTACAGAGAGACGGTTATGAACCTATCGACAATACGGGCACCCAAGAAGTCTACGGAAAAAAAGAAGCGAGTCGGACGCGGCATGGGATCCGGCATGGGCAAGACTTCCACGCGCGGCCACAAGGGGCAGTGGTCCCGTTCGGGTGCGCGTCTGATACGCGGGTTTGAAGGCGGCCAGATGCCGCTGCACCGGCGTTTGCCGAAGCGCGGGTTCACGAACATTTTCCGCGAGGAATACGACGTCGTGAACCTGGATCGGCTGGCGACGCTCGGCGAGACCGAAATCACCCCCGAGGTGCTGAAAAAGGCGGGCGTAGTGAATGGCAAGCGCCCGGTCAAGATCCTGGGCAACGGCGAACTGAAGATGGCAATTACCGTGCATGCCCACAAGTTTTCGAAGACGGCGCAGGAAAAAATCACCAAAGCGGGCGGCAAGTTTGAGGTCTTGCAGTAATGCTGGAAAAGCTGGCGAACATCTTCCGGGTTCCCGACCTTCGCAAGCGCGTGCTGTTCACGCTTGGCCTGCTGGCGGTGTATCGCATCGGCGGCCACATCCCGACGCCGGGGATCAACGGCGATCGGCTGGCGCAGTTCTTTGAGCAGAATAAGGGCTCGGTGCTGGGCTTTGTCGATCTGTTCAGCGGCGGCAACCTGCGGCGGCTCACGATCTTCGCTCTTGGAATCATGCCGTACATCACGGCGTCGATCATTCTGCAGTTGCTGACGGTGGTGTATGAACCGCTGGCCAAGCTGCAAAAAGAAGGCGAACTGGGGCGAAAGAAAATCACGCAGTGGACGCGCTATCTCACGGTGGTCCTGAGCGCGGTGCAGTCGTTCGGCATTGCTCTCAGCCTGCAGAAGGCGGGAGATTTCGTCACTACTCCCGGGCCCGGCTTCATCCTGATGACCATGCTGACGCTGACCACGGGCAGCGCATTCATCATGTGGCTGGGCGAGCAGATCACCGAGCGCGGCATCGGCAACGGCATGTCGCTGCTGATCTTCGCGGGCATCGTGGTCGGACTGCCTCGTGGCGTGATCGATCTGTACCAGAAGGCGAGCACCTCGGCCTGGGGAGTTTTCACGGCTCCGGCCATCCTGATGTTGCTGGTGCTGATGATCGCCGTGGTGGCGTTCATCGTGTTCGTCGAACGCAGCGAGCGGCGGATTCCGGTGCAGTATGCCAAGCGTGTGGTCGGACGAAAAGTGATGGGCGGGCAGTCCACCCACCTGCCGCTGCGGGTGAATGCCGGCGGTGTAATGCCGGTAATTTTCGCGTCTTCGATTCTCGCTTTGCCGCAGATGCTGGGTGCGGCGTTCCATAATAACAAGGTAGTCGGCCCGCTTCTGGACGCGATGCGCTGGGGCGAGCCGCTGTACACCTTGCTCTATTGCACCGGGATTGTTTTCTTTGCCTACTTCTATATCTCGATCGTGTTCAATCCGAACGAGGTCGCGGATAACATGCGGAAGTGGGGAGGTTTTATTCCCGGCATTCGGCCGGGGAAGCGGACTTCGGACTTCATCAACGATGTTCTCACCCGGATCACGCTGGTGGGTGCGCTCTACCTGATTTTGATTTCGCTGATTCCGGAGTGGATGATTGCGGGCATCAAGCTGAATCACCTTCCGGTGCTGGGGCGTATCTTTGAGAACCTGCCAACCTGGGTAACGAACGGCCTGGGCGTGAATTTTTATTTTGGCGGAACGTCGCTGCTGATCGTGGTCGGCGTCGCGATGGACACGGTCACGCAGATTGAAGCGCAGCTGATCATGCGGCACTACGATGGCTTTACGCCGAAGAGCGGAAGGATTCGCGGGCGCCGGACCTGGTGATCTGGGTTAAGTGACCTGGGTTAAGCGTCGAGGTCAGGTGATCGAGGTCGCACGCCGAATCGGAGAGAGTGTGGTACAAGGATTTTGTGGGCGCGGAGCAAGGCGATATTTCCGCGACGGGAAATACGAGTAAAAGGGGCCATTTCGATGGCCAACGAAACCGTGGCCAACGAGTCGGCTAACGAGACCGCGCAAATTATTGGACCGGTGATTCTTCTGGGGCCCCCCGGGGCCGGGAAGGGCACCCAGGCCAAACAGATTGTCGACCGTTATGGTGTCCTGCAGATATCGACGGGTGATCTCTTACGAGATCACGTAGGGCGTGGCACCGAGCTCGGCCTAAAAGCCAAAGCCATTATGGCGCGGGGCGAACTGGTTCCCGACGAGTTGATGTACGGCATCGTGGCCACACGGCTGCGCGAAGCCGATTGTCAACGCGGATATGTGCTGGATGGCTTTCCACGGACAGCCGCCCAGGCGGGATGGCTGGACGTTTTCCTGGAAAAAGAGGTCTTTGAAAAATGTTCGGAAAAGAGTTCGGAAAAATCGGAGAAGTGTCCGCCGATTGTGATCCAGTTGCTCGTAGACTATAATCAGTTACTGCTACGGCTTACCGGACGGCGTTCCTGTCCCACCTGTGGGCGGCTCTACAACATCCACTTTCAGCCACCTCTCGTCAACGAGTTGTGTGATGTGGACGGATCGAAGCTGGTGATCCGCGAAGACGATCGCGAAGAAGTCATTTCGGGGCGGCTGGCAGCCTACGAATCGCAGACCAGGCGAGTGGCGGATTACTACCGGGCGCAGCGGCGCCTGGTGGCGATCAATGCGGATCGGCCGATGGAAGAGGTTACGGCGCAGATTTTCGGCGTGATTGACAGCCACTGCCCGGGTGAACGTCAATCGGCGTGACCGCGCGACAAGCCATCGACGCGCCGGTGAAGTTAGAATTAGCTATGAGTTTTGGAGAAGACCGGATCGTCCGCAAGACGCCGCAAGAGATCGAAAAGATGAGGCGGAGCGGGAAGATAGTCCGCCAGGTTCTGAACCACCTGAAAGCTGCGGTGGCGGCCGGCGTTACGACGATGGACCTGGAGAAAGCCGCCGAGAAACTGATTGCGGAACTAGGGGCCGCGCCGGCGTTCAAAGGATATTACGACTATCCCTGTGTGCTGTGCACTTCGATCAATGAAGAGATCGTGCACGGCATCCCGTCGGAAAAGCGGGCGCTGAAAACGGGAGACATCGTTTCCATCGACTGCGGTGTGGTATGCGATGGATACTACGGAGACGCTGCCATCACCGTGCCGGTAGGCGAGGCGCTGACCGAGGAATTGAAGAAGCTGCTCGAAGTGACCGAGGCCTCGCTGTACAAGGGTATCGAGCAGGTAAAGATCGGCAACACGGTTGGACACGTTGGATCGGCGATCCAGAAGCACGTGGAAGCGAACGGGTTCAGCGTGGTGCGAGAATTTGTGGGGCATGGCATCGGGACGAAGCTGCATGAAGCACCGCAGATTCCGAACTTTGGCAAGAAGGGCCAGGGCGCGGAGTTGACCGAGGGCATGGTCCTGGCGATTGAGCCGATGGTGAACTCGGGTCGTCCGGAGACCAAGGTTTTGAGCGACAAGTGGACGGCCGTAACGCTCGACGGCAGTTACAGCGCGCACTTTGAGCATTGCGTGGCGGTAACGCGGCAAGGGCCGGTGATTTTGACCCAGTAGCGGCTTTTAGCTGTTGGCTTTTAGCTAAAGGCCAAGAGCTAACAGCCAACCAAAGGCTTTCTTAAGGAGTCGATGAGTAAAGAAGACGCGATTGAAGTGATGGCAACGGTGATCGAGCCGTTGCCCAATGCCATGTTCAAGGTGGAGCTCGAAAATAAGCACCAGGTACTGGCGCACGTTTCCGGCAAGATGCGGAAGAACTTTATACGGATACTGCCGGGAGACAAAGTCGCAGTCGAACTTTCTCCGTACGATCTGAATCGCGGGCGGATTGTGTATCGCTACAAGTGACGCCGTTTTGCGGGCGTGAGCGAAGCGGGAGGCCGCAGGCGTCGTCCCTTCGGCGGACTCAGGGCAGGCTCTGAGCGAAGCGAAGGATCTGGAAGAATCCGCAGTTGCAGTGACTGAGAACTGGCAGCTGAGAACTGAGAACTGGTTTATGAAGGTAAGAGCATCGGTTAAGAAAATTTGCGACAAGTGCAAGGTCATCCACCGTAAGGGAGTAGTGCGGGTGATCTGCGAGAACTCCAAGCACAAGCAGCGTCAAGGTTAGTAACCAAGAGAGGGATCATGGCTCGTATTGCAGGCGTCGATCTTCCGCGTAACAAGCATGCGAATATCGCGCTCACTTACATCTACGGCATTGGCAATTCACGCGCGGCGCGCATTCTGGACGCGGCGAAAGTGGACCCGATGAAAAAAGTCTCCGATCTTGGAGAAGACGAGGTGAACCGCATCCGTCAGGTTATCGAGGCGGAAGGCGCGGTGGAAGGCGATCTGCGCAAAGACGTTTCGATGAACATCAAGCGGCTCATCGAAATCGGGTCCTATCGCGGATTCCGTCATCGCCGGAACCTGCCGGTTCGCGGGCAACGCACGCACACCAACGCTCGCACCCGCAAAGGTCCGCGCAAAGGCACGGTCGCGCAGAAGAAGAAGACGGCAAAGGCATAAACCAGTCGTCAGTTCTCAGTTCTCAGTAGTGCCGAGAACGGTTTTACTGAGAACTGAGAACTGAGAACTGAGAACTCGAAAACATGGCAAAACCAGCAGCTGCAGCAGGCGGCGCCGCGGCGCCCGAGAAAAAAGGCAAGAAGAAGACGTTCAAGAAGAAAGAGCGCAAGCACGTGCCGCATGGATTGGTGCATGTGCAGGCCTCTTTCAACAACACCATCGTGACCATCTCGGACATGACCGGCAATGTGCTGGCGTGGAAGAGTTCGGGCTCGCTGGGTTTTCGTGGTTCGCGCAAAGGGACTCCGTTTGCGGCGCAGCAGGCCGCGGCGAACGCCGCCAGCATGGCGCGCGATCACGGGGTGCGCACGGTGGATGTGCGAGTGAGCGGTCCGGGATCGGGGCGCGAGTCGGCGGTGCGCGCGCTGGCTTCGGCGGGAATCGAAGTGCGCTCCATTAAGGACACGACGCCGATTCCGCATAACGGGTGTCGTCCGCCGAAACGGCGCAGAGTGTAAGAACCAGGTGTCAGGTCTTAGGCGTCAAGTCTCAGAAAGATCGAGACGTTCCTGAGACCTGAGACCTAACGACTGAGAATTGATTTCGTCCGGGACGAAGGGTGAAGCCAAACCTGTAAACCGGTCATCTAACGAAGGAGAATAACTTGGCACGTTATACCGATGCAGTGTGTCGTCTCTGTCGCCGGGAAGGCATCAAGCTCTTTCTCAAGGGCACGAAGTGCTTCAGCGACAAATGTCCGATTGAGAAACGCAACTTCGCTCCCGGACAACACGGGAAAGACAAGAAGACCAAGGTTGTAGGCTACGGTCTGCAGTTGCGCGAAAAACAGAAAGCCAAACGCATTTACTTCACCCAGGAAGGCCAGTTCCGGAATTACTTCGAGAACGCAGTCAAGTCCAAGGGTGTGACGGGCGCGAAGCTGCTTGAGCAACTTGAGCGGCGTCTCGACAACGTCGTCTATCGCCTCGGTTTCGGCATTTCCCGCCGCCAGGCCCGCCAGTTGGTGCGTCACGGGCACGTGCAGGTGAATGGTAAGAAGGTGAACATTCCTTCGTACGAGGTCACGGTGGGAGAAGAGATTGCGATTCGGGAGAGCAGCCGCAAGGTTCCGATTCTCGAAATCGCGAAGGATTTTGCCAGTCATCAGCCGGCGCCGGTGTGGTTGGAGATCGATCGCGAGAACTACAAGGGACGCGTGATTGCGCTGCCGAAACGCGAGGACATCCAGTTGCCGGTGAACGAACAGCTGATCGTGGAACTTTATAGCAAGTAGTCGCAAGAAAGTCGTTGGTCCTTGGCAAAACCAGCAACCCGCGAACGACCATCGACTAACGACCAACGACTGATTTTTTAGGCCTACTATTCGTGCCAGATCAGCCCGCAGTGACGCTTGATCCGAACGTTGTATAAGAAATGGGCCGGTTCGGAGAGCCACCGCGGAGCCACATGGCCGAGAGGAGAAACACACGATGCTTTGGAGAGGCTTTCAAAAACCGAAGCGACTGGCGAGCGATGCCAGTTCGCTCACTGACAAATACGGGATGTTCTGGGCGCAGCCGTTTGAGCGCGGCTTTGGCACCACCATCGGCAATGCGTTGCGGCGCGTGATGCTGAGTTCGATCGAAGGCGCGGCCGTTACCGCGGTGAAGATTGAAGGCGTGCTACATGAGTTCCAGTCGATCCCGGGAGTGGTCGAGGACGCGACCGACATCATCCTCAACATGAAGCAGGTCCCGTTCAAGCTTGCGGGCGATGGTCCGAAGGCGATTTACCTGCGCGCCGATCAGCCGGGTGTTGTTACCAGCGGCATGATCGAAGCCGATGGCGATGTGGAAGTGCTCGACAAGGACATTTACATCGCGACGGTGAGCGAGGGCGGCAAGCTCGACATGGAAATGCGCCTGAAGCGCGGTCGCGGTTACGTTTCAGCGGACAAGAATTTCGAAGATGACCTGGGCATCGGATTCATCCCGATCGATTCCGTGCACACGCCGGTGCGCAAGTGCAACTATACAGTCGAAGCGGCGCGTTTGGGACAGATCACCGACTACGACAAGCTGACGGTAGAAGTCTGGACGAACGGTTCGATCACTCCAGGCGATGCCTTGGGACTGTCCGCGAAGCTGGTGAAGGATCACATGAATATCTTCATCAACTTCGAAGAAGAAATCGAGACGGCGTCAGCCAGCGAAGAGCGCCGGCCGGAAATCAAGAACGAGAACCTGAACCGTTCGGTCGAGGAACTCGAACTTTCGGTGCGCAGCTACAACTGCCTGAAGAACGCGAACATTCAGTCCATCGGCGAGCTGGTGCAGAAGACCGAAGCCGAGATGCTGAAGACGAAAAACTTCGGGCGGAAGTCACTGAATGAGATCAAGGAGATCCTCTCCTCGATGGGTCTGAGCTTGGGTATGAAGATCGACGAGCACGGAAACGCTGTCCCGGGCCCGACTTCGAACCAGGTGCTGCCCGCTTCGGCGTACGGCGACAACGATCTGTAAGAACCGGGTTTTGGGAAGGGCACGGCTTCAGCCGTGCCGCCCAGAGCCAACAACAACGCGGGCTTTAGCCCCTGAGGGATAGGCGGTGCACTCCCTCAGGTCATCGTGAATGGTTTCAGCTACTGACCACTGACTGACAAGCCACTGACCACCAACCACTGACTACTGGGGTTAACCATGCGTCACAAAGTTGCGGGATACAAGTTAGGACGGACCACTTCGCACCGGCGCGCCATGCTGCGTAACATGGTCACGTCGATCATCATGGAAGAACGCATTGAGACGACCGTGATCAAGGCGAAGGCGGTGCGTCCGCAGGTGGAGAAGATGATCACCCTGGGAAAGAAGGGCGATCTGGCGGCGCGGCGGCAAGCGGCGTCCTATTTGATGACGGACGAAGCGGTCCGCAAACTTTTCGATACCGTGGCTCCGCGCTTTGGCGACCGCAACGGCGGTTATTTGCGGATCATTCGTACTGCCTGGCGGAAGGGCGACGGCGCCGAAAAAGCGTTCATCGAACTGCTGGGTAGCGAGCAGGTGCTCGATGAAAAGCGCGAGAAGCGCGCCGAAGTTCGCGCCAAACGTGCCGAGGAAAACCGCAAGGCGATGGAAGCAGCCGACGCGCAGGCGCAAGCGGAGGCCAGCGCTGAGCCGGCCGAGGGCGGAGAAAAGAAAGAGTAGTTCACTGCGGTCGCAGATTTACCGAGAGAAGATTTTCAGAAAGCACATAGGGCGTCCGTTTCGGACGCCCTTTGTTTTGCCTTGGCCAGCGCGACTATTGTCCGAGCGGCCCGCTCACCGTACCAATGTAGCCGGTTTTGTTATCGAGCACTGCCAGCCGAAGTTCCTTGCCACCGGCAGGGACCTCCATGTCAATCGGTACCATCATTCCGTGATCGACAATCTGCTGATAGGTTACAGCGTCGAAGGCTTTGTCCACTTTAATGCTGTGGGATCCCAGATTCTTGCCGTTCGGGCTCCAGACAGTTGCGTAGAGGCTCACATTCATCTTTTTGCTGCCGCCGGAATCTTCCGCCGTCAGGGTGTGGGCATCCACCAGGAAAACGACCCGAATTTTTCCTGGGTCGGTGGGCTTGGCCTGCGCCATGAATGAAATCTGAGTGGCGGGAGCATCGACTTCGAGAGCGGCGGCCACGTCCCGCTCGTAGTTGCGGTCTTTTGTCGGACCGGGCTCAATCGCAAAATACCCCTTGCGGTAGCGGAGCTGAGTGTCGCCCTGAGCCACTTTCACTTTTATGTTGCGCATCTTTCCGTCCCACTTCTTGTTCTCAGGATAGTAACCCAGGGAGTAGGAGGCCTTTTCGTCAGATGCCGCGAGCGCAATGCCCTCCTTGATCTCGTTTTGATTGATATAGGCCTTGCCGCCGGTTTGTGCGGCCACTTCTTCCATCGTGCCCTGACTGGCTTGCAGGCTCGAAACTTGAATTATGGCTCTGTCGCTCAGTGCACTGTCGCTGTAGACAGAGCCTCCACTGGAAGCTGAGCTTTCCATCCCGGAGACCAGGCCGTGGAGATCCACGGGGTAGATCGCGATGCTAGCGCTCGCTAACTGCGCTTCTGCTTCGCGGATTGCCTGGCCATGCAGGTTGCGCTGCTCAGCGGCCAGGGAACCCGCAGCATTGACACTTACCGACCGCTGGCGGCCCTGACCGGGAAGATCTGCTAATAGCTCCGCATCGGTCATGCTGCGGTCTTCCGGGACCAGGTCGAACGGAAGGTTCGCGGTGAGCCACACCACATTCTTCCGGCCCGGCAGACCGCCCAGTATCCGGGAGAGCGCGCGCATAGCATCGAGCGTGATCATGGTACGGCGCTCGATGTTATAGCCGATCTGGAGATCGGCGAACGCCTGTACCGCCTGGCCCGCCTGCGCGATACTGTCAGACACTGCTGTCCCCCTTGGGCTGTCTGCAACGCCATGGGATTCCGGCGCTGGCGCTCCGGGCTGGAGAATCTGTTCTTGGGGCCTGAAATTCTTGATCGCGGTGAGAAGCACCTGAGGATCGCTCGTGAACTGCTGCAGGACGCGTATGCGATCCGTCAGCGTCAGGACGGCCATCGGACGGCCAGACTGCCCCTGCTGCAACACATACTTCAGCATCTGCGAACGTGCATAGGACTGATCCTTGAAAGGGGAGTTCGCCGCGTCCAGAAGCAATACAGTCGGAACGCCAGCCGGGGTCAAATTCTCGGGATGGTTGGAAAAAACTCCAGCTGGCGCGGGTGTCGCGGCGGTGCGGTTAGTAATGCCCGGCGGAACAAAAACGGAAACCTTCTGCTTCTTGCCATTTTCTTCGACCGTGAAGTCTTCGGGCTTCAAGCCCGTAACGGGCTGGCCTTTCTTGTCGGTTACGACTACATCGACAACAACCAGCCGGGTATTGGCGCGAATGGTAATGGTCGGAACATCGGCTGGTGCCTGCTGGGCACTCAAAATGGTCGGGCCAGCCGCGAGGTTCAGGACCAGTGCTGAAGTGAGTGCGATCCGAAAGGGCAGGTTACAAAACATAGAGCCTCCACGGGAGCATCGGAACTCGGGGAATACCCGGAATGTATCTTGTTTCAGACCCTTTGGCAAACATGTTTGGGGAGCCTCCGAGGCCTTTTGACGCTGGAACCATCTTGTATTTTGACCTTGTCCGGGAACAACATTTGCTTGATGTGTGGGCGCTCCCTACAATAGAAGTTCAATTCAAAATCCTATGATCCATTTCCCGGTTCCCGAAGCCCTCACATTCGACGACGTGCTACTCCTGCCGGCGCATTCCGGAGTCGTGCCGGTCAACACGAACACGCAGACCCAGATCTCGCGTAACATTCGGCTGAACATTCCCATCGTCAGCGCCGCCATGGACACGGTAACCGAGTCGCACATGGCGATTGCCTTGGCGCAGCAGGGTGGCCTGGGAATTATCCACCGCAACCTGACCATCGATCAGCAGGCCAATGAAGTGGACAAGGTGAAACGGTCGGAGAGCGGCATGATCGTGGATCCGGTCACCATGTCGCCGGATGCCAAGGTTTCCGATGCGCTCGACGTCATGCAGAAGTACAAGATTTCAGGTGTGCCGATCACATTGAAGGATGGAAAACTGGTCGGGATTCTGACCAATCGCGATCTGCGCTTCGAGACGCGCTTCGATGTTCCGATCAGCAAGGTGATGACCAAGGAGAACCTGATCACGGTGCCGGTGGGAACAACGCTGGAGCAGGCGGAAGAAATTCTGCACGAACACCGCGTGGAAAAGCTTCTCGTCGTCGACGACAAGTACACTCTGAAGGGCCTGATCACTGTTAAGGACATCCAGAAGAAACTGAAATATCCCGGCGCCGCCAAGGACAATCAGGGCCGCTTGCGGGTGAGCGCTGCAATCGGGGCGACGGGTGATTTCCTGGAGCGGGCGCAGGAACTGGCGAAGGCGAAAGTCGACGTGCTGGCAGTCGACAGCGCGCATGGGCATTCCACGCTGGTGCTCGAAGCGGTCAAGAGGGTGAAAGCGAAGTTGCCCGAGGTGGACCTGATTGCCGGTAACGTGGCGACATTTGATGGCGCTTGCGACCTGGTGCGCGCGGGGGTGGACGGGGTTAAAGTCGGCATTGGGCCCG
>Ga0099829_10002125_pt1 | contig 11281 bp, 9 predicted proteins | sample CZO8metaG_3_FD_79336 | JGI IMG/M metagenome (GOLD analysis project Ga0099829, IMG submission 79336) | Vadose zone soil microbial communities from the Eel River Critical Zone Observatory, Northern California, USA - CZOApr15con2H2.8 metaG | ecosystem: Environmental > Terrestrial > Soil > Vadose...
AAGACGGCACGCGCAAGAGGCCGGTGATGGTGCACCGGGCACTTTATGGCTCGGTGGAGCGCTTCTTCGGCGTGCTCATCGAGCACTACGCTGGGGCTTTCCCTGTATGGCTCGCGCCGGTGCAAGTCGTCATGGTCCCTATCAGCGAGCGCCACGCCGACTATGCCAACAAAGTTGCTGAAGAACTGCGGCAGGCCGGAGTCCGCGTGCACGTGGACCTACGCAACGAAAAGATGAACGCCAAGATCCGCGAGCATGCGCTGCAGAAAGTTCCGTTTATGCTGGTCGTGGGCGATAAGGAAGCCGAGGCCGGCAAAGTAAATCTCCGCACTCGCGGCAGTGAGAAGACGCAGGACATGGCCACGAGCGACTTCGTGGCGCATGTGACGAAGTTGATCGCAGAAAAAGCAACCACACTTTAATAAACATTCACCGCAGAGGACGCGGAGGAACGCGGAGGTTTAATAAGAAGGTGAACGAAATGAAGATCACTTTTATTCTGAATAAATTTGGTGTGGTTGAAAACCCTAAGAACCCTCTGCGTAACTCTGCGCCCTCTGCGGTTTAATTGGCGATTATGACTTTTCCTGGTTACTCTCCCGCAGCCCTCGACTTCTTGCGCAAGCTTGCCCGCAACAACCGCCGTCCGTGGTTTCAACGGAACAAACACATCTACGAGCAGGAGATCAAAGCACCCACCATCGAGCTCGTCACCGCCCTCAACCACCAGCTCATGGATTTTGCTCCGGGCTACATCTCGCCGCCACAGAAGGCCATCTTTCGCATCTACCGTGACACGCGCTTTTCTCACGATAAGACTCCTTACAAAACCCGCGTTGCCGTTGTTTTTCACGTGCAGGGAGCGGAAAGCAAAACCTCAGGCGCGTTCTTTTATTTTCACTTCAATCCCAAAGAGTTGCTGATTTGGGGAGGCGTCTATATGCCTCCGGCCGACGAGTTGCGGGCTTTTCGCACATTGCTGGCGGAGCACTACGAGGACTTCCGCAAGATTGTTCGTGCCAAGCCCCTGCGCGCCCTGATGGGCGATCTGCAGATGGAGCAGTTAACGCGCGTGCCCAAGGGCTTTCCTAAAGATCATCCGGCTGAAGACCTGCTGCGCGGCAAAGGATGGGGATTTGACACGACGCTGGCATCATCCCTGGTCACCACTCCAAAACTCGTGCCCGAACTGGTGAAGCGCTTTCGCGTGATGACTCCATTCCTGGAGTTCATGAACCAGCCTTTAATCAAAAAAGCCCACAAACCCAAGCGCCTGTTGTTCAGCGTGTTTTAGTAAAACAGATCCTTGCAATGGTCCGAGGTGTCCTGTGCTTTGGCCATGCAGAAATCGGCTTTTTGTTACCTTTCTGGTAATGTGTGGTTCGCATTAAAAGTCGCGTACCCCTTCCCCACTTGCAGAATAGTTTAGGTCGGTGTTAAACCGTTGATCGTAAACGACATAGATCACAACCAGCCGTAATGTGCTCGTAGTCCAAAATATATACTCTTTAGTTACTGTGTCCGCAAGGGAGACCAGAGGAATCTGCGTCATTCGCAGGCGGGAAAATCGGTTTTCAAAGACAGGGGTCTACCCCCAGCATTCTTGAATGCTAGGGACAATCATAGGCCAGAGCCCAGGGAAATCGAGAGTTTGATATCACAATGGTGCCATCGGTGCGACTCCAAGCTCTCCATCGGCTAGAAACAAGAATTACAGCCGGCGGCCCTTCTGAAAAAATGCATGGGCAATTACGCCGTGGTGTCTTATGCTTTTGCCATGCGCAAGTTACGGTCTCTTCTGCTCTTTTTAGCCATCATGGCTGTTTTTTGCTCCGCCCAAATTGGCGAGAAAAAACTGCGTCTGGTTTCTCTCCATGCCAATGGCTCACAGCGCTACAGTGAGGCCCAAGTGCTCCAAGCCACCGGCTTGCAACTGGATGAACAAGTAACCCAGCAGGAACTGGAGGAAGCCGCAAACGAATTGGGTGAAACCGGAATGTTTGTGGGAGTGCACTTCCAGTTCATGCCGGTTGCCGAGGGCGTCAGCGCTACCTACCAGGTCACAGATAACGCCGGAACTGCGCCGGTTATCTTTGAGAATTTTGTCTGGTTTTCTCCCGATCAGCTTGAGAGCGAGTTGCGTGCTCGTGTTCCCCTGTTTCAGGGAAGGCTGCCCAACGCGGGGAGCTTGCTGCAAGATGTGCGACTGGCGCTGCAGGCACTCATCAACAACAAGAACATTCCAGGAACGGTGAAAACTAACGTGAATGGCCAGCTTGGCCAATTTATTTCCGTAAGCTATACCGTTGAAGATGTGGAGCCCCGAATTGCTGCCGTGAAATTTCAAGGAGCCCAACAACTCGATAGCGCTCTGCTGGAGGATGCAGCCCATTCTCTTTTGCAGACTGCTTACAACCAGAGCGCGGTGCTGACCTTCTGCAATTCCAATCTAAAGAACCTTTACTTGGCCCGTGGCTACTTGAAAGTGCATTTTGCCGATCTGGTGTACAAACTTGCGAATGAATCAGTGCAGGAGCCTCTCGTCGAGGTCACCATCCTAGTGGACGAGGGGCCGCAGTATCACTTTGCCGGAGTTACATGGACAGGAAATACCATCCCCTCGCCGCAGGAGCTGCAGAAGATTATCTCGTTACAAAACGGCGACTTGGCGAACGCAATTAAACTAGAAAGAGATCTAGCTGGGCTGCGCAAATCATATGGACCGCATGGTTACCTCGGCGTAACCCACAAGGTGCAGGCCCATTTAATGCAGGATGGCACCGCAAGCTTTGAAGTGCAGTTGCATGAGGGCGTGCCCTATCAGATGGACAAGCTGACCATTCGGGGCGTGGACCAGGATCACAAGGCACGAATAGAGCAACTGTGGAAGCTGGCGTCCGGGACAGCCTACGATGACACCTATCCAAGTAAGTTCATCAGCGAAATGATCAAGAGTCATCTCGCTGCTGCAAACTCGCTGGTCAAGGAGAGCATTGACGATCAGAACAAGATTGTAGATGTAACTATTGATGTCAGGCCTTAAGGGACAACCCTGTTTCCCGATTGGGGGCGTCTTTCATGTTGCAAGCAGCAAGCAAGCGCTGAAGGATCAAGAGCCCGGGAAGCCTGACGGCAAGCGCCCCATTATGGAATAGAATCTGGTTGAGACTTCACGATGTAAATCCGGGTAGGGGGAAGTTTAGAGAAATTTGATGGGGTTCATGCAAGCTTTAAAGAAACACGTGCCCAAGCCTCTGCATGGACCGTGGCGGTATTGCAAATTGCGCTCGGCGGCGCTGGTGGAGTCGTTCCGCGACCGGCGGATCAAGACCCTCCCTTCGGGCATTCCTCTTCCGCCACCGGTGCTGCGCTATCGCGTCCACGGCTACCTCGATGGAAAAGGCTTCCTGGAAGCGGGGGTGGTTTGCGCGGAAGAGATCAGAAGCTCGCTTAAACTTGCGGGCAAAGAATTCTACGGGTTTCACGACGTGCTGGATTTTGGCTGTGGTTGCGGCAGAGTGCTGCGTCATTTTCACGATCATCCACCCTCATGCCGCCTTTATGGAACCGATATTGACTGGTCGGCGATTGCCTGGTGCCGCGCCAATCTTTCCTGTGCCAGCTTTAGCTTGAATGATTTTCTACCTCCCTTGCCATTTCCTGACGCCGCCTTTGACTTGGTCTACGCATTCTCGGTGTTCACTCACCTCGACGAAGATTATCAGCTCCGCTGGCTCGAGGAGTTGAAGCGGGTGGTAAAACCGCGAGGGACGCTGATGATCAGTACTCATGGCGCGCACGCGCAAGCCGATATAGCTTACAACCTTGCCTTTTCCGACGCCGATCGGGAAACACTACAGACAAAAGGCTTTCTCTTTAAGGTGCTGGAGACGGGAAGGTTCAAACTGGATGGCCTGCCCGATTTTTACCAGTGTGCTTTTCACACAAAGGAATATGTCAGCAAGGTGTGGTCCAGGTTTTTCAAAGTACAACTTTATATTGAGCGCGGAATGAACCAGCACCAGGACCTGGTGTTGTTATCGAAGGAGTAGCATCGCTACCTACCCTAAGCGTTCAAACATCGTTGTGGCACCGGTATGACAAGAACCCCGACTTTTTCCGCAACCTCGGAAGCCCAAACTCTACGAGCCTTTAAGACCTAACCGATCCAAAGAAAAAGCCCGGCAATATACCGGGCTTTTAACTTTCAACTCAATTCTTACTGAATCAACTCGCCATTCTCGTCTTTCTCTTCCGGCGGGATGACCACGGCGGCGGCGACTTTATCTCCGCCATCCATTTGCAGCAGGCGCACGCCCTGGGTGGAGCGGCCGGCCTCGCGGATGGTGCTGGTATCCATGCGGATGATCTTGCCGAACTGGCTGATGACCATGACCTCGGAATCTTCCTTCACCAGCATGATGGCGCTCACCCTGCCGTTGCGCTCGGTGGTCTTGACGTTGATCACGCCTTTGCCGCCGCGCGACTGCATGCGGTATTCGTCAATATCGGTGCGCTTGCCGTAGCCCATTTCGGTGACGGAAAGAATCATGCGCGCCGTGGGTTCTTCTTCATCGGGAGCCCGCTTCTTGGTGGATTTGGGCGGAGCTTCTTTGGGGGTGACTGCCATGCCGATGATGTAGTCTTTCTTCTCGAGGTCCATACCACGGACGCCGTAGGCAGGCCGTCCCATGGGACGCACGTCATCTTCTTCAAAGCGGATGGCCAGGCCCTCATGCGAAGCCAGAAAGACAACCTGCTTGCCGTCGGTGAGGTGAGCGGCAACCAGCTCATCGTCTTTCTCGATGCCGATGGCAATTATGCCGCGCGACATCACATTGCTGAAATCCACCAGCGGGGTCTTCTTCACGGTGCCGTTGCGCGTGGCAAAGATGACGAATTTGCCCTCTTCTTCCAGGTTTCGCACCGGCATCAGAGCGCGCACGCTTTCCCCAGGCTGCAGCGCAACCAGGTTGGCGATGGCCTTTCCTTTTCCAGCAGGGCCCACATCGGGAACCTCATAGACCTTCAGCCAGAAGACGCGGCCAGTGTTGGTGAAGATAAGGATATAGGCGTGCGTAGAAGCGATGAACAGATACTCGACAAAATCCTCATCGCGCGTGCTCATGCCTTTGCGTCCGCTGCCACCGCGCCGCTGCTGGCGATAGGTGGAAACCGGGGTGCGTTTCAGGTATCCGGAGTGTGAAATTGTGACCGCCACCTGCTCATCGGCGATCAGGTCTTCGAGGGTGAGCTCGGCGGTTTCGTCTTGAATGACGGTGCGCCGCTCGTCGCCGTACTCTTTTTTGATCTCTTCCAGCTCTTTCACGATCACGCCGCGCAGCTTCTTCTCAGAGGCCAGAATGGATTCGTACTCGGCAATCTGCTCGCGGATCAGCTTCAACTCGGCGATGATCTCGTCTTTCGCAAGCTGGGTAAGGCGGTGCAGTTGCAATTCCAGGATGGCATCGGCCTGGCGCATGCTCAGCTTGAAGCGCTCCATCAGGCCTTCGCGTGCCTCCAGGCGTGAGGCACTGGCGCGGATGAGCTTGATCACGGCGTCGAGGTTATCGAGGGCGATCTTATAGCCTTCCAACACATGCTCGCGCTCGCGGGCTTTGGACAGCAGGTGGGCGGTGCGGCGGCGCACGACCTCCACGCGGTGATCAATAAAATGCTGGATGGCCTGGATCAGCCCCATTTCCTTGGGCTGCCCGTTGACCACGGCCAGGAAGATCATGCTGAAGCCCTCTTGCATGCTGGTGTGCTTGTAGAGCTGGTTCAAAATGATTTCCGGCTCGGCCCCACGCTTGAGTTCCACCACAATGCGCATGCCGTCGCGGCCCGATTCATCGCGCACATCGGAGATGTCGTCAATCACCTTGTCGAGCACCAACTGGGCAATGCGCTCAACCAGCTTGGACTTGTTGACCTGGTAAGGAATCTCGGTAACGATGATCGCCTTACGTTCTTTGGCCAGGTTCTCGATGGAAGCCTTGGCACGCATGGTGAAGCGCCCGCGCCCGTCTTTATAGGCACTGGCGATTCCGCCGCGCCCGTGAATGAAGCCGCCGGTCGGAAAATCGGGACCTTTCACGATCTTCAAAATCTCTTTGAGCGAGGTCTCAGGATTGTTCACCAGCGTGATGGTGGCCTCGAGAATCTCAGTCAGATTGTGCGGCGGGATGTTGGTGGCCATGCCCACGGCGATGCCGTTGGAGCCGTTGATCAGCAGGTTGGGAACCCGGGTGGGCAGAACCACGGGCTCGGTGGTGCTTTCATCGAAGTTGGCGACAAAATCAACCGTATCCTGGTCAATATCGGCCAGCAGTTCGTGCGCAATCTTCATCAGCCGGGCTTCGGTATAACGATAGGCCGCAGGCGGGTCGCCATCCACGGAGCCGAAGTTTCCCTGGCCATCCACCAGCGGATAGCGCATGCTCCACGGCTGCGCCAAGCGCACCAGCGAGTCGTACACCGCGCTGTCGCCGTGCGGGTGATATTTCTTCAAACACTCGCCCACGACACCGGCGCATTTGGAAAATCGCCGGTTATAGTGCAGCCCTTCGCGGAACATGGCATACAGAATGCGGCGGTGCACCGGCTTGAGCCCGTCGCGCACGTCGGGCAACGCGCGCCCAATGATGACCGACATGGCATAGTCGAGATACGAGTGTCGCATCTCCTCTTCAATATTGATGGGCACCAGGTTCGCTGCGCCGGGCGAGCCGGGAGGCAGACCGCCATTGCCGCTGGGTGGTTCAAGAGGAAGTTGAGGGTTATCGTCGTCAGCCATAGGTCAGTTCTCGGTTCTCAGTTGTCAGTTCTCAGTCAAAATGCTCGCTTCTCACGCCGGTTCGTTGGATCCAAGCTCAAGCACATGTAGAGCTAAATTCCGGGTAGAATCCTGAGCGGTAAATTGGAGCTAAACCCTTGTAAATAAAGGACGTTAGTAGCGGAGAACGCAATAAAGATTATACCATTAACCATGTTGTTTTGCAGGCTCGGCGACGAATCGAGAACCAAGCCGAATGTAGAGCAATCGTGCGAACCGTTAACAAACAAATTCTAACCACAATGGCTACCGTTTGAAAGATGTGTGGGCAAGATGTCCACACGACAGCCGGCGAGACGCCAGCGCTACTGATTTTTCCGCAAACTCTGCAGCCGTATCCTTGCCGACTATATCCCGGGACGCATAATTCCCAAAATGGCACAATCACTTTTCGGGATTCTTTTGAATTCTGCAACGGAAACCGCTTCCGAAGCACAATCCTCAAGAAGGGCAGTTGCGGTACCGCATATGAACCATCATATGTGTCTCTCCGTGCGCCCTATTTCAATGTCCGATAAAAGGAAAAAGGAGTTTTAAAATGAGTGCAAATTCGAATCGTCACCATGAAATCGTCAAGAGACTTCTTGACAGCAAAGCAGTAGATTTCACAGCAATCGGAAAAACGGTCGCCGAACTTGGCCCGTCGCTTGCCGTCGCCGATGAACCCTGGGAGGGCTTCTGCGGAACCATGCGCAGGTTCATCCACGTTTATCAGATCTTCAATCCGGAGGTTCCGGTGGAAGAGTTGGGTGGGCTGGCAGGGGTCTCTGGGCAGTTGAAGTAGAACCTTCCTACCAATCATGCGGGAGCACGGCAGACCGGCACGAAAGAACTCACCATGAATGTCCAAAAACACGCGTGGAGCAAAGAAGATCTGGCGCGGCGTCTCTGTCATGCTCTCGATATTGCCCGGCAAGCCCTCGAACACCTCGCTCAAGAGGGATACACCGATCCCGAGGAGCCGGGCAACAGTGTTCGCCCGGAAAAACTGGTTTCTGAGACAGCTTTCTTTCTGCTGGCGGCCTCTACCGCAGCCGACGGCAGCGAGGTGCGTGAGCGCATTGAGGGTGTGGCCCAACTTCTGATTCCTCATGCCCGCAGCGAGCGCATGCTTCTGGGTCTCTGCCTGCACCCGGCGCTCGCCCTGGATTACGCCCAGGCGCACATCTGTCTCACAAGGCTCGGATTTCCTGATGCGGGCTTCGATGCGCTGCTGCGCCAAAGCGTCGGTGCCCAGGCGCGGGCCGGACGCGAACGCGTTCCTCATCGCATGCTCGAACAGGAGTGGATCACTGCAGTTTGGGAGAACCCTGGGCCCGGTTCGCACTTGCGCACTCCGCCTGCGGCGCTCGATTCCGTTCTCAATCAGCCGATGGATTTGCTGAACGGCAGCCGGGAAGACATTTATGCATTCACGCACGCGTTGATGTATGTGCGGGACTTCAACATCCGTCCCCGGCGTCTGCCGCGCCGCAGGACCGAGATACTGGCAGAAGCAGAAGCGGCGCTCGCCCGCTGTCTCGATGAACAGGATTATGACCTGGGCGGTGAAGTGCTGCTCACCTGGCCGCTCACCGGAAAATCGTGGAGCCCGGCGTCGGTGTTTGCCTTTCGTGTTCTGGCGCAGGTCGAAGACCGCGCTGGATTTCTTCCCGCATCGAGCACGCGCCTCGCGCGTCTTGCGAAACTTGAAGGCGAGGCCCGTACCTGCTATTTGCTGGCAACGGCGTATCACACGGCTTACGTGATGGGGTTGCTATGTGCCGCAGCACTGCAAGCGGGAAGGACCCCGCCGTTGAAGCTTCCTAAGGGGAAGACTGCGGCGGTGCAGGGAAGCGGGACTTTGGTTCTCCGCTTTCTTGATGCTGATAAGAACAAGGACGCTGACGCACGCAGTGGGCACTGGCGGGGTGAATTGGAGCAACTTACATATCCGGAGCGTGATGCCATTGCAGGCTTGCTCTTGAACATTGCCCTGCGCAGAAAAGCCAGCCGGGGAGAATTTGACGCCCTTCGCGAGCTGCTCAAGCTTGCGTATTCTTGCGGCCTATCGAATACACCCGCTGCAAGCCAGGCAGCGGAAATGTTAGAGCGCCTGGCTACTTACGCCAGCATTACCGGAGCGCCGAAGGCGGCAGCTAAATCCCGCGCTGATGTTGGTGCCGTAGGAAATCCTTCTATCCACGTAACCCGTGAGATCCGCGGCTAGCCTTTTTCTTGCCGTTTGAAACTTGCAGGGAGATCCCGCGCTGCGCTCAGGATTTCGCCTCGTGGCTCAGACGTCGCCAGAACCGCTCAACATAGCGGGCTCTCATTTATGCTTTACGTTGTAATCCGTAAATACCAGCTCCATCTGGGTAGGCGTCCCGTCATATACGCTCTCCAGGTTCAATTTGTGCGGCAGTTGTAAACCGTTCACTTCCTGATAATCAATTTGAGTTTTCAGCTCCGTCGTACCCGGTCCTGACACCGGTTTATAGTTTGCTTCATAGCCGGAGAGAATAAAACCTTGCTGAGTCTTCGTTAGTGTTGGCTTGATTGAGCTGGTGAACTCGCTGGTGGAAACCTTTATCTCGGTGACTTCAAGATCTTTGGTCAAGGAGGTGACAATATCAGCAGTGCCCTCTTTGTACGAGAGGCGATACCCGCCACCAATCTCCTCGAATGCGTATTCGCTCTCGACCTCTGGGAAGGGAGAAGTCAGCATAAAAGGAGACCAACTCGCAAAGAACCCTGAAACGGATTGCTGCATGCCGCCATAAATCTGATTTAAGCCGTCCACGGTTTGCTGGTTGGGTGGAGTGACATCCAATTGATGGGTAACTTTGACACTCCCATCAGCATCAAGGGACATGGCAAAGTGAATGCTATTGAGCAGTTTCAGACCGGTTTGTGCGCTTGCCGGGTCAGATTTTATCTGCTCCTTTAAGGTGACCTCCCAGGTGGGCGTGATCTTGGATTCAAACTCAACTAAGCCGAGTTTTCTCAGACTGTAATAGCCCTGGCGAGCTCGCTTAACAATCTCTCTTTTATCTTTATCAGTTTTATCATCAGCTTTGTCGGTGCCGTAAGCATGGGGCAGGGTGAGGTTCCACAGGCTGCAGCAGATAAAGACTGGCAAACACAGCTTGAGCCATGTTGATTTTTTCATCTGGTTTCGAGCGGAGACTTCCCGTCGTGATTCAGTTTTGCGGATAATAACTTGTCCAAAGCTGTGAATACAGTTTAGTTCCCCTGCTGTTTCGGCAACCGGAACTCATAGCCGCGCTCTTGGTTGATCTTGACGGTCTTATTGAGATCAAGATCGGCGAGCAGGATCTTGTGGGTCCTGTAGTCGCCCGCCAGGTTATACAGCGTGTCGTCTACAATCGCGTAATTGCCGATTTCGATCATGTGTCCATCGCGGAAGACCAGAATCGTCGTGGGCTGGGGTTCGGCGGCCGAAGTCCTTTCTACGCTTTCAGTCGTCTGGTTGGCTGCCATCTGGCCCGCGGGCAGAGTGCTGGACGGGTTAAACCGGACAGGCGGAGCTTGGTATCCCGGCCGGTTTTCAAAAATTGTCGGCGCTGGCGCCTCTGGCTGCGCGTTCTGCTCGGCCGTTTGCTGGGTGTTGTTTTCCGTATTATCTGAGGAATAGTCAGTGTAATAGACAGGCACCGCAACGGGAACCACGGGGAAATGGCGCCGGTGGAAATTACCGTCGCGGTCGCGGTCCCGATCACCATCACGGTCTCGATCACGGTCGGGACTGTTGGATATGATAATCGGACGGTTGAAGTTTGTACTCCGCGGCGCCTGTGGTGTGCTGGCCGGAGTCTGCCGAGTAGGGTTGTTGGGAGTCGTGGAAGCTCCCGATGCGGGAGCAGCATTAATCACCACACCTCCGCCTCTGTTGGAACCGGCATTGATTGCCCCACCCCCACGTTGATCGGATCCATTGCTTGACGCCACGCCCGCATGATCATTGGAACCAGCAGAGAAATATCTTCCCTGTGCATTGGCGGTTGAAATGACTATCGTGAGAACCACTACTCCGGCAAGAAAGCTCGTCTGTCGCATAAAAGGCCTCCTGACATATGCCCTCTGAGCGTGCTCTACCTTATATTCTAGGCATGCAAGGCGGGAAAGTAAACAACATTTGTAAGTAATCACTTACTAACTATCTACCGCAAGAGGCAGTGCTGCCCTCTTGATGAGCCGCGAATTTGCCGCTTTACTCCCAGCGTAAAAATAGAGCGTTTCCGGTGCAAAGCCCGGTAATCAGTATTGCGTTGTTGCAGTCGGTATTAGTTTCCCTGCTGTTTCGGCAACCGGAAGTCATAGCCGCGCTCTTCGTTGATCTTGGCGGTCTTATCGAGGTCCAGGTCGGCCAGCAGGATCTTGTGCGTCTGGTAGTTCCCCGTCAGGTTGTACAGGGTATCGCCCACGATGGCGTAATTACCGATC
>Ga0099829_10002132_pt1 | contig 11268 bp, 9 predicted proteins | sample CZO8metaG_3_FD_79336 | JGI IMG/M metagenome (GOLD analysis project Ga0099829, IMG submission 79336) | Vadose zone soil microbial communities from the Eel River Critical Zone Observatory, Northern California, USA - CZOApr15con2H2.8 metaG | ecosystem: Environmental > Terrestrial > Soil > Vadose...
AGAAAAACGAACAAGCGCTTGCCGGAGCGCGATTGCTTGGGGCGGAGCCATGGAAGACAGAAATCGGTCGGGCACGATCGATGGTCCCGTTCGAGCTTTCAGCGCCACGGCGGCGACCCGGGCGGCAAGCATTCTCGGTATCGCGCTGTCGCTGGTCGTCCTCGGAATGCTCATCCGCGCACGCATGACGGGCGTGCTCATCCTCGACAGCCTCGGCGAGCGGCTCACCAGTCCCATGGCGCTAGTCCATCAAGTTCTGGTCGGCACCTATTGGGATGTCGTCGTCGTCGTTGTCATCACCCTGCCGTTCTTGTGCTTGACCTACGCCCTGCGCCGCAGCCTGCGCACGCTGCGCGTCCTGCGCGGCACTTATTGGCTCGTGGCAGGTTTCATACTCGCAGCCGAAGCAGTCAACCCAACGGTCGTGTACTATCTCGGCACGCCCTTCACCGTGCAATGGCTCTACTATTCGGATTTTCTCAGGGGACTCGACGCCCGCAACTCGCTTCTAAGCCTTCTCGACGCCAGGATCATCGCCGTCGCGTTCGTCGGCCTGGGTGCCTTCAGTGTGCTCGCCCTGATCCTGCGGCGCTTCGTCGAAGCCGCTTTGACCCGTTCGTACCGCCATCGGCTTGTTGTCGCCGTCACCGCGCTTGTTCTCGCGTATCTCGCGGTCGGATATGTCGAGCTAAATCGGCTGGAGCTGCGACGCTCTGTCACCGCCAATCCGGTGATCGTGTTCGCCGACTCGCTGCTGCCGCACGACGCGCCGGCCATCTACACGATGGCGACGCCAGTGGACTCCGACGATTTCGCGCAGGTGGCCGAGCGCGATCCTGGGCCGGCCGCGTCGCCCGGCGTGCCGGCCTCGGCTGGTATCAAGAACGTGATCGTTTTCGTCCTCGAATCCGTGCCATCGAAATACGTCGAGGCCTATGGCGGCAAGTTCCCGGTGACCCCGGTGCTGAGCAAATACCGCTCGCAAGCCATGATGTTCGATACCATCTACGCGCACACCGCCAACACCAATGTCTCGCTCGTCGCCCTCCTCACCTCCACATACCCCTGGCTGTCGACACGGTTCGTGACGCGGGAGTATCCGGATTTCCCCGTCCCTTCGCTGACTGGCGAATTACGGCAGCGTGGCTACCGCACGGCCTATTTCACCTCCGCCGACGGTCGCTTCGACGGCCAGGATGAATTCCTGGCACAGCACGATGTCGAGGTTCAGGAGGATTACCGCAGCATCCCCTGCGACCGCTCGATCAACGCCGCCGGCTTCGAGCAGACCATCCATGACCTTGTCGCACGCCAACAGTATTTCGAAGGCGTCCACGACGACTGCACGGCCGAGGCCCTGAACCGCTGGATCGATACGGAACGCGCGCGCCCGTTCTTCGCGCTGCTCTGGACCTTCATGACGCATCATCCGTATTTCGTCGCCGGCGAGGAGACCGATTTCGGCGTCGAAAATGAAAGCCTCAACCGCTATCTCAACGCCCTGCGCGTCGGCGATGGCGCGCTCGGCAAGGTGCTGCAACACCTCGAAGACACTGGGTTGGCCGATTCGACACTCGTCGTCGTGCTCGGCGATCATGGCGAGGCGTTCGGCCGCCATGGACAAGTGGCGCACGCCGCCAACATCTACGAGGAGAACGTCCACATCCCGTACTTCCTCATCAATCCCCGCGCCTTCAAGGGCGAGGAAAGCGGCGTGGTCGGCGGCATCGTCGATATCGGTCCGACCATCCTCGACATCCTGCGGCTGCCGCTGCCGGGGGACTGGCAGGGCCGCAGCGTCTTCGCGCAACAGCGCAGCCCGCGCACATATTTCTTCACGCCATGGGCCGACCTGATCTACGGCTACCGGCAGCACAGCAACAAGTACATCTACAACGTCACCACTAATGAATTCGCCCTCTACGACCTGTCTGCCGACTCGGATGAGAGCCGCAACCTCATCGGTGAGCACCCCGAAATGAGGGACGAGATCACCAATCGCCTCGCCGCCTGGATCCAGTACCAGAACCGGCTGATCGCCAAGCTGACCTCTGTCGCGGCCAACCCGTCCGGCGGTAGCGAAGCCTCGCCCCGTTGAGGTCACCCCCATCGTGTTATAAAGAACACACCGCCCGACTTCGCGAATAGCCGGGCGCGGGAGGGATGACCGTGCAGGACCTCGATCCGTTCCGGATGCAAACGCGCTCGTGGCTGGAGGCGAATTGCCCGGCGAGCATGCGCACGCCCATGCCCGATGACGAGATCGTCTGGGGCGGCCGCCGCGCCAGCTTCAAGAACCCGGATGCGAAGCTCTGGCTCGAGCGCATGGCGGCGCGTGGCTGGACGGTGCCGACCTGGCCCAAAGAATATGGCGGCGGCGGCCTCTCGCCGGACGCGGCGCGCATCCTCGAGGAGGAATTGCGCCGCCTGGATTGCCGCCCGCCGCTGCAGAGCTTCGGCATCTGGATGCTCGCCCCGGTGCTGCTCGAATTCGGCACCGAGGAGCAGAAGCAGATGCATCTGCCGAAGATCGCGCGCGGCGAGATCCGCTGGTGCCAGGGCTATAGCGAGCCCGAGGCGGGCTCCGATCTTGCCGGCCTCAAGACCCGCGCCGTGCCGCAAGGCGAGCATTTCCTCGTCAACGGCCACAAGGTCTGGACCTCCTACGCCAATTTCGCCGACTGGATCTTCTGCCTGGTGCGCACCGATCCGATGGCGAAGAAGCATGAGGGCATCAGCTCATCCTGATCGATATGGCCGATCCCGGCGTGCGCACGCGGCCCATTCGCCTCATCAGCGGCGCCTCGCCCTTCTGCGAGACTTTCTTCGAGAACGTCCGCGTGCCCCTGGGCAATCTGGTCGGCGAGCTCAATCAGGGCTGGACGATCGCCAAGCGCCTCCTCGAGCACGAGCGCAAGATGATCGCGTCCATCGGCCAGCGCCAGCGCGGCGCCGAGCGTCCGCTCGCCGACATCGCCAAGGCGTACGCCGGCGCCGAGGGTGGCCGCGTCGCCGATCAGACTTTGCGCGAGCGCATCGCGCAGCAGGAGATGGATCAGCGCGCCTTCCAGCTCACGCAGCGCCGCGCCGCCGAGGAGGAAAAAGGCGGCGCGCCCGGCCCCGCTTCGGCCATGTTCAAGTATTACGGCACCGAGCTCAACAAGCGAAAATTCGAGCTGCTGCTTGCCTGTGCCGGGACGCAGGCGTTGGGATGGGAGGGCGACGGCTTCGCCGCCGACGAGTTGCGCATCGCCCGCGAATGGCTGCGCTCCAAGGCCAACTCGATCGAGGGCGGCACGTCCGAGATCCAGCTCAACATCATCGCCAAGCGCGTGCTTGGCCTGCCGGACTGAGGCACGCCATGGCGCTGACGCTCGATAGCGACGCCGCGCTGGTGCGCGAGACGGCGCTTGAGTTCTTCCGCGAGCGCGCTCCGGTCACGGCGCTGCGCAAACTGCGCGACGAGAAGGACCCGACCGGCTTCTCGACCGCGCTATGGCGCGAGATGGCGGCGTTGGGCTGGGCCGGTTTCCTCGCGAGCGAGGAGTATGGCGGCACCGATTTCGGCTGCGTCGGCTTGGGCCAGGTTTTGGAAGCCGCCGGGCGCAGCTTGGCGGCGACGCCGCTCGTGTCGACGGCGCTGATCGGCGCCAGCGCCTTGTCGCTGGCCGGCAGCGCCGCGCAGAAGCGCGCATACCTGCCCGCGCTGGTCGGCGGCGAGCGCCTCGTCGCGCTCGCGCTCGAAGAAGGCGCGCACCACGCGCCCTTCCGCATCGCCACGGCGGCGCGCAAGAGCGGCAAGGGCTGGCGGCTCGACGGCGAGAAGCGCTTCGTCCTCGACGGGCACGTCGCCGATCTGCTGATCGTCGCGGCGCGCACGGCGGGGAGCCGCGACGAGCCGCAGGGCATTACGCTGTTTCTGGTGCCGGCGACTCCAGTGGCGTGGTGCGCACCCGCACGGTTATGGTCGACAGTCGCAACGCTGCCATCATCCGCTTCGACGGCACCGACCTCGGCGAGGGCGCGGTCCTCGGCGAGGTCGATGCCGGCGCCGGGATCCTGGAGCGCGTGCTCGACCGGGCGCGTGCGGGGCTCGCCGCGGAGATGCTGGGAAGCGCATCCGAGGCCTTTGAGCGCACTGTGCTGTATCTCAAGGACCGCAAGCAGTTCGGCGTACCCATCGGCTCGTTCCAGGCATTGAAGCACCGGGCCGCGCAGATGTTCTGCGAGATCGAGCTGACACGCTCCGCCGTCATCGCCGCGCTCTCGGCGCTCGACGCCGGCGATGCCGGCGCGGGCCGTCTCGCCAGCCTTGCCAAGGCCAAGGCCGGCGACGCGTTCTTTCTCGTCAGCAACGAAAGCGTGCAGATGCATGGCGGTATAGGCATGACCGACGAACACGAGATCGGGTTCTTCCTTAAGCGCGCTCGGGTTGCGCAGGCGAGCTTCGGCGATGCATCCTTCCAGCGCTGTCGCTATGCCGATTTGAGCGGGTACTGACGTGAATCGGGGCCTGGCTCTTCCCGCCGGTGTGACCCAATAGCGCGCTCCGGCGGAAAGGTCACGGTCGCGGTCGTCCCCTTCCCCGGCTGTGGGACACCACTATAGCGTTAAATACTCAACAGATTATCCCGTTGTCCGGGCAGCATCGTCGATCATGAGTTGTATGCCGGAGCGTCCCTGCCAATTGTCGGCACGGAGGTGGCCGGCGAGGTGGAAAGCGCTTCCCTGGCCATGGAGCAGTGCGGGGCCGAGCTCGCCCTCGAGGCAGCGGAAGGCGATCGCCTTGAGGCGCCCGCCACCGGCGCCGTCGCCGAGGATGCAGCGCACATGCTGCGTGCCAACCACGTCGGCGCGCAGCACGCGCAAGTTGGCGAGCGCAAAGCGCGGCTCGGCATTGCCCGCGCCGAACGGACCCAGCCGCTCGACCAGCTCGACCAGGTCCGGGCCCGCGGCGCCGGCGGCGAGCATGCCGTCGATGCCAAGCTCCGGCATCAGCGCGTCCGTGCCCAGTGCCGCGGCCGCGCGCTCGACGAGAAAACCGCGCAGCGCCGGGAGCTGGGACACGGCAACCGTAAAGCCTGCCGCCATGGCATGACCGCCGCCGTTGAGCAGAAGCCCGGCCTGGCGCGCCGCGATCACCGCGGGCCCGAGGGCCAGTCCCGGCACCGAGCGGCCGGAGCCTTTGCCGATCCCATCGGCGACGGCGACGACGCAGGCCGGGCGGTTGTAGCGCTCCTTGAGGCGGCTCGCGACGATACCGATGACACCGGGATGCCAGCCCTCTCCGGCGGCGAAAACCAGGGGCGCGTTGCCGTCACCGCTCTCGACCTGGTCGATGGCCTGGGCCAGCACCCGCGCCTCCAGCTCGCGGCGCTCGGCATTGAGCGCATCGAGCTGGCGCGCGATGGCAAGGACGGCGCAAGGGTCGTCGCTCGCCAAGAGCTGGGCGCCGAGATCCGCCTGGCCGACCCGGCCGCCAGCATTGACGCGTGGGCCCAGGATGAAGCCCGCATGATAGGCGTCGAGCCGCTCGCTAATCCCGGCCACGTCGGCGAGCGCCGCGAGCCCGGGATTGCTGCGCCGGCGCAGCACCTTGAGGCCTTGCGCCACGAGGGTACGGTTGAGGCCGGTCAGCGGCACGACGTCGCAGATCGTGCCGAGCGCCACCAGGTCGAGCCACTGCATGAGGTCCGGCGCCGGCATCCGCTCATACCAGCCGGCGTCCCGGAGCGCGCGGTTGACGCCGACGACGAGGAGGAAAGCCAGGCCCACCGCGGCAAGCACGCCATGCGGGCTCGTCTCGTCGACGCGGTTCGGATTGATAACCGCGAGGGCCGGCGGCAGCTCGGGCTCGGCGATGTGATGGTCGACGACGATGACGTCGAGACCCGCCGCCTGCGCCGCGGCGAGCGGCTGCTGCGCCGCCGTACCGCAATCGACGGTGACGACGACGGCCGCCCCTTCGGCCTTGAGGCGGAGCAGCGCCGGCGCGTTGGGCCCATAGCCCTCACGCTGGCGGTCGGGGATGTAGACGCGCGTGCGGGCGCCGACGGCGGCGAGAAAGCGCTGCAGCAGCGCCGCGGCGGTGGCGCCGTCGACATCGTAGTCGCCGAACACGGCGATGATCTCGCCGCCGGTGATGGCTCGCGTCAGTCGCCTGACCGCGGCGTCCATGTCCTTGAGATGCGCCGGGTCGGGCAGATCGTCGCGCAAGGTCGGGTTGAGGAACCGGTCCGCCTCGGCGGCGCCGATACCGCGCGAGGCCAACAGCCGTCCGACGATCTCCGGCAGGCGCAGCTGTTGCGCCAAGGCCAGCCCGGCGCGATCGTCACCGGCGCGCTGACGCCAGCGCCGGCCGCACAGCGAGCGCTCGACGCCGAGAAAGGCAGGCGATCCATCGGGCATGGCGTCCAGGATCGATGACCGCCCCGAGTCGCGTCAATGGCGCAAATGGCCCCGGACTCCATCACGGAGGGTCGCGCGGCGCGCACACGCCCACGAAATCCGCGGAAAACTTGAGTTCGTCGAAATCGGGCAGCGGCCGGTTCATGTCGCGATAAACCTCGGCAAGCTCCGGACTGCGGCGCAGCAGCGCCTTGGGCAGCTCGATCAGATCGTCGATCATTGTTGTCGGCAGCGTCCAGGTGGTGCCGAACTGCCAGAATTTTTCGCGACAGGGCCGCGCCGGGATCATCTCGAAATCGATGGTGACGATCCGGGTCTTCACCGGCTTTTGCGTGTCGAGGTTGCGGGACACCGCGTTGCGGGTTTCTGGCCGATTGCTCCAGCACGTCCGCGCCAGGCTGATGCCGGGCGGCTGGTAGGTCGAGCTCGGCGTGGCGATCGCCTGCAACTCGGCCGACAGGTAATTCTGCGTGTCGAGGATCGTGTTATCGAGGGGCGTATCGATCACCCGGAACAGTGAGGACGCGACGTTCGGCGGGTAGATGCGGCTGTCAATGCCGGCGGGCGAGCGAGTACGCGCGTTGACGACAATGAAAACGACCTCGCGCATCCGCTCATAAGCCGGCGGCCGCGGCTTTTTCAGGCGCTGGAAGATGCCGGGCGCGCACTCTGCCTCGTCCTCCAGCGCCAGCGTCGATTGCACCCCGAGGTTGTCGACGAGCCCGCCATCGATGAGATGCAGCACCTTGTCGTTCGCGTTGAGACCGAGATCGAGATATTCACGCGCCTGACGCGCGCCGCGGAGCGCCGCCAGGCCATCGGAGCGAGGCGACGGAGCTTCGCGCCCGAATTGTCGGATGCGTCGTATTGGGCATAGCCAGCGATCCAGCGCGGCGGACCGCGGTCGAGCCAGGCCGGATCGCGGTGCGCCGCGCAATCGCCGGAGTAGTTGCTGAGGCCGATCGGCGAGAAGACGATGGGAAAATTCGCCGACGCCGCCACGGCATAGGCCAGCTCATAGCGGTCGAGGTCCGAGCAAATGAGATCGAAGCGGTTTTGCGTGAAGGGAAATCCCGTCTCGTGGCCGAGATCGGTGGCGTTGAGGATAACGAAGGGTTGGTTCCGCTCGTTCTGGTATCTGCCCTTGACCGCCGCGTAAGTCGCATCGCCGAACAGCCGATCGGAGAAGAACTCGGCCAGAACGTCGCTCCGCTGGTAGGTAGTGAAGGCGTATCGCATCGCCGTCAGCGGATTGAGGCCGCGCCAATAGAGGCTCGCGATCGCATCGTCATTGCGCAGGAATTTGCCGAGATCGTCCTCTTGGTCCGCCGGCCCCAGACCGCCTTGGCCCTTGAGCGCGTACCACGCCGCCGTAACCGAGCCGCCGGAGACGGAGGAGATGACGTCCACTTCGTCGAGCAGCGTGCCTTCCCCCGATGTCGCCGGCAGCCGCTTGAGCGCTTGCAGCGTGCCATAGGCGAGCGCCGCCGCGCGGACCCCGCCGCCGGAGAATGTCACGACGATAAACGTGTCGCGCGCCGATTTCCGCGGCGCAAAGCGATAGCCGAAATCCGGATCATAGCGGCAGGCCGCCGCCTCGCCGCCGCACAGCCGCGCATTCGTGACATGAGCGAAGTGGTCGCAGGCGCACAGCGCCAGCAATCCGAACGCGACCGCCGCGCGTTGCAACAGCCTGGTCATAGCCAACATCCGCCGCGAGATGTCGAACGGGCTCTATAAGCGCATTGGGCTCCCGCCACAACCGAAGCGCGCGTTTCGGCGCTGCCGGCAGATCAGCGGTCGTAGCTGGGTTTGCGCTCGAAATTGTGCTGCGCCTCGACGAAGCGCACCGTGCCGGTCTTGGAGCGCATCACCATCGAATGGGTGATGGCGCCGCCGGCGAAGCGGCGCACGCCCTGCAGCATGGTGCCGCTGGTGACGCCGGTCGCCGCGAACATGACATTGCCCTTGGCAAGGTCGAGCAGGTTGTATTTGCGATTGAAATCGGTGATGCCGCAGCGCTGCGCGCGGCTGCGCTCCTCGTCGTTGCGAAAGATGAGGCGCCCCTGCATGAAGCCGCCGATGCAGCGCAGCGCTGCCGCCGCCAGCACGCCCTCGGGCGCGCCGCCCGACCCCATGTATATGTCGACGCCGCTCTCCGGCCGCGACGTGGCGATGACGCCGCTGACGTCGCCGTCGGAGATGAGCATGATGCGCGCGCCCGCCTCGCGCACCTTGGCGATCAGCTCGGAATGGCGCGGGCGGTCGAGGATGCAGACGACGAGGTCGGAGACGTCGGCGCCCTTGGCCTTGGCGAGGTTTTTCAAATTCGCCGCCGGCGGTTCGTCGAGATCGACGACTTCGCCGAGCCCGCTACCGATGCCGATCTTGTCCATGTAGACATCTGGCGCGTTGAGGAAGCCGCCGGCCTCGGCCATGGCTATGACGGCGAGCGCGTTGGCACCGCCCTTGGCGGTGATCGTCGTGCCCTCGAGCGGGTCGAGCGCGATGTCGATGCGTGGGCCGTGTCCGGCGCCCACCTTCTCGCCGATATAGAGCATCGGCGCCTCGTCGCGCTCGCCCTCGCCGATTACGACGGTGCCTTCGATGGCGAGGCTGTTGAGCGCCTTGCGCATGGCGTCCACCGCTGCCTGGTCGGCCGCCTTCTCGTCGCCGCGGCCCATGAGCCGCGACGCCGACAGCGCTGCCGCCTCGGTGACGCGCACCGCTTCGAGCGCCAGATTGCGGTCCATCGCTTCGTTCTGCGCCATGACTGCTCCTGTGCTATAGGTTCTCGACGCGGATCATGCGGGGCGGCTCCAGCACCGTCTCGAGCCGGCCGATGCGCTGGAGCGCGCGGCGCATTGCCGCCTCCTCGGTCTCATGCGTGGTCAGCACCACCGGCACCGCCTCGCCGGGGGCGCGGCCGCGCTGGATCATCTGCTCCATCGACACCTGCTCATCGCGCAGCGCTGCGGCGATGTCGGCGATGACGCCGGGGCGGTCCAGCACCATGAGGCGGACATAGGCGGCGCCGTAATGCCGCGCGATCGGCGACGACGGGCGCGTTTGGAGGGTCGCCGCCGGCACGGCGAAACTCGGCGACCAGCGCCCGACCGCGATGTCCAGGAGGTCCGCGACGATGGCCGACGCGGTCGGCTCGGCGCCGGCGCCGCGGCCCTCGAGCAGCACGCGGCCGACGAAATCGCCCTCGACGACCACGGCGTTGTAGACGCCCTCGACATGGGCGATCGGCGTCGCCCGCGGCACCATGCAGGCATGGACGCGCTGCTCGATGCCGTGGTCGGTGAGCCGGGCCAGGCCCAGGAGCTTGATGCGATAGCCGAGCTCGTCGGCGAACTCGATGTCGAGCGCGGAGATGTGGCGGATACCCTCGACATGCACACCCTCGAAATCGACGGCATTGCCGAAGGCGACCGCGGCGAGCAGCGCCAGCTTGTGCGCGGCGTCGATGCCGTCGATGTCGAAGCTCGGATCGGCCTCGGCGTAACCGAGCTTCTGCGCCTCGGCCAGCACTTCCTGAAACTCGCGCCCGGTCTCGCGCATCGTCGTCAGGATGTAATTGCAGGTACCGTTGAGGATACCGTAGATGCGCCGCACGTGGTTGGCCGCCAAGCCTTCGCGCAGCGCCTTCAGGATGGGGATGCCGCCGGCGACCGCCGCCTCGAAGGCGAGCGCCACGCCGCGCGCCTCGGCGAGCCTGGCCAGCTCGGTGCCGTGATGGGCAAGGAGCGCCTTGTTGGCGGAAACCACGTGCTTGTCGTGGGCGAGCGCACCCGCGACCACCTCGCGCGCCACGCCGTCGCTGCCGCCGATCAGCTCGATTACCACATCGATCTCGGGATCGGCGGTCATCGCCACGGCGTCGCCATACCAGCGCACGGCGGAGAGATCGACGCCGCGGTCGCGCCGCTTGTCGCGCGCGGCGACGGCGGCAACGACGAGCCGTCGCCCACTCCGGCGCTCGAGCAGATCGGCATTGCGCTGCAAGAGCTGCACCGTGCCGACACCGACGGTGCCGAGGCCAGCGACAGCGATCTTCAGGGGGGCTTGCACGCGGTCGCCGGCTCCCTAGACGTCACTGTCCGGTTTGTAGCGCCGGGACCGTCAAGTTGCGACTGTTTTATCGGCGGTTGGGCCGGTGTCAGAATTCCAGCAGGACCTCGGCACGATCCTCGCCGAGCCCATCACCAATCGGCGCCGCCTGGACGACGATACGGTTGGAGGCGAGGCCGAGCTGCGTCAGCGCCTTGGCCACGACATTGGCGCGTTCGATCGCCTTGCTGAAGCTCGCCAGCTCCTGCTGCGCCGCGTCGGCGCCGTAACCGCGCCGGCCATAGCCGACGACGCGGACGACGCCGCCATGCTTGTCGTAGAGCTTGACGACGTCGCCGAGCCGGCGGTCGTCATCCGGCGTCAGCGTCAACCCGTTGCCGGCGAACTTGATTTCCGCCGCCTGCAGCGAGACGGAGCCCGGCTTGCTCGGGCGCGGCGGCGGTGTGGCGATGGCCGGCTCCGATTCTTGCGTGCGCGGCACGGCCTGCAGCGGCGGCGAGAGCGCGGCCTGCTGCTCCGGTGGCTTCACCGCGGTCGGGGCTGGCGCGACAGCCGGCGGTTGCTGCGGCAGCCGCGACGGATCCAGCGCGGCGGTTTGCTCGGGCGGCGATTTTGGCGCATCGCTCGGGCCGAGCGACGGCGGCCAAGACCCGGCCTGCGGCTCGGGCGTCTGGGGAATGGCGGTCGGGACCGCAGCCGGCGAGTGCTGCGGTGGAGGCGCCGGACTCAGCGCCGCGGTCTGCTCGGGCGGCGATTTTGGCGTATCGCTCGGGCCCAGCGATG
>Ga0099829_10002133_pt1 | contig 11266 bp, 13 predicted proteins | sample CZO8metaG_3_FD_79336 | JGI IMG/M metagenome (GOLD analysis project Ga0099829, IMG submission 79336) | Vadose zone soil microbial communities from the Eel River Critical Zone Observatory, Northern California, USA - CZOApr15con2H2.8 metaG | ecosystem: Environmental > Terrestrial > Soil > Vadose...
CGTCGTCGACCCCTGGAGGGACCAGGAGTCGGATCCGTCGATCCGATTCGACGATTCCCTCGCCCAGGCATTGCCGGCACTTCTCCGCGACGCACTCCGGACAGTCCTCGATCTGAAGGAGGTCGGAGAAGTACAGAGCGAGCGTCTGCCGGCGGCGCCCCGTCCCACCACAGAGCTCGCATTGCGGATCCGGCAGGCCCATTGAACCGCGACCCATGCAGGCCTTGCAGCGCACGGCGACCTCGTAGTTCACGACGCGGCGCGTCCCCTGCGTGACCTCGAAGCTCCGCAGCTCGATCCCCACATGGACGTTCTCTCCCCGCGCCGCCGCAGCGGGTCGCGCCTCCCACAGCGCCTCGTCGAAGCCCTGGTTGCCGCGGCCCCGGTACCCGTAACGGTCGTACAGGAGGCGCCTCTCCTGCTTGGACAGGACGGCATAAGCCTCTGCAAGCTCGCGGAACCGCGCTCCGGCGTCGGGTGAGTTGGACACGTCGGGGTGCCAGTCCCTGGCGAGCGCGTGGAACGAGCGCTTGATCGCCTCAGGGTCCGCGTCCCGCTCGACCTCCAGCACCTCGTAGTAATCCCGTTTCTGGACGGCTGCCATCCCTCGACCATTGTCGCGCACCACGCAGACACCGCAACCAATCCGGGCCCAGATGAGTTGTTGAGATATGAGGGCTGCGGCGGCCACGATCCTGTTGCTGGCGGCCGGTGTGCTGACCGGCCACGCACTCGGGGACACGGTGCCAGTGCCGACCGTGCCCACCGTGACGGTCTCCACCCCAGTCGTCACGGTGCCGGTCACGGTCCCGACGTTGCCGACCACGGTTCCGACGCTGCCGCCACCGCCCGTCGCGACGACTGCGGTCAAGGTCCCCGACCCGGCCACGGTCACCCAGGTCCCGGCCTCGACGACGACCCCCGCTCCACTCCCGCAGGCGTCGTCGGTCGCGGGCTCTGCGGCGGGAACAGGCTCGTCAGCCGGCGCGACCTCGAGCGGAGGCTTTCCTGCGCGTGCAGGCGCGTCCGACTCCGGGCCCGGGCCGACGGCGCCGAACGTGGAACACTTTCGCCCTTCTCGCACGTGGATCGCGACGACCGGCCCGAAGAGTCGCCGGGTAGTAACCCTCACGTTCAGGCTGCCGCACTCCCAGCGGCTTTTCTTCGTCGTGCAGCAGGTTGCACCGACCTGCCGAACCGTCGACCAGTTCGTCGTGCGCGGCCATGCCGGCCGGAATCGGATTCGGTTCCCAGCTCGACCGAGCCGGTTCCGTCTCGTTCCGGGCACTTACCGGATCTCGGTGCAGACACGCGGTGGGCTGCTCGTCCAGCGCGTCACGATCGTGGTCGTCGACCACGGCAAGCCGAGCCGTGACGAGATCGCCGCCGCCCGGGCCGCCAACGTCTGCCCGGCGAGCGTCAACATCGCCGCGGTAGGCACGTCGAGCGGAGCATCGAACACGAACGGCCTCGGAGGCTCCTCCTCCAGGACTGCCGTGCAGAAAGGCACGAAGGCGCACTCGGGCGCGGTGCTCGGCGCGACCCTGGCGAGAGCCGCCCGTGCGGTCGAGCCGCTGCTGGTCGGGCTGCTGGGCCTCGCGATCGCTCTGCTCGGAATCGCAGCGCTACCGCGAGTGGCGACCAATGGCTCCGCCGCGAACGACTTTCTGGCGCGGTACCGAATCGCGATTGCCGGACTGGGTGCGACCGCCCTGACTGCGGCCGTGATCGTGCTCCTCGGCTGACACCTGTTTCAGGCGCCCCACCAGAAGCTCGCTGCAACGACCACGTAGAAGCCGACGAGAATCGCGCCCTCCTCCCACGTGCTGTCCCCGTCGTAAACGACCACCGCCAGGATCCAGGCAGAGAGCAGCAGGACGATCGCGAGCAGCGTCGGAAAGACGAGCGTGAGCGGAGTCGCGAAGAAGAGGCTCACGAAGACGAGGATCGGTGTGAGCAGCAGGGCGACCTGTAACGCCGAGTTGATGATCACCGAGATCGCGAAGTCCGGCCGGTTTCTCGCCGCGAGCTGGACACCGACGACGTTCTCGACCGCGTTGCCGGCGATGGCGACGACGATGAGCCCCGCAAAGACCTGGCTCATGCCGAGCGCCTCGGTCGCAGGCTTCAGAGCCGTGACGAACCAATCGCTGACCAGAGCTGCGGCCACACCGGCCCCACCCAGGATCGTCACCGTGATGGGAAGTGACCAGCGTGGAGGTTCCGGCTCGACTGTGTCGCGGACTGCCAGCAAGCCCGGGAGCGTGAGGAAGAACAGCACAATCAAGACAGCTGCGCAGATGAGGCTCAGTGACTTCTCGTGCGAGGCCGCCGTCGTGTGGACGGCGTGCGAGAGCGTCGGTACCGACAGGATTGCGGCAGCCAGGATCGTCAGCGTGGCGATCAGCCTTGCGCGCGGGGAGTCGAAGGTCTGCGTCCCGTTCCGGAGCCCGCCGACGATGAAGGCGAGCCCGAGCACGAGCACGCTGTTTGCGATCACGGATCCGACCAGCGCCGACTGAACGACCAGCGTGAGCCCCTTGTGCAGGGCGAAGAGCGCGATGAAGAGCTCCGGCAGATTGCCGAGCGCAGACTGGATCGCACCGGCCGCAGAGGAACCCACTCGGCTGCCGAGCTGCTCGGTCGAAGTGCCGACCAGTCGGGCGAGCACCGCGATCGCCAGCGCCGTCAGCACGAAGGTGAGCACCGGCGTCGCTTCGGCGAAGTGCGCGGTCGCCGCAACGGCCACGAGCACTCCCGCGACGCAGAGCTCGATGACGTCTCGCCTCGTCACCTCCCTATCATCGAGGGCATGGAGGGCGAAGAGCTGCGGGAAGTGATGCGCCGCTTTCCTGCACCGGTCGCGGTCGTCACGGCAGCGGTGGAAGGGGAGCGGTTCGGGCTGACGGTCGGCTCGCTCGTGTCGCTCTCGCTGCAGCCGCCCCTCGTAGGCATCTCGATCGGCAAGGACTCGTCGTCGCACGAACCGATTCGTCGCGCGGGAGGATGGACGGCAAGCTTGCTGTCAGGCGCCCAGGTGAAGGTCGCCCAGCATTTCGCGCGCAGCGGCATACCGCCCGTCGCGCTGTGGAACGGCGTCGACGTGCGGGACGGCACGCGAGGGCCGCTCGTGAACGATGCGCTCGCATGGCTCGAATGTCGCACGTTGTCCGAACACGACGCAGGCGACCACACGATCTTCGTGGGCGAAGTCGAATCGAGCGAGCTCGGCCTCATGGACAAGGGCCTCGTGTACCGCGGCGGCGAGTACCTTCCCGCGTGATCGACGCGGTCGTGTTCGACCTCGACGGGGTCATCATCGACAGCGAGGAACTGTGGAACGAAGTGCGCGAGAGTCTCGTGCGCGAACGCGGTGGTCGCTGGAGCGCGCAGGCGCAGGCGGACATGATGGGGATGAGCTCGACCGAATGGTCGCGCTACCTGCAAGAGGTGATCGGCCTGCCGGAGACTCCCGACGAGATCAACCGTGAGGTCGTGAGCCGGATGCTCGCCCGCTACTCGGAGCGCCTGCCGCTGATCGACGGCGCCGTCGACGCGGTGCGGCGTCTCGCAGCGCACTGGCCGCTCGGTCTCGCCTCGTCGTCGAACCGGGGCCTGATCGACCGTGTGCTCGAGGTCTCGGGCCTGGCGCCCTACTTCGAGGTGACGGTGTCGTCGGAGGAGGTGGCGCAGGGAAAGCCGGCGCCCGACGTCTACCTCGAGGCCGCACGCCGGCTCGGCGTGGGCCCGGCGCGCAGCGTCGCGATCGAGGATTCGGCCAGCGGGATCCGTTCGGCTCATGCCGCTGGTATGCACGTCGTCGCGATTCCCAATCGTGCGTTCCCGCCGCCACCGGACGTGCTCACGCTGGCAGATGTCGTACTGGACTCGATCGCCGACCTGCGTCCGGAGACGATTAGGGAGGTGACGCGCCTTTCGACTGCCAGTAGCGATTGAGCGCGCCCTGCACCTTGACGAACCAGACGATGTGCCCGATCAGCGGCAGCAGGAACCACAAGCCGGTAAGCCCACGAACGGGGCTGTGCTGCCCATCGAGGTCCTCGTACATGTAACGCACCTCGGACGGGACGAGGAAAAAGGTCACCGGCGAAAGCACGAAGTAGATGACGAAGCCGATCACGCCGCCGACGCCGTTGCCGGAATAGCGCTTGATCTCCTCCTGGGTCTTGTAGGTCCACACGAACGTGTAGATGCCGAGGGTCAGGATCGCCCAGAGGATCGACAACCCGATCGAGCGGGTATTGCCGACGGGACCGCGCTGAATCCGTGGTGATGCCATCGCCCCGGACACGTCCCCGATCATGTCACGCCCGCCAGACGATGTTCATTCCGTCTCGCACGGTGAGCAGCACGTTTTCCACACGAGGATCCTCCGCCACATGGTCGTTGAGCGCGCGGATTGCCTGCGTCGACTCGTCTTCATCTTCTTCGTCGACGACCCGTCCCGACCAGAGCGTGTTGTCGACAACGATCAAGCCGCCTTCGGCGAGCAGCGGCAGAGTCGCCTCGTAGTAGTTGACGTAGTTCGGCTTGTCGGCGTCGATGAAGACGAGGTCGAAGGGGCCGTCAAGCTGGGCGATCGTCTCGAGGCCCGAACCGAGCCGGTAGTCGATGCGATCCGCAACTCCGGCCTCCTCCGCATAGCGCCGCGCGATCGCGGTCGTCTCCTCGTTGACGTCGCAGGTGATCACCCGGCCGCCCGGCGGAAGTGCGAGCGCCATCGAGATCGACGAGTACCCGGTGAACGTCCCGAGCTCGAGAACGCGCCTCGCTCGCAGGCTGCTGACCAGCACGCCGAGGAAGCGGCCTTCGAGCCGGCCGACCATCATCTGCGGCGCGGTCGTCTTCTCGCGGGTCTCCGCGGCGAGACGCTCGAACAGCTCGCCGTCGGGCGTGGTGTGCTCCTCGGCGTACCCCTCGACGCTCGGCTCGACGATGAAGCTCACTCGACGCGCCCCAGTAAGACGCAGCCGTTGTGCCCGCCCAGTCCCATCGCGTTCGAGAGGGCGACGTCGATCTTCGCTTCGCGGGCTTCGTTGGGCACGTAGTCGAGGTCGCAGTCGGGATCGGGGTGGCGGTAGTTGATCGTGGGCGGAATTACTCCCTCGTGCAGAGCGAGAACGCACATCATCGCCTCGATCGCCCCCGCCGCGCCGAACGTGTGGCCCATCATCGACTTGGTCGACGAAACCGCCAGCTCGTAGGCGTGGTCGCCGAAGACGTCCTTGATCGCCTTCGTCTCCGCGAGGTCACCCAGCGGCGTCGATGTGCCGTGCGCGTTGATGTAGCCGACGCGCTCGGGCTCGATGCCGGCGCGCCGGAGCGCGGCGCGCATCATGTCGGCGACGCCGGTCGCCTCGGGCTCGGGTTGCGCCATGTGGTGTCCGTCATTCGACGCGCCGTAGCCGAGCACCTCCGCATACACACGGGCACCCCGTGCCTGCGCCGCCTCGAGCTCCTCGAGGACGAACACGCACGCGCCCTCCCCCATCACGAACCCGGCGCGCGTGGCGTCGAACGGCCGAGACGCGCGCGGCGGATCCTCGTTCTCCACCGCGAGCCCCCGCATCGCCGTGAAGCCGGCGAGGATCAACGGGTGCATACAGGCCTCTCCGCCGCCCGCGAGGATCGCGTCGGCATCGCCGCGCTTGATCAGCTCAGCGGCCTCGCCGATCGCGTGCGAGCCGGTCGCGCAGGCCGAGACCACTGCGTAGTTCGGGCCCTTGATCCCCAGTGAGATCGCCAACTGCCCGCTGGCGGAGTCGACCAGAACGTTCGGGAGGAAGTTCGGCGAGACCCGGTCGGGCCCGCGCTCGCGACGGATCTCCTCCTGCTCGAGTAACCCGTTCACGCCGCCGATCGCCGTGCCGAAGACGACGCCGACGCGCTTCGGATCGAAGCCGTTCAGCCCGGCATCGCCCATTGCCTCCCGGGCGGCGCCAAGGGCGAGGAGGACGTTCCGCTCGAGCTTCCGCACCTCCTTCGGCGAGGCCACCTGCGTCGCGTCGAAGTCCTTGACCTCCGCGGCGATCCGCACCGGCGCGTCACCGGGGTCAAACGACCGGATCCAGTCGATGCCGCTTTCGCCCGCCACGGCGGCGCTCCAGGTCGACGGCGCGTCGTTGCCGAGCGGCGTGACGGCACCGAGCCCTGTGACCCCGACCCTTCTCATCGCGTGAGCTTAGACACGGCTGTCACCAGTCCGGTTACCGCCCGACTTCGCGGGTCGACCCCAGAGTGTTAGCTAGGACGGCCGTGCAGGCGAAGCCCGCACGGCCTCTTTGCGGCGCCGCCGAGTCGGCGCCTGGGCCGAGGTTACGAAACAGCAGCTTCGGGGCACGAATCCACTCGTTCCTAGCAAGGGCCAAGTCCTCGCCCTTCAGATCCAACGGAGGTGCGACATGACAACGGCTATCCCCCCAGGGGCGGACCAGCCGAGGCTCGTCTTCTTCCATTCGAGCCTCTCGGGTCACTGCCGGCGCGTCGAGGGGTTTCTTGCCCAGGTCCTGCAGCGGCGGCGCAACCACGGCACGTTCGACGTCGTGAAGGTGGCCGAGGAGGAGCACCCCCAGCTGCTCCAACGCTTCATGATCGAGAGGGTCCCAACTCTCGTCGTCGTCGAGAACAAGGCCGTCGCCGCACGCCTGGAGCGGCCCCGCGGCTGCCGCGAGATCGAGGGCTTCCTGGCGCCCTGGCTCAACTGAGCCGGCCCGGGGTCGAGACCCCGGGCCAGCTCCAACTGATCAGACCGTAATGCCCTCTTCTTGCAGGGAGAGCTCCGCGAACTTGTCCCAGTTCTCCTCGATCACCTTCGCCATCGCGCGCTCTTCCTCGATGATCTCGCGGGCCTCGGCCGCCGTCTCCGCATCGCCTGCCTTCTCGGCGACGCGGCTCAAGAGCTCGTAGCTCGCGATCTCCATGTGCTCGGCGGCATAACCGTCGCGCGCATTGCGACCGGCTTTCTCGCCGCGGACGAAGTCGAGCGGCATCTTCGCGAGCGCGCCGAGCACGCCGCCCAGCTGCTTGACGGTGGAAGGCGTGACGCCGTGCGCCTCGAGACGCCGCACCATGCGGTCTGCGTGACCCTGCGTCTGCATCCTGTGATGCTCGAGCGCGTCGAGGATCTCCGGATCGTCTGTCGTCGCAATCATCCCGTCGAGCATGCGCAGCACGTTCTGCTCCATCGCGTGCGCCTCGTCGATGTGTTTGATCAGCTGCTCGTTCAACTGGCCCATTTCGTCCAACCTCCTCATCCTGAATTGACCGAGCTCGCCGCCGAGCAGAGTTGCCCGCCCGAGATATGCGCCGTTCCGAGGCTCGAGGCTGTCCACGAGGAGCCCTAATGGATAGTGCAGCTCCCGGCCGCGGACCTCGAACGGGAGACCCGGAACGTGCGGAAATTCCGTTGTGCCGCGCGAGCCGTGGATCCGCTTCACGCATCCGAGCAGCGGCGGAAGCGCGCCCGAGACGCGCTCGACGGCCCAGACCCCGTCCAGCTCACCCACGGCAGTAGGGTTCCGCGCGGTGCCCGGACCAAACGTCCCCTTCCCGCCCATGGAGGCTCAGCTCGTGAAAGACCTTCCTGACACGAACGGCTGGCAGTTCGAGCCGAAATGGGACGGTTTCAGGGGCATCCTCGAGAACGACGGCGGCGAGCTCGCCCTCTGGTCGCGCAACGGCCGGCCGCTCCTGCGCTATTTCCCCGAGCTGCGACCCCTGGGCGAGCTCCTGCCGCCGCATTCTGCCCTGGACGGCGAGATCGTGATCGCCCGCAACGGCGTGCTCGACTTCGACTCGATGCAGATGCGGCTCCATCCGGCGGAGTCTCGCGTGCGCAAGCTCTCCGCAGAGATTCCGGCGGACTTCATCGTGTTCGACCTCCTGCTCTGGAAAGGCAAGCCGATCCATGAGCAGCCGCTCGAGCAGCGCCGCGCAGAGCTCGAGCGAGTGCTCGGCGACGACTTTCAGCTGTCACCGACGACGGACGATGCTGGGAACGCGCAGAAGTGGCTCGACAGCTTCGAGGCCGCCGGCCTCGACGGGGTGATCGCGAAGAAGCTCGGGCTGCCGTACCTGCCGGGCTCGCGCGACGGCGTGCTCAAGGTGAAGCCGTTCAAGACGGCGGACTGCGTGATCGTCGGCGTCCGCTGGAAGGAGAAGCCCACGCGGATTGCAACGCTGCTGCTCGGGCTGTACGGCGAGGGCGACAAGGTGGACTACGTCGGCTCCGCCTCGGTAGCCGCAAGCAAGCACAAGGAGATCTTCGACCGCATCGAGCCGTTATTGAAGGACGCGCCGGACCGCGGCTTTTCGGAGCCGAACCGCTGGGGCAGCGGCGAGCTGCAGGAGTCGGCGGTGCGCCCGGAGCTCGTCGCCGAGGTGCGCTACGACAAGGTGCAGGGCAACCGCTTCCGGCACGGGTCGCGCTTCATCCGGTTCCGCGACGACAAGGATCCGCACGATTGCACCTGGCGCGAGGTCCGGCCGCCGCGGCGCAAGGACGACCCGACTTTCGAGAGCCTGCTCGCCGGCTAGGGCCGATCGAGCCCGAGCTTGGCGAACCGTGGGCGAAGCGAAACCTTCCGACGCCACATTCCTTCCGTCAGGTCGCCGACGTCGGCGATCCGATCGCGCATGGTCTCGACCGTGAAGGTCTGCGGCTCGACCGTCGGCACCTCCTCCCATGCCAGCGGTGCCGACACACGCGCTTCCGGAGTCGGGCGCACCGAATACGCGGCCGCGATCGTCTTGTCTCGGGAGTTCTGACCGAAGTCCACGAAGACCCCGCGGCGATCGGCGACACGCCAGATCGTCGTCGCCACCTCCTGGACGCCGACCCGCCGTTCCACCTCCTCCGCGAGCGCTTTCGCAAAGCGCCGCACCTCCGGGAACGGCAGCTCAGGCTTGATCGGCGCCAGCACATGGAGCCCCGTCGCGCCGGACGTCTTCGGATAGGCGGCGAGTCCAAGCTCCTCCATCACGTCGCGTACGACGACCGCGATTTCGCGCACATACGGCCATTGGCCGTCGGTGGTCGGGTCGAGGTCGATCAGGAGGTAATCGGGCTTCTCGATCTCAGGGACGCGCGAGTGCCACGTGTGGAGCTCGATGCAGCCGAGATTGATCACCCAGGCGAGCGCGGCCGCGTTGTCGATCACCGCGAAGACCGTCGAGTGGCCGCTGGGGAACTCGACGTACTGCTCGCCCACGTAGTCCGGATGCGGCGGCACGCGCTTCTGGTGGAAGAAGTCGCCCTCCACGCCATTCGGGTAACGCACCATGTGAAACGGCCGGCCCCGCAGGTGTGGGAGGACGGCGTCGGCGAGATCGGCGTAATACTGGACCAGGTCGCCTTTCGTCAGGCCTCGCTCCGGGAAGAAGACCTTGTCCGGGTTGCTGATCGCCACGTGCACGGAGCCAATCATGCTGAGTACGCTGACCTGACGATGAACGGGGTGGCGGCCCAACTCTTCGGCGGTCAGACGATGGTGGCACGCCTGCGACGGGTGCTCGTCCGCGCGCCCGATCCGGGCTCGCTCGCGCACTGGTCTCAGTTCGCCTGGCGAGCAGCTCCGGATCCCGGCCGACTGCTCGCCGAGCACGAGGAGTTCTGCCACATCCTCAGCGAGTTCGGTGCGGAGGTCGTCGTCGGAGAGTCTCCGGTCGAAGCGGACCCGGATGCGATCTACGTCCACGATCCGAGCCTGATCTCGGACGAGGGCTCGATCGTGCTGCGGCCCGGGAAGGAGCTTCGTCGCGCCGAGGTTCCCGCGGCCGCGACCGACCTTCAGGCAGCCGGCGTCCCGATCCTCGCGACCCTGGATGCGCCGGCGTGCGCAGAGGGGGGCGACATCGTGTGGCTGAACGAGGAGACTCTCCTCGTCGGCTGGAGCTACCGGACGAACGGCGCCGGGATCGAGGCGCTGAAACAGCACCTGCTGGGCGTCGACGTCGTCCCACTGGATCTGCCGCACTTCCGTGGCCCAGGCGAGGTCCTCCACCTGATGTCCGTGATCAGCATGCTCGACCGTGATCTCGCTCTCGTCTACCCGCCGCTCGCACCGGTTCGCTTGCTCGAGCTGCTGTCGGAGAACGGTGTCCGTTCGATCGAGGTGCCCGACGGCGAGCTCGACACGCTCGGGCCCAACGTCCTCGCACTCGCGCCGAGAGTCGCCGTCGCCGTTGAGGGGAATCCGCGGACCCGCCGGCGAATGGAGCAGGTGGGGGTGGACGTCACCCTCTACGCCGGCGCCGAGCTCTCAAAAGGGGACGGCGGCCCGACCTGCCTCACCCGGCCGCTGCTCCGTACTCCCTAACTTGCGGACCCGGGCGCGCTAGATTCGTCCCTGCCGGGTATTCGACCGAGGGAGGATCCATGAAACGAGTCCTGCTGGCTGCAAGCATCGCGGTATTGGCGATGACGGCGACGGCGAGCGCCAGGTCGCTGTCCGTTCCAACCAAGCATGCGGGGAAGCTCATAGTCGGCTTCGACCTTCCCGCTCCGTCGTTCTGGAACGGTCGAGCCACCGGAACGACAATCAAGAACCCGTCCGGCTTCGAATACGCCCTCTCACAGGCGATCGCCAAGAAGCTAGGGATCAGCAAGGTCCAATACTTGCGGGCGCCCTTCGGCGGGTTGTTCTCACCCTCGCCAAAGAAGTACGACTTCGCGTTCGAAGAGGTCACCATCACCGCGGAGCGCGCGAAGGTGGTGTCCTTTTCGGCGCCGTACTTCGACGCCAATCAGGGGGTGCTCATCCGCAAAGGTCTGAAGAAGCCGACGAGCCTCGCCGATCTCAAGAGTCTCCAACTCTGCGCCCAGTCGACTACGACGGGACTCGCGTTCATCCAGCACAAGCTCCGGCCCAAGAAGAAGCCGCTCGTCTACTCGGCGTCGTCGACCGCGGCATTCGACGCCGTCGAGGCGGGGAAGTGCGACGCGCTGATCCTCGACGTCCCGATCGTCGCAGCGCAGAGCAAGAAGAAGCCGGGGGCGTACGGCGGCGTCGTCGGTCAGATCGTCACCAACGAGTTTTACGGGGCGGTGATGGAGAAGGGCAGCAAGCTGAAGCCCTACCTGGACAGGGCGATCAAAGCGCTCACCGCGGACGGAACGATCAAGCGTCTGGTGAGGAAGTGGCTTCTCAACCCGATCCCGCCCGTCCTGAAGTAGTGGTGTAGGTCGGCGGCCCAAGGAGGTCGAGTGGGCAAGTTTCTCCATGCATTCTTCAGCCCGCTCGGCCTC
>Ga0099829_10002139_pt1 | contig 11259 bp, 10 predicted proteins | sample CZO8metaG_3_FD_79336 | JGI IMG/M metagenome (GOLD analysis project Ga0099829, IMG submission 79336) | Vadose zone soil microbial communities from the Eel River Critical Zone Observatory, Northern California, USA - CZOApr15con2H2.8 metaG | ecosystem: Environmental > Terrestrial > Soil > Vadose...
CTGTTTTTCTTAAGCAGGAGGTGTATTTTCTTTATGAGCCTTCCTCGCACCCTTGGCGAGCTGCGTCGCAGCGAATTTTCTGAAGAACGGCTGGCAAATCGCCGCGTGAAAGATGAGCTGCGCGACAATTTACTGAAACGGTTGCGCAATCAAAAATCGGGTCCAATTTTTCCCGGCATCGTCGGCTATGACGATACCGTGATTCCGCAGATTGTGAACGCGATTCTCTCGCGCCACAATTTCATTCTTCTCGGCCTGCGCGGACAAGCCAAGAGCCGAATCCTCCGCGCCCTCACCGGACTGCTCGATAAGCACATGCCGTACGTCGGCGGGTGCGAAATCCGCGACAATCCCTATGCACCTATTTGCCGGCGGTGCATAGAAGTGATCGCAGAAAAGAAAGATGAAACCCCAATCGCCTATGTGACCGCCGAAGATCGCTACGTCGAAAAACTGGCGACCCCGGATGTCACCATTGCCGATCTGATTGGCGACATTGATCCCATCAAGGCCGCCCGTGGCGGACACGATCTCGCCAGCGAGCACACCGTGCACTACGGTCTGCTGCCGCGCGCCAATCGCGGCATCTTTGCCATCAACGAGCTTCCCGATCTGGCCGGGAAAATTCAGGTGGGTCTGTTCAACATCATGCAGGAAGGCGACGTGCAAATTAAAGGCTATCCCGTCCGCCTGCCGCTCGATGTCGCGCTGGTCTTCAGTGCCAACCCTGAGGACTACACCGCGCGCGGCAAGATCATCACGCCGCTGAAAGACCGTATTGGCTCCGAGATTCGCACTCACTATCCTGCGACCGTGGAAGAAGGTTTGGCTATTACCGCACAGGAGGCATGGGAGCGCCGCAACGGCCTGCCGCTCACGATTCCTCAATTCGTACGCGAGGTTGTGGAACATATTGCCTTTGCCGCCCGCGAAGATAAAAAGATAGACAAGCGCTCTGGCGTGAGCCAGCGCCTACCCATCAGTTGCATGGAAAACGTGATCTCCAGCGCCGAGCAGCGTTCGCTGCGCAATGATGAAAAGATTGTTGTTCCCCGCATTGGCGATATTTACTCTGCGCTGCCTGCCATCACCGGCAAACTGGAGCTGGAGTACGAAGGCGAGATGCGCGGTGCCGATAACGTCGCTCACGATCTCATCCGCGCCGCCATTGCCAAGACCTTTGATGCTTATTTTGATGGCGCCAACATGCAGCAGATTGTGCAGTGGTTTGATCTCGGGGGCGAGATCAAAGTCTCCGACACTGCGGGCGCCGCCGAGGTCTTCAGCACGCTGAAAAGCATTCAAGGACTCAGTGAAAAACTCGCTGCTCTGGGCGTGAAGACAAAAGACGTGGTTGAAGAGCAGGTCGCTGCCGCAGAGTTCGTTTTGGAAGGCCTTTACGCGCATAAAAAGATCAGCCGCAACGAAGAGCGCGTATTCAAGGCCAGCGCCAAGCAACCGCACCGCCCGGAGCCGGAGACTCGACCCGACATTCCGGGAGGCAGGGGCCGCAGGTCATTTAACTGAAGCGGGAGCAAACGAGGTTTTGAAGGGAACTTGTAATTTTCTGGGAACTGAGAACTGAGAAACTGTATTCTGGTATCAAACTGATATCAAAAGATTGGCTCTAGAGGAATTCTGGCCTATCATTCTGCCGAGGGTATCTCGGGTTGTGTGAGCGGATAGGATATGAAGGGGAGAAGGCATTACTTTGAGACCGTGCCATTGCGCCGTATGTTATTTATTTCCAATGATTTAGAGCTGCAACGCTACTTTGAGCAATGGGGGGGTGGGGGGCACTACTTCGGGATATAAAGACATCGCGGACGCGTGAGAATAGGGCAAAGTTTTAAACAATGTTGATGAAATCAAGTTCGAGAAGCTTATGAAGTTCACCCGCTACGGCAAATACGTTCCCAATCCCGCCGGAGAGATGAGCATGGAAGACCTGCTCAACGCCCTCTCCGACTACCTGCTGCAGAGCGGATTCCAGAGCTCCTACATGGATTTCTACCAGATGCCCGGCGAGCATACCCTCGACGATTTGCGCCGCGCCATCGAAGAAGCCTTGCTGAATGGCGACCTGCTCGATGAAAGACTGCAAGAGCAGATCAACCAGATGCAGATGGAGGGAACGCTGGATCAGCTCATTGAGGAATTGATCCAGCGCATGGAGCAGCAGGATTTTATCTCGATTGATCAGCCCCACGATCCTTCGCAGCAATCGCCCATGGCCGGCCAGACCGGGATGCCTCAGGGCCAGGCGCGCTTTGAGGTCACCGACAAAAGCCTCGACTTCCTTGGCTTCAAAACCTTGCGCGATCTGCTGGGCTCGCTGGGAAAATCAAGCTTTGGCCGCCATGACACCCGTGACATGGCGACAGGCGTCGAAGCCAGCGGTGCTTCGCGGACCTACGAGTTTGGCGACACCCTCAATCTGGATATAACCGCAACTCTGAAGCGTGCCATCCGGCGTGAGGGCCTGCAGATACCACTGAACATCGAATACTCCGACCTGCAGGTGCATCAGTGCGAGTATCAGTCCTCGTGCGCCACCGTAGTGATGCTCGATTGTTCACACTCGATGATTCTCTACGGAGAAGACCGCTTTACTCCCGCCAAAAAAGTTGCCTTGGCGCTCTCGCACCTGATCCGAACGCAGTACCCCGGCGATTCACTTTCTCTGGTTCTCTTTCATGATTCCGCCGAAGAGGTTCCGCTCTCGCAGTTGGCCCGCGTACAGGTTGGGCCGTATTACACCAACACGCGCGAAGGTCTGCGGCTGGCGCAGCGCATCCTGCAACGCCAGCGCAAAGACATGAAGCAGATCGTCATGATCACCGACGGCAAGCCCTCAGCCCTGACCTTGGAAGACGGAAGAATTTACAAGAACGCCTTCGGCCTCGACCCGCTCGTGGTCAGCCAGACTTTGGAAGAAGTTTCCAAGTGCAAACGTGCCGGAGTTTTAATCAATACTTTCATGCTGGCCAGCGACTACGGCCTGGTGCAGTTCGTCCAGAAAGTCACAGAAATGTGCCGCGGCAAGGCTTACTTCACCACGCCTTATACCTTAGGCCAGTATCTGCTCATGGACTACATGTCGCGAAAAACCAAAACCATCCACTAGAGCGAACCGAGTTTCGCTCCTAGCGAATGACAATGCGATCAAGGTCGGGAGCATAAGTCGTATCGTTATAAAACCTGATGTGGTTACTGCCGGCCTTGAGCGACACGGTCATAGAAAGCCTGGAATCCTCTAACCAGGTACTGCCCTTTACCGGTACCTCAACCGCGGGGCCGTCATTGACGCTTATGAAGAATGACCTGGCGCCGTTCAGCAGGTAGTAGATCACCATCTCGTAGTTTCCACTCTTCGACACGATGATGTTATTCAACACCAGGAAGTTCTTCTTCTTGCCTCCGATGTAGCGCACTCGGTTTCCACCTGAGCACCATGTGCAGGCAGAAGGCTCAGTTCTGCCGTTGAGAGTATTCCCCTTAGCTTCGGCTTCGTAGGTTACGCCCGATTCAACCGGGACCGCGGCTGCAGTGGCGGCAGCAGGCGGCGTTGCCGGGAGAGGAGCGGCCTCAGCGTGAGAAGCGGCGAGTGAGCGGAAAACCAGAAAAACCACTGCACACAGTAGTGCGCCAAGAATCAAACCCACGGCAAACGAGAGGGAATTGAAGTGGCGACGTTCGGGCCCTGCGGCGTCAAAGCGGGTAGTGGCAGGCGCGTCAATCGCATGGGAGCGTTCCAACGGCAGGATTGTGGCCGGCACAACTTCGAGCGCGTGCTCGGGTTCGACTCGCACAAAGCGCGGCACGTACCTGCCCTTGGGCAACTCGATGCGAATCCTGGCATGAGCCAACTCGGTGGCATAGACTTCGTGCAGCTTTTCGCGCAGGTTGACGGCCCGGCGGCGGACGATGCCGTCTTCTATCGGCGAGTAGTCGGCAGAACGGCCAAATGCTTCGATGCCGATGCGGAACTCGCAGAGCTCGCTGGCGCGTCCGGCAATTTCCGTCTCGCAGATGTAACGGAGAAAGTTACGTAGCTGGTCGGCGCGAACGAACGACGTGCTTTGCAGCACTTCTTCCAGCACCTCCCGCTTTTCCCCGGGGCTGGGAGAGGCGGTTGTCATCATGGTCATGGTTTCACGATCTCCAGTGGGAGTGGATACGGTTCTAAGCATCTGGATTCCTATATATTCAAGCGGCGGCTGTTCTGATCAGCGGCCGTAGTGTGATTGCCGGAATTGTTCTTGCAAGGATTGAATGAGAGCAGATCGGCTTCTGCTCTTCACACAATACGGAATGTTTTGGTCTATGCCTGAACACAACTCGACCATCTATGGTGGAATGCTAGTTCCTTCTCTCGGGAAGTAGCGTCTGGGGTTAGGTCAGACGGCTCGTGGTTTCTCCGGGGCCGGGAACTGTTTCCAGGTTATTGGATTACCTATTCACCTGCATGAAGGCCCTTGTGCGGAGAACCTGCAAACCAGCTTCCGGTAGCACACTATGGTGTTGGCTGGAAGCCAGTCAAGTTCAAAATTCTAACATGTCTGTTTGGGAAAACTAAACGATTAAGAGTATGGGGCGCGGGCCATGCGGAACAAAGTCATCTCTTTCCATTTGGCCCAAGGCTGCTTCTCACCATGGAACAAAAAGTTTTCACAATGGCCCGATCTTCGCCGATACGATAAGCCAGCTCGATATCGCTCTTGACCGCAGTCTTACGCAGGCGGCGGCATACAACGTCGGGAGCGGCGATGCGCTCCACACACGCGGGTGCAATGGTTACACCCAGGCCCGCTCCCACAAGCCGTAAGATCGTGAGCCACTGGGGCGCCTCTTGCACGACCTGCGGACGAAAGCCGAACTCCTCACAAATCGAAACCGTCTTCTGATAAGCGCGGCTGCCTACGCTGGGCGAGAAGAAGACAAAAGGCTCGTCACGGAGCGCAGAGGCAGAGAGCGTTTTGCGCTTCGCCAAGGGATGCCGCTTGGGCAGCACCGCGACGAATGGCTCGGAAAATAGCGTTTCCACCTCGAGTCCTTCGATGCTGCCACCATCACGCAGGAATCCTACATCCAGAGTTCCCTGCAATAGCGCCTGAACTACACCGGCTGTGTAAGACTCGCGCAACTGCAGGTTCAGCCGTGGATGCCGGCGGCGATACTCCCCCAGTATCGCCGGTATTGACGTAAGCATGGCCGATCCGATGAAGCCCACGGTCAGGAACCCCAACTCGCCACGGCCCACGCTACGCGCGGTCTCCATATCTTCCTGCACCTTACGCAGCGTGCTGCGTGCCCGGTCAAGAAACAGTTCACCGGCGCTGGTGAGCTTCACGTGGCGGGAGGTGCGAGTGAAGAGCGCATGTCCAAGGATTTCTTCTAGCTTGCGTATCTGTTGGGAGAGCGGCGGCTGGGCCAGATGAAGACGCTTGGCCGCCCGTCCGAAATGCAGCTCTTCGGCGACCGCCACAAAGTATCGCAGGTGCCGCAGCTCGATTTGCTGATCCATACACAATACATCTTAATCTCTACGAACAAGATATTGGACATATTGTTCCACAACGGCCTAGATTGTCACTATGGAGGTTACAATGCACAAGGACCTACCGACTTCTGCTGCGTATTCAAGTTCATCGTCTGGTTCCGCCACGGAACCCGAAGACAGCATTCGCATGACCCTATCCAATATCCGAATTCGGCCATTTCAATCCGGCGATGAAAAGGCCTTCCGCCAGCTCAATGAAGAGTGGATCGCCAAGCATTTCAATATGGAAGAGAAGGACCGTGTCACACTGGGCGATCCGGTGGGCAAGATTCTGAAGCCGGGTGGACACATTTTCATTGCCGTCGCCAATGGCGAGCCGATCGGCTGCTGTGCACTGCTTGCCATGAAGCCGGGTGAGTTCGAACTTGCCAAGATGGCAGTTGCCGAACGCTACCGGGGGCACGGCGTCGGGCGCAAAGTGCTGCAGTACACAATCGAGCAGGCAAGAACACTGGGCGTGCGCCGGTTGTACCTGGAAACCAGCAGCAAGCTGCCCAACGCGATCCATTTGTATGAATCGGTCGGCTTCAGGCATCTCCCGCCCGAACGGTTGACACCCTCGCCCTATGCGCGCTCGGATGTCTACATGGAAATGCTTCTGTAAAAGCAGTTCTCAACCCAGATTGCCCAGCTACTTAGTGCCCGGCACAGCGAGCCGGGCCGCGATGGTGTCATCTATGTCGGGGTTCGGCCGGGATGTGGGCGAGGCCGCTCGGGCGTTTTCTGTGTGGACCTGGATAAATTCGGCCCCCACCAATTCCACTTCTTTCCCGTTATAGAACAGCCTGCACATAAGGCCGATATGCTCGCCACTAGTCAGCAAGACTTCGTGTGTGGCGCTTTCTACGGCGAACTCGGATCCGGCCGGTATGATGTCGAGTATTTTTGCTGTCCTGTAGATATGGCCAACGTAGACTTTGTTGATGGTGTGAGGCAGGGTTGCGGGTCTCGGCTTTTGTTTATTAACTGCATGTTTATCATTCGAGCCACTGTTACTCACGCCGAAATATTTGTAGTGGGGTTCCCCTGTATCTTGAAATAAATACAGGTCTACTTTGGTGCGAAAGCGCTGCCCGTACAACTGACAGTAAGGACAATCATCGGTGACAGAAGGGCTTTGAGTTTGAGCGAGGCCGGTGACCGCAGCCACGGAAATGAGAAGCACGGCGAAGCAGAAGTAAAGAAAAGAAGCCCAGCGCATGGCGAGGTCATTATATTAAGTCAGCCTCAAGTAGCAATAAACATTAAGAGGGCGGCATGGTGCCGCCCTGATGGAAAAAGTGACTACTTCTTGTCGTATTCCAGAGCTTCGTGCAGTTGCTTGAGGGCATTGTCGACGGCTTCGAGCGCCTCAGCGCGATGGCCGCCAAAATCATGAGAGGCATCCCGCAACTCCTCTTTGGCGCCTTCAAGGGCGCGGATGGCAGCACGAATTTTCGGATGCTTCTCTTTACCTTCTTTATGCTCTGAAGCTTCTTTCTTGCCGCCTTCTTGAGCCATCATCATGGACGGCGTCATCATCATCAAACTTGACATAAGCGCAACCGCAAAAAGTTTTTTTAGCATGGTAATCCGTCCTCCTTTTGACGGTGTTTTGATTACCCATAGGCGTGGGCATTTTTATCAACCCATGAACAAGGTCGAACGCGTTGCAGAAGCTTGTGTAGTATGCCAAATCCAGATTCCTTGCACCAGAGAGAAACGACAGAACTGGATCGCCGATAGCGTTAACACGACTTAATGCTTGAAAGATCAGGGCAAAGGCATTAAGCTGCTTCGGCCCGACCAGCAAGCCGCTGATGGAAACACGCTCCCAGCGTATTAGGATGGCCGACCGCACACGAAACCGTCGTTGCAGGCGAGAATTAAATAAATCTATCTTCAGAGGAAAAAATCATGTTGAGATCAAAGATGATCAAGATGTTCGTGTGTGCGGTTACGATTGCCGCGTGCATACTGGCAACAAGTGCGTTCGCGGGGCTCACCACTGGATGGACCCAGGACCCGCTGACCTTCAAAGTGCAGTGGCCGTTCAACGTGCCGGAAAGCTCGCGGTTCACGTTGACCAATGGGGTCTACCACTTCGTGGTTTTCAGCAATGACAAACCCTTTGCCCCAGGAAACACAACCAAACCGCGCACCGAGATGCGCTTCGATGATTACACCAGCGGGCAGCATCAGTACTCCGCTGACCTGATGGTGCCAAGCGGTACTGGCGGAGTGGACCTGATGCAGATCCACACCGGCAACGCCCAGTCTCCCAAGTTCGGTGCCACCACTCTCATGTTGTTCTTCGAAACTAGTAACGGCGGCTCATTGCATTTGTACAGCGGCACGCAGCTCGCCAGCAACCTATATAACAAGTGGTTCCACCTGAACGTTATCCATGATACGAGGACCGGGCTGATGACGGTTTACGTCAATGGAACGCTCGTGCTCACCAAGCACGACAATGGCGCGGGCGACTTCTACATGAAAACCGGCGTCTATGCGCAAAACGGCGAGACCAAGAAGATGGAAGTCTTTATCAAGAACTTGACGCTCTGGTCGAAGTAAACAGAAAATAGTTTCCAGTTTCAAAATTCCGATCCCACACGTGCTGGGCACATGTGGGATCGGCTTTTTTTACTATGGAATAAAAGCCAAATCTTCCGGCAAGGGCGGCACAATCGGTGTTTCAAAGAGCGGCCCAGGTCCATCGGGATCAATCGTGATGGCGCCGTCGGAAGCAAAAAATAACGCAATCTGCCGCTGGGTTGCGACTGCAACGTTAATGACGGGAAGCGGCGCGGCAAGATTGGTGAGGAACCCGTGCGGGTTCTTGGGGAAGCCAACTCCCAAGGCAAAGGCAAGATCGTTGCGAAACAGAGTTGTGCGATCAGCGAGACTGCCAGAGCGGATGATTGCCGTAGTGGTTGGGTTGGGTACGGTTTCATCCCCGCGGGCAAACTGAATAATGATGCCCTTTTTCTTTTCGCCCTTCAGTGGTGATTTGCGGATAAACGACGCCCACGCTACCGGATCACCAGCCTGCCCCAGCCATTCACTATTATCAAAGAAAGCCTGGATGGCCGTGGCGCCAGGCACGGTATTAATGACCGGCGGCTGATTCCGCAAGGGCTCGTTGTCATTAAACGTAAGACCGCCAACATTAATCAAAGAGGGCACATGCACCGCCAGAAGCAATCCCGCAAGCGGGCGAAAGTCCGGGCTCAGACGCGAGATATCGCTGAACGAACCCCCGGGCACGTTGACAACGCCGGCGCGGACATCGGGTTCAATGCCCAGGAAGACAGTGCCGGTGATGCCACCCAGTGACTGCCCATAGAAGTAGATGCGCGAGGGATCCAGGGCGACGGAGCCGTTGCCGTCCACATCCACTCCACCCTGAATGACGCGCACGAGCTGCAACAGGTCGGCTACGGTCTGCTGCACACCGTCGCGCGCAGCCAGGCTGCTGCGCGGCGGTGCAGTCAGAAAGCCTTCAATGGAAGTAATCTTGCCGTCACCGTTGAGGTCAACACCGCGTCCTCCTGAGGGCAGGATAACGAACGGAAGGTTGTGCCGGAACACCGTCAATGAACTGATGGGACCAAAACCGTGGCCAACCGTATTGATGGTGATGGTTGCAATGCCGGCGGTGGCCAGAGTGGCGGCCACGGCATAAGGACTATTGTCTTTATTGTCGCCAAATCCGTGGCTGAAAATGGCAACCGGCCATCCGTTGGCGGGGCGGTTACCAGAAGGAAGAAATAGATTGAAGTAGACGTCTTGTGTGCTCTGGACGGCAGGCAACCCTGTGCGAGTGGGGACTGTAGGAATAAAAGCGCCCGGGGCCTCATAGTTGGCTGCAGAGAACTTGCCAAATGCGATCGTGGAGACAGCGCCAGGAAGGAGTTGCAATGCCAAAGTAGGCACGACCACAGTTTGGAACGTAGGTGCTGTTGTTACCTCCTCCTGATGCAGGATCCCAACAATGGAGCTGGCAGGGAAGACTGTGTGCTCTCCGCTCAGACCCAAATTGAAGTTGGCGGCCGGTGCAGGTGCAGCCTTGACCTGGGCAAGGATCTTTTGCAGCGTCGAGGTTACGCTTTCTGTCGTAAACAAGCTGGCCACGGCAATATCTTTCGGCGAGAGATCGTCGTCTATTTGCCGCAGAATATCTTTGTGCAGCAGGCGAGCAAGCAGCTCCCGATACAACCGCAACTGCGGGTCTTTGTCATGATCGTCGCGATCGGAATCCCAGTCTCTGTCTTCATCTTCGTGCAGCCCTTCGAAACTCTCTGAGGGCTCTATGGGTTCACCGGTTGCGTCATGAACACCCGTGGTCACAATCAGCAGGTAATTCGCGTGTTGATCAAGATGCTCGTCAGATTCGGCATACAGGGTGAACGTGGCCGGGTCCCAGACAATCTGATTAATGCCGATAGTGTGCAAATGGGAATCATCCGGGTCAGAAAGATTGTCTATCTTGACAAGGAACACCGTGTGGCTGTTGACCGTGCTCACGTCAATCGGTCCATCAAAGGGTATGGAGAGGCGCGGCTGCAGATTGAATCCATCGAGCTGGTTCAACAGCTTCGTATCAATGCAGTCCGAGGGCCGGGCCGTACAGTCGGGCAGCGGCAACTGGACACGCAAGTGAGTATTTTGAGCAGGGTCGCGCACCGTAAAACGATTGCTGGGAAAAGGCGATTGCGAGAGCTTCTCCAGGTTGAACAGGGGATGCACGTCATGATCGGCGGCAAAGACTCGCGCGGTTAGGGTTACGGCTAACAGCAGGATATATGCTACGCGGCAGGAGAGAAGTTTCCTTAAATAACACCGCTCCATAGTAAAGACCTCCTGGAAGGACCCAATAGCAGAGAGCAAACATAGACCCTGGCATGGAGGAAGTCAATGCCAGATTTCTCCGTCAAAATTTTTTACTATTTTGGGATTCGAATTCAATCACTGCAGCTTGACCGCGACATTGTATTTGCCTTTGGATTCTACCTGCACGGTTTCAGCTTTCGACATATAGCGCTGGAGCACTGTAGGGTTTGCCCATTCAAGGTCCCAACCGTTCTCGATGGCCAGCAGGGTGTACTTGCCGGGCAGCACATCGCGCAATATGAAAGTCCCATCACTGTCACTCTGGTCGCGACGAAACAGCCGCAAATTGTTTGCTGGGTCTTGAGGCACAAGCACGACCATTGCGCCTGCCGTCGGTTTGTCGTTGTGCAGTACCACTCCTTCTATAACGCCGACTCCTTTGGAGACGACCACCGCCAACTGGATAGAGCCCGGATCTTTAATTTCAATCGTATGGCCATATACCTTGGCGCCGTCGGCAGCGATACTCTTTACAAAGAACCCTCCCGCATTGGGCACAAAGACCTCGTATCGTCCTGGTGGAAGTACAACAGGCTCGAATTTTCCATCGGACAGGATGCGATTGCCATGCCCCTGGACTGATTCACGGTTGTGAAGTTGAATGGATGCTCCCACAGGAGGGTTCGCGAAACCTTCAAATTCTACGATTCCAGAGACCAAGGCTGATTCTGAACCTTTTGTGGCATCAATCTCACCGTCTCTGAGGAGAGTTGCTGTCTGGTGGCGGCTGCTCGGGGTAGTGTTTTTGTTATCTTTATCTGGGCTGGATATCTGCAGATTGATGTCGTAGTGCCCGGGCGCGATACCCGTGACTTCGAATA
>Ga0099829_10002141_pt1 | contig 11258 bp, 12 predicted proteins | sample CZO8metaG_3_FD_79336 | JGI IMG/M metagenome (GOLD analysis project Ga0099829, IMG submission 79336) | Vadose zone soil microbial communities from the Eel River Critical Zone Observatory, Northern California, USA - CZOApr15con2H2.8 metaG | ecosystem: Environmental > Terrestrial > Soil > Vadose...
GCCGCGTTGGATAGCATGGGCTCGAGTGGGGGAGCGAAGGGAAGGCGCATGAGACAATCTTAGAAGCTTCGGGCGACGGGCGGTAGCTGCGCGGCGTCCTTATCCTGCTTGCGGCACGCCATTGCCCCTGGAAGACGGGGTGCCTCCCCCAAAGACGCATCAGGATTCGGAACTGGACGCCGTGCAGGAACAGCCGCCGGTCATGCCCGTACATAGAGCCTGACGCCGTGGGCATGTTGTGGTCTGGGCGGCCAGGGATCGTGCGACGCTTGGATTCGCCCTCCGACTAGGGCCGCGGCCATGTGGGGCATGACCATCGGTAGGAGACTCACGCCATGAGATTCGGGTCCGTGATCAGCATACTGATCTGCCTCGCGCTCCTCCGCATCCCTGGGGCGGCCGCAGCCACAGGGACGGGGACAGCCGAGTCGCCGGTGATGGGCGCCCTTGCGCCCGTCCTCCAGACCAGGCTCTCCCAATGGATTGCAGCCTGGACTGCCGTCAGTCCAGACTTCGACCTCCGCCGCTTTCGGATGACGTTGTTGAAAAACGTCGCGGAGGAATGGGTGGCAGACTCTACGGTCCTGGGGGAGATGCACGAGGATCTGCGGAGAAAGCTCTACGTCACCTCGCCTGACGGATCCAAAGCACTCTACCCGTACGCCACCATCTCCTTCGTGACAAGAAACGAGCGCACGACCGTGGGCATTGGCACCGATGGTGCCGTGATGCTCATCGATCTCGCGGGACACCGCACGATGTGGCTGGGGCAGTGCGATCTTGGGTGCGGGTTCCATGAGGCAGTCTGGCTAGCGAACGACCGCGCGGTCATCGCCGGTTATGAAGTCGACCTCAACGATTCGAACTGTCCGAACAGCCGGGCGTGCCGCGCGATTCCAGAACTGCTTTTGTACGACTTCACGCGCCACGTGGTCATGATCTTTCAAGGACCCGCTGTCCCCGGAGGACCGCAGCACGAGTATGCGGTTCAGCGCATCCACGACAAGCTTCCCAATGTAGCTATCTACTAACGCTTCTCTGACCGGCTGGAGCCTCTACCGAGGTCCCCCAGCGCGGGATGATACACACCGTGTACCCAGCCCGCCAGGTCATCCGCTGCAGCGATGTCTCTCACACATCGGGTCGATGGACTATAGGTCATCAAGCCGCGAGGGAAACCGCAGGGAGGCGAAACATCGAGTTAGCCTCTGCAGAAGCAGCATCACTCGACTAATTTCCCCGCAGCGCGGGCATTTCTTTAATAGCATGCGGCCGGCATCGCCAGGCGCTCCAGAGCGAGCGCTGACGGTGGGCTCGACTCGGCGCATGCATCCTCCGCAGTGGGTGAACAGCCATGGTCAAGTCCAGGTTAGCCGTAGGGCTAGCCGGTGTGCTCGTGCTCGCGGTCGCGGCAGGAGCGAGCGCAGCATCGTTTGCGTACGTTCCCAACGAACTCAGCGGCACCGTCTCGGTTATCGCCACCGCCACGAACATAATCGTGACGACGGTAACGGTCGGCAGCTTGCCCGTCGGCGCGGCGGCGACCCCGAACGGAGCGTACGTCTACGTGACAAACCTCGGCAGTAATACCGTCTCTGTCATTGCCACTGCTACCAATACGGTCGTCGCAACGGTGCCGGTCGGCATGAGCCCCGCTGGCGTAGCGGTGACGCCGGACGGAGCGTATGTCTACGTGGCAAACAGCAGCAGCAACACTATCTCGGTGATCGCGACCGCCACGAACACCGTCGTGGCCACGGTCCCGGTCGGCAGTTTCCCCTTCGGCGTCTCGGTGACCCCGAACGGGGTGTTCGTCTACGTGACAAACGAAGGGGGCGGGACTGTGTCCGTGATCGCTGTCGCTACGAAAACCGTGGTGACGACAGTCCCGGTCGCTAGTTTCCCCTTCGGTGTGGCAGCAACGCCCGACAGCGCAGCCGTCTACGTGACAAGCCTCGGGACCGGCACTGTCTCAGTGATTGCCACCGCCACGAATACTGTGGGGCCGACAATGCCGGTCGGCGCTAGCCCTGCCGGCGTCGTGGTAACACCTAACAGCGCAGCCGTCTACGTGGCGAACCGAGACAGCAACACCGTCTCGGTGATCGCGACCGCCACCAACACGGTGGGGGCGACGGTGCCGGTCGGCAAGGGCCCGACGGGCATCGCAGTAACGCCCGACGGCGCAGCCGTCTACGTGGGCAACGTCATGGACAACACTGTTTCGGTCATTAACACCGCCACCAATACCGTCATGGCGACAGTGCCCGTCGGCCAGTTCCCCCTTGCCTTGGGTCAGTTCATCCAGACGATCACGTCTGTCCCCTTTGCGGCATTCTCCCCACGAGTGGAGGTTGCCGCGAGCAACGGATCATTTGAGGTAAACAGTACCTTCACGCTCGGGGCCGGCAGCCCTGGCATTCACCCCCTGACTGATACGGTTACCCTCCAGCTGGGGGCGTTTACCATCACGATCCCAGGAGGCTCCTTCCTGCAGGGCAGGGATGGCAAGTTTGTCTTCGAAGGAGTCATCAATGGCGTGACCCTCGAGGCGATTATCGCCCCCCTCGATCGCGGCGGCTTCGCGTTCAGGGCCGAAGGCACAGGAGCCAGCGGTCTACCGACGACAAATCCGGTGACAGTCGGCCTGACCATCGGCATCAATACCGGCACGCCGGCGGCAGCCGTGTTCCGATAGCCGCTCCAGGACAGGAACGGGCGGCCCGAGCCCAAAACGGGCGTGCGTTGTGGGATTTGAGCAAGCGCCGAGGTTCCTCGGCGCTTGCCCTTTCGTGGTCTCCTCGGACAGCCGATTCGTCTTAGTGCGACTGGCCCTCGGAAACGCCTCCTTATAACCCCCAACCGGGGCCATACCTTGTTAGGATGTTTCTGGACAACGGAAGCGAACTTGCCGTGCCCCCACACCTGCAGTAAATCGGTCTTCCAGGGTGGGAATGCCTATTGATTTCTCCCGATGACGAGAAAATGCCATTTCCTTGGTACTCGGATTATGGTTGTCTGCAGCGGCGGGACTCGGTGGAGACCTCCGACATGAGGCGGATCTGAAACGCGCGGGGGGCCATGGGCTTTAGTCAAGAGGACTGATGCCCCACGGTATCGCATTGATATATCCCGATGTTCCTCCCCACGACGAGGTGACTGCCGATGTCTGATCGCACCATTGAAGCTCTACTGCGCGAAGAACGCACTTTTCCCCCTCCGGCCTCATTCCAGCGATCGGCTGTCATGCGCGATAAACAGATCTATGACACGGCGTCGCGGGATTTGGAGGGATTTTGGGCGCGTGCGGCCGAGGAGCTGCACTGGTTCAAGAAGTGGGATAAAGTGCTGGACTGGAAGCTACCGTACGCCAAGTGGTTCGTGGGCGGGCAAACCAACATTTCCTATAACTGCATCGATCGCCACGTCGCAGGCGGGCGGCGGACCAAAGCAGCGATCATCTGGGAAGGCGAACCAGGCGACCAGCGCGTGCTCACGTACGGCGATCTGCGTCGCGAAGTGAGCAAGTTTGCCAACGTTCTGAAGCAGCTGGGCGTCCGTCGGGGGGATCGCGTCGCCATCTACCTCCCGATGATCCCGGAGTTGCCCATTGCCATGCTGGCGTGCGCCCGCATCGGTGCCGCGCACAACGTTGTCTTTGGCGGGTTCTCCGCAGAGGCGTTGCGCGATCGGATCAATGACGCTCAAGCAAAAGTCCTCGTCACTGCCGACGGCGGCTGGCGGCGCGGGAACATCGTCCCCCTCAAGCGCAACGTCGATGAGGCCCTCACCGGCACCCCGACGATCGAGAACGTCGTGGTCGTCAAGCGGGTGGGGGAGGCAGCGCAGATCCACATCCAAGAAGGACGCGATCACTGGTGGCATCGCCTGATGGCGGAGGCGTCACCCGTGTGCGAGGCCGTTCCGCTCGACAGCGAGGAGATGTTGTACCTGCTGTACACGAGCGGCACGACGGGCAAGCCGAAGGGCATCATTCACACCACAGGCGGGTACATGGTCGGAACCTATCAGACCATGAAGTGGATCTTCGATCTGGCGCCCGATGATGTCTTCTGGTGCACCGCGGATATCGGCTGGGTCACGGGCCACTCGTACATCGTCTATGGACCGCTCGCCAATGGGGCCACGACCGTTATGTACGAGGGCACCGCCGATTACCCCGACAAAGACCGGAATTGGGCCATCGTCGAGAAGTACAGCGTCAGCATCATCTACACGGCTCCGACGGCCATCCGCACCTTCATGAAGTGGGGGACCGAGTATCCCGCAAAGCGCGACCTCTCGTCCCTCCGGCTGCTGGGCTCGGTGGGCGAGCCGATTAACCCGGAGGCCTGGATCTGGTACCACCAGCATGTCGGCGGTGGCCGATGTCCCGTTGTCGACACCTGGTGGCAGACGGAGACGGGGATGATTCTCATTACCCCGCTCCCGGCCCTCACAACTCTGAAACCCGGCTCGGCAACCCACCCCTTCCCGGGGGTCGGGGCGGAGATCTTCAACGAGCAAGGGCAGCCGGTGAAGGCAAACGAGGGCGGGTACTTGGTGTTGACCCGGCCGTGGCCGGCTATGCTGCGCGGGATCTATCGCGACCCGGACCGCTACGTAAAGCAATACTGGAGCCGCTTCCCCGGCGTCTACTTCACCGGCGACGGGGCCAAGCGCGACGCGGATGGCTACTTCTGGCTGTTGGGGCGAGTGGACGACGTCATCAACGTCTCTGGCCACCGTATCGGGACCTACGAGGTGGAGTCCGCGTTGGTCGACAATCCTGCCGTAGCCGAAGCCGCCGTCATTGGCGTGACCCATGAGATCAAAGGGCAGGCGATCGCCGCGTTCGTCACGCTCAAGGAAGGGCATAAGCCTGGCCCACAGATGATGGAGCTATTGAAAGAACACGTGGTGAAGAAAATTGGGGCGCTGGCCCGGCCTGAGCAGATTCTGTTTGCCGGCGAGTTGCCCAAGACTCGCAGCGGGAAGATTATGCGACGGCTGCTGCGGGACATCGCCGAGGGCCGCGTCTTGGGAGATACGACAACGCTGGCCGACCCCGCCGTGGTCGAGACACTGAAGGCACGGTACGAGGAGGAAGCCGGCTAGCGACTCCTGAAAATTCCTGCGGGAAGTGATGAACTTCCGGCCTCGCGATGGCGCAGCGACTTTCCGCGTACTCCGATTTGAGGTGGACAGCGTGAAGCAGAGCATTGTCGTGACGGTCAACGGCACGACGCACCGGCATGAGGTGGAGCCCCGTTTGCTGCTGGTGTACTACCTGCGAGAAGAACTCGGGCTCACGGGGACACACATCGGGTGCGATACGACCAGTTGCGGAACCTGCACCGTTTTGCTGAACGGGCAGGCCGTCAAATCGTGCACCCTGCTGGCAGTACAAGCCGATGGAGCGGATATCCTCACCGTCGAAGGCTTGGCCGACAACGGGAAGCTCCACCCCATCCAGGAAGGGTTTTGGGAAGAACACGGCCTCCAGTGCGGCTTCTGTACCCCCGGGATGATGCTCGCGGCGGTGCAGCTATTGGCCCGCAAACCCAATCCCACGGATGCGGAAATCCGCCATGGCCTGGACGGGAACCTGTGCCGGTGCACTGGCTACCAGCACATCGTGAACTCGGTCATGTATGCGGCGCGTAAGCTGGCCGAACAACACCTTCCGGCCATCCCCCCCTCGCGCCGGGCAGTGAAAGCTCCATGATCCCGGCCGCCTTCGAATACCATCGGCCCGCATCCGTGTCTGAAGCGCTGCAATTGCTTCAACGGCTGTCGGATGCCAAACTCCTCGCAGGTGGGCACAGCCTGCTTCCGATGATGAAGCTGCGGTTGACCTCGCCCGCTCATCTGATCGATCTGGGCCGCATCGACGCAATGCGCTACATTCAGCAGGACGGGCAGACGCTGGCCATCGGTGCTCTCACAACTCACTGGGGAATTGAGTCCTCCAAACTGGCGCTCTCCGCCGCACCCGCGTTGGCCGAAGCCGCGAGCCGCATCGGTGATGTGCAAGTCCGCAACGTGGGGACGATCGGAGGGAGTTTGGCCCACGCCGATCCCGCGGCCGACTATCCGGCGGCGATGCTCGCGCTGGAGGGGCAGGTCGTCGCCGAGAGCCCCCGCGGCCGGCGGACCATCGCCTCCGGCGAATTCTTCACCGGGATCTTTACCACGGCGTTAGCACCCGACGAGGTGCTCGTCGAGATCAGGATTCCCGCCACCCGCGCCCGCACAGGGCAGGCCTACCTGAAATTCCCTCACCCGGCCTCGGGGTTTGCAGTGGTCGGCGTGGCGGCGGTGATCACGCGCGATGGCGCAGGGCGGTGTACCCGCGCCCGCATCGGCATCACCGGCGTCGGCCCCGCGGCCTATCGCCCGATAGCTGTGGAGAACCAGTTGACCGGTGCCGCATTGGACGAGAAAAGCGTCGCGGCAGCGGCCGCGCACGCCGCCGACGGCGTGGATGTGAATGAGGATCTCTTCGCCTCGGCGGAGTACCGCGCGCACCTCGCACGCGTGTTCACCAAACGCGCTGTCTTAGCCGCTGCCCAGCGAGCCGGATAGCGGATCCCTCTGCCGCCCGCGATGGCTGTCCTGTGGGAAGACATCGGGTGGCCGGACCTCGAGGAGTTTCTCCGCACCGACGACCGCGCGATCGTTCCTGTTGGGTCCTGTGAACAGCATGGGCGCCACCTCTCGTTTGCGACGGATTACCTGATCCCCACTGAAATCGCCCGGCGCGTCAGCGCCCGCACCCGTGTGCCAGTGACCCCGCCCTTGTGCTTTGGAATGTCGATCCACCACATGGACTTCCCCGGCTCCATTACGCTGACGCCGGACACATTTGCGGCCGTGGTCCGCGACATCGTCGAGAGCCTCCATCGTCATGGGTTTCGGCGCCTGTTGATCCTCAACGGCCATGGGGGGAATATCGCGCCCCTGGCCACCGCCTTGGCACCGGTTTTGGACAACCACCGTGATCTGCGGATCAAGGTCGGGCACTGGTGGCAAGACCCAAAGGTCGAAGCGGTGATGCGCGACGCGTGGGGTGACGTCGAGTATCACGCAGCCGCGGGCGAAACATCAGCGATCCTTGCCATTCGGCCCAACGTCCCTCGCCTTCAGCGGGCGGCGCATTCGGCGTGGCAGAGAGGCATCGAGGTCATGGGACCGCGTCACTGGAAGGGACTGTTTCCCCACGGGGCCACGGGGGTGGATCCGAAGCGCGCCACCGCCGAGATTGGGGAACGGCTGCTGCGGGCAGCCACCGACCGGTTCGTCAGCGAACTGGAGCAGTGGGATCCGATCGTCCCTCGTTAGCGCCCCCGCGTGAAGCGTTCATTCGACTCGCCGCAGTTCCTCGTACCCATCTGATACCGCGCACAGGGGATACCGTTTAAGGTCGCGAATCTGTTCCAGAATGGGAACACCAGCAATGATTTCGCATAGTCTGAGCGATGCCCGAGCTTTCGGCGCCTACCTGCGCTTGTTGCGGGAGAACCTGCATGGGAAAGGCCGCGGCAAGGGGCTCCGCCAGCTCGCTCGGGATGCGGGGATCGCTCCCAGTGTGCTCTCGCGCGGGGAGCGAGGTCTGCAGGATCTGCGTCGCGTGGAATACATAGAACGGATCGCCCCGCACCTCGGCGTGCGCCCGTCTGTCCTCAAGCGGGTCGCCGCCCTGATCACTCCCCAAGATGTTGAAGACTTCCGTCGCCTGGACACGGGACTGGGCGCAGCAGACTTCCGGCAGGACGGGGCGAGCCGACTATTGTGGGGCCAAGTAACCCAGGAACTGCACCGGTTAAGGGGCGCCTCCCCCGAGACTCTGGAAACCTTGCTCGCATACATCGAGTACTTGGCCGCCCGAGATGGCCGGAGTGGGACGGGGACCAACGGGGCTGTAGGGGCAGGATCTGGTCAGACCTCTCGGCAGAAGGACTGAGACGCGTCATGGCACGAGTCGAAGCAGCTGCTCACATCCACGCCCCCTTGGAAGATGTCTACCAGGTGGCGAAGGATGTCGAAACATTCCCGACATTCATGCCGGATGTCGAGTCGGTGAAGGTACTGGAACGCGGCGGGACCCACACCGTGACCGCATGGGTGGGTGTCGTCCAAGGGCGAAAAATCCGGTGGGTTGAGGATGACGAGTGGGACGACAGTCGTCATCTGTGTACGTTCCGACAGCGCGAAGGCGATTTCACGCGCTACGAGGGGACCTGGACGTTCGCCGCGTCTGCCGGAGGGACGCAAACGGTTCTGGCCGTCGACTTCGAACTGGAGTTGCCGCTGGCCGGGGCGCTGCTGTCCAATCTGCTTAAAGTTCTCGTGCGCAAGAACCTAGAGAGCATGCTCGGGGCCATCAAAGGGCGGCTGGAAACTCCCGCTCCGACGACGGACCCCAGACCGACAGGGGGTGTGTGATGAGGGTGTGGATGCAGTGGCTGGTGGATGAGGTTCGGGCCCGTGTACACAACGAACGGGGGCAGGATGTAATCGTCGTGCTCCTCATCATTTTCCTGCTCTGGTTACTCTTTAGCGGCCGCAAAGTTTTCGTCCAGTAATTGGGAAGGATCGCGGCGCCAGACGCTGCCTTTTGAGGGGTGGTTCTGGTGTCTATGGGGCAGGAGATTAGATAGAGATGGTTCGGATTTCAAGCACCGTCGGGACAGAACACAGCGGGAGAATCTTCCTGTAAGTTTGTGGACACTATAGAGGCATGGCCAAACTGATGCATCCTGCGCAGGCGCAGAGCGCCACATCAATCCCCATAGCCAAGCCCCTAATCTCCGACGAGGACAAACGCGCGGTCATGGAGGTGCTGGACTCCGGCATGCTCGTGGCCGGGCGCCATGTAGCGGACTTCGAACAGGCATTCGCCCGCTACTTGGGGGCCCGTGAGGGGGTGGCGACATCCTCGGGCACCTCGGCGCTCCAGGTGGCTTTGGAAGCGGCAGGCATCGGGAAAGGCGATGTCGTCGTGACGACCCCGTTCACCTTTGTCGCCACGGGCAACGCAATCCTCTACGTCGGGGCGCGCCCCGTGTTCGTCGACGTCGATCCGCGTTCGTACAACATCGACCCACAAGCTGTAGCCGACGCCGTACGGCGCGAACATGCTCGCGCCATCCTCTGTGTGCACTTGTACGGGCTCGCCTGTGACATGACCGCTCTCGGGGAGATCGCGCGGCGCACGGGGGCGTTGCTTATCGAAGATTGCGCCCAGGCTCACGGGGCCCAATACGCAGGAAAGAAGGTGGGCACCTTTGGCCAAGCCGGGGTCTTCAGTTTTTACCCGTCCAAGAATATGACCACAGGCGAAGGCGGGATGATCGTCACCAATGATCCGGCACTCGCAGAGCGCGCCCGCGTGCTGGTGAATGTCGGCCAGCGGGGGGGCGCGGAATACCTCTACGACGCGATCGGTTACAACTACCGCATGACCAATATGGCGGGGGCGATGGGACGGACGCAACTCACCCACTTGGACAACTGGAACAAATCTCGTCGGGACCACGCCGCCCGCTACACCGCGGCGTTTGCCCCCTTGGCGTGGCTGGTCCCGCCGGTCGAGCCGCCGGGATATTTCCACGTGTACAATCAGTACACGGTGCGAGTGCCCCAGGGCCGGGAAAAGTTCCTGACCCACCTCAGCGACCACCGTATCGGCCGTCGCGTCTACTACCCGCACTTGGTCCCACAGTCGCAGGCGTATCAGCAGTTGGGGTTCAGAGGAACGTACCCTGTGGCCGAACGGCTGACGGCCGAGGTCGTCTCGCTGCCGGTGCATCCGGCTCTGTCGAATGAGGACGTTGGTCGGATTCTGGATGTCGTGGCCCGGTTTCCGGGCGCACGCGAATAGGCGGAGAACGTGGCACAGCGAGTCCGCGTCGGCGTCATCGGGCTGGGCCAGTGGGGACGCAACCACGTCCGGACCTACGCCGGTATCCCTGACGTCGAACTCGCGGGCGTCGCAGACATCAACGCAACAGAACTGCGCAGCGTGGCGAATCGCTACAAGACGACCCCCTTCACCGATTATCGCAAGCTGCTGGGACGGGTGGACGCTGTCAGTGTGGTGGTGCCCACCCAGCTGCACTACGAGGTCGCCCGCGTCTTCCTGGACGCCGGCGTGCACGTGCTCGTCGAGAAACCCATGACCGCAACCACGCGCGAGGCCGAGGACCTTGTCGAACTCGCCCGTCACAAGAACCTCGTCCTCTTAGTCGGCCATCTGGAGCGGTTCAAGCCCGCCGTCCGACGTCTCGCGGAATTAGCGGGGTCTCCATTGTTCATCCAAGCACGCCGCGTCCGCCCCTACGATCGGACCCGCACGATGGACGTGGGCGTGGTAATGGACTTGATGATTCACGACATCGACATCGTGCTGTCGCTCGTCCGCGGTCGCATCGTCGACCTGGGTGGGTTGGCGGTCCGTGTCCGGAATGCGCAAGAAGACCTCGCAGTGGCGACGCTGACCCTCTCTACCGGTTGTGTGGCGTGGTTGCTGGCGAGCCGGGTCTCTGCCGACAAGGCGGCCGAGATCGAGGTCGCGACTCCCGACCGGGTAATCCGGTTGGACTACCTAAAGCAACGCCTCTTCATCCACCCATTTCACGGCGAGATCGAGGATATGGTAATCCACGGTGACGAACCGCTACGGGCGGAACTCCAACACTTCGTCAACTGTGTCCACGGCGAGGAACAACCGCTTGTCACGGGCGAAGACGGGCTCCAGGCCTTGTCCGTGGCTCACCGTCTCCTGCAGCAAATGCGCATCGTCGCGCCACCGGTTCACGTCTAGACCTGCTGTTGGCCTCGCAGTCTAAGGAGTCACCACCACGCACGTGACGACCGTGCGGACCCCTTCGATGCGCCGCACTGCTGCCGTGATTCCGGGAAACCCCTTCGTATCGTCCTGTTCGGCGATGGCGATGACGTCAAACTCCCCCATCGTTACCGATGCTTTCACCACGCCGGGGACGCGGAGGACATCGCGGGCGACGGCGGTGGGGGTGTTGCGGTCGAGCGCAATCAGCAAGTAGGCCGTCTCGACCATGGCAACTGAGTTCTGGAGCACGGCGGCCAGTCCTGTCCGTCGCAGGCGGAGCGGGCGTTGACACCCCTTCGGGCCGCTTGTACCATTACCCACGAAGCACCGGACCTAAGCCTTCCGGGGCAGGGTGAGCTTCACGCGGTGGGCGTGAGGCGATTCCCGATCGGCGGTGATAACC
>Ga0099829_10002142_pt1 | contig 11258 bp, 10 predicted proteins | sample CZO8metaG_3_FD_79336 | JGI IMG/M metagenome (GOLD analysis project Ga0099829, IMG submission 79336) | Vadose zone soil microbial communities from the Eel River Critical Zone Observatory, Northern California, USA - CZOApr15con2H2.8 metaG | ecosystem: Environmental > Terrestrial > Soil > Vadose...
CCTCCGGCGCCGCGCCGTCCTCCTCGGCTATGCGCGTGTAGGTGATCTTGCTGGCAGCGATTTCCTCCAGCGCTATCGACAGGGGCTTGCGAGAAACTGAGGTCACCTGTGGCGGCACGATCGCGCCCAGGCCCTCGCCCAACTGGTTGAAATACGAGTTGATCTGCCGGCCCCGCTTGGCGGCCAGCGCGACCAGGGTGAACTTCGAGTCGACCTTGTTAAGCAGGTTCTCGACGGGCGGGTCCATCATGGTTGGTCGGCGCTCGGCCATTAGCTAGGGGACTCCTGGGGGTCTAAGCGGAACTGCTTGAGTATACCGGCCACCTCCCTGGCAGCCCGCTCGACGTCGTCGTTTACCACCACGGCATCGGCCAGTTTGCGCCCGATCCCCTCCTCCTCCTCGCCGATCAGGAGGCGCCGCTCGATGTGTACTTCCGTGTCGCCCCGGGCCCTGAGGCGGGCCTCCCGGGCCTCACGGGAGGGGGCCACGATCAGGATCAGCTTGGCGCCCGGGAAGCGTTCCTTGACCTGGCGGGCTCCGTCGAGCTCGATCTCGAGCACTATGTCTTTGGGTACTGGGTCTTTGGGTACTGGGTCTTTGGGTACTGGGTCTTTGCCTTCCGGCGCTTCAAATGTTGGCGTGCCGTAGAGGTGGCCTGTACCGGGGAACTCGGTGTATTCAACGAACCCGCCGCGGGCCAGGCGATCGAGGAACGTGCCCCTGTCCACAAATGTGTACGCATCCTCAGGTTCGCCCGGTCGTCGGGGCCGTGTCGTCCACGAGCGCGACAGCCACAGGTCTGGATCGAGCTCGAGCAGACGTTCGACCACAGTGCCTTTCCCGGCCCCGCCGGGGCCGGAGATGATGACAATTAGCGGCTGTCGGGTAGCGGCTGTCGGGCCCGCCGTGTTACTGGCCCAGACGCTCCCGCAGCTTTCTGCGCTGCTGTTCGCCGAGACCCTGAATCCGCCGGGTCTCGCTGATGCCGATCTCCTCCATGAGCCGACGGGCCTTCACCTTGCCGAGCCCGGGCAACGCCTCGAGGACGGCAGCGACCTTCATTTTGGCCACGACCTCATCGGTGGTTGCTTGATCCAGAAGCTCTTTGAGGGTGAGAGAACCCATCTTCAGTTTCTCTTTGAGCTCGGCGCGCTGGCGCCTGGCGGCTGCCGCTTTGTCCAACGCGGCCTGCCGTTGCTCCGGAGATAAGGAAGGGGGCAGGGGCATAGGGGGCACCCTAGCGCGTCAACCTGGCGCCGTCAGGGGCAACCTGCCTGCCCTGCACGAAATGGCATCAACTGCCGATCGACGCAAACAGGGATGATGCGGCGGCAGCGTGATCGGGTGCCGACGTCACGGCCCGCCCGATCACCAGTAGATCGGCGCCGTTCGCGAACGCCTCGGCCGGGGTGGCGGCACGGTGCTGGTCGTGTAGCGGGGACCCGGCGGGTCGGATGCCGGGGACGACGGTGATGAGACTGGGGCCGAGTTGCTTGACCTCGCGGACATCACTGGCGGCGCACACCACCCCGGGGCAATGCGCTTCCAGCGCGGCTTTGACCCGCTGGGTCAGCACATGCGATTCCACCAGCATGTCACTCGTCAACACCGTGACTGCGAGCGCCTTGGGGATGTCGAGGCCGGCCTTGTTGGCACCGTCGCTCAGCCCTTCGATGCCGGCGCGAAGCATGAGCGCGCCGCCGGACCCGTGCATGCTCACGTAGGAAACTCCGAGCGCTCCGAGGACCCGGCACGCATTGTTGACCGTGGTCGGAATGTCGTGCAGCTTGAGGTCCAGGAACACCTTGTAACCAGCGTCGATGACCGACAAAACCGCATCGGGTCCGGCCGCGCTGAACAACTCGAGCCCGATCTTGGCCACGCCGAACCAGGGTCGCAGCTCGTTCGCCAGACGCGTCGCAGCGACCACGTCATCGACGTCGAGAGCAAGCGCGAACCGGTCACGCATGGGATGGACGGTCTCAGTGGCCATGGGTTCTCCTCTTGGGCAAGTCGGTCAGGCGTTCCACGTCATGCAGGCGGCACCATTCGCTCAGCTCTGCCAGGACTCGGGCCGGCGCCCGCGGGTCGGCGAACGTCGCGGTGCCGACTTGCACCGCGTCGGCGCCAGCGACCAGGAGCTCGGCCGCGTCCTCTCCTGTCGACACACCACCGACCCCGACGATTGGGGCGTCGGGAAAAGCTTGCCGGCAGTCGAACACGGCCCGCACCGCGATGGGGTGCAGGGCGGGGCCGGACAGGCCACCCCCACCCGCACCCAGCCGGGGCCGACCGGTCGCGGGGTCGAGGGCGAGACCCATCAGCGTGTTGACCAACGTGAGGCCGCCGGCGCCGGCGTCGAGCGCGGCGCGTGCGATCTCGGTGATGTCAGTGACGTTCGGGCTCAGCTTGGCCCACACCGGCAACGCGGTACCGGCTAGTCCCGCAACGGCCGCGCCGATCGCCTCTTCGGTGGCGTCACACGAGTGGGCGAACATCTTGTTGCGGTCCTCGATGTTGGGGCAGCTGATGTTGGCCTCGACCGCGACCACTGCTGAGGCCCGGCCGTCTTGGACCGCCGCCACGACTGCCTTGGTCACCCGCTGGTAGTCGCCAGCGGTGAAGCCCCAGATGCTGACGACCACCCTGGCGTTGGCCGCGGTCAGGGCGGGGAGGTCGTGATCGAGCCAGTGGTCAATGCCGGGGTTGTCGAGGCCGACGCTGTTGAGCATGCCGGCGGCCGTCTGGTGGACCCGGGGAGGAGGGTTGCCGGCCCAGGGCTCGGGTGACAGCGATTTGACCACGACGGCGCCGAGCCGGCTGAGGTCGAGATAAGCGGCCAGCTCGGTGCCGTGCCCAGAGGTGCCCGAGGCGGTCATGATCGGGTTGGGCAGCACGACGCTGCCGATGCGGGCGGTGAGGTCGACCGGCCGGCGTGGCGCTCGTTTCGCCCATTTTCCGGGCAGAAACCGACGCCCGGGGGTCACTTTGTGCCCGCGAAATCCCCGCCGCCCCGTCACAACGGCAGTCGCTGCTGATCGTCGGTCTGAAACTCCTGCAGGCTGCGAACCGATAGCCGGTGGTCGGCCCAATCGGCGATGCCGGCCGCGGCGGCACGGGCTGCGGCCACCGTGGTGATACAGGCGACCTGGTGGACGTTGGCGGCCCGCCTGATATGGGCACCATCGGCGCGTGGCCCGCGGCCTCTAGGCGTGTTGACCACTAGTTGGACCTTGCCGGACCGGATCAACTCGACCGCGTCCACGCCCGGTTCCCCCACCTTCGCGACGACCGTTTCCACCGGGACGCCGTGATCCTCGAGGTACGCGGCGGTGCCGGCGGTGGCGACGAGCGAGAACCCCAACTCGACGAAGCGCAGCGCGGCCCGCAGACCACCCGGCTTGTCGCGGTCGGCCAGGGACAGAAACACCGATCCGCCTTCCGGCAGACGGTCCCCTGCGGCGATCTGGCTCTTGGCGAACGCCAGCCCGAAGGTTCGATCGATTCCCATGACCTCGCCGGTGGACCGCATCTCCGGGCCCAGCAGGGTGTCGACGTCAGGGAAGCGGTCGAACGGCAGCACCGCCTCTTTGACACTCACGTGGCCGCCGGTGGTCGGCGCGCACAGCAGGCCCTCGGCGCGCAACGACGCAAGCGTGGCGCCGACCATGACCCGCGCCGCCACTTTGGCCAGCGGCACGCCGGTCGCCTTCGACACGAACGGCACCGTCCGGCTGGCTCGGGGGTTGGCCTCGATCACGAAAACCTGGGTGCCCTTCACCGCGTACTGCACGTTGACGAGGCCGCGGACATCGAGCGTGTCCGCAATGGCTCGGGTGTATGCCTCGATCACGCCGGTGACGACCGGCCCGAGAGTCGGGGGCGGGATCACGCAGGCGCTGTCGCCTGAATGCACGCCGGCCTCCTCGACGTGCTCCATGATGGCGCCCAGCACGACTTCGCCGGTGGCGTCGCGGATGGCGTCGACGTCGACCTCGATGGCGTCTTCGAGGAACCGGTCGATGAGCACGGGCCGCTCCGCTGAAAGTCCGCCCTCTCGACCGAGGGACCCAAACCCGGCCAGCTCGTCCATGGCCCGGCTGAGTCCGTCATCGTCATAGACGATCTCCATGGCCCGCCCGCCCAGCACGTAGCTGGGCCGGACCAGGGCGGGATAGCCGATGCGCGCCACGATCGCCTGTGCGTCCGCGAGATTGGCCGCCGTCCCCCCAGCCGGCTGCGGGATCTCCAGTCGGGCGCAGAGCGAGTTCCAACGCTCCCGATCCTCGGCCAGGTCAATCGACTCCGGTGACGTCCCCAGGATGAGTTCTCGTGGTAACCGGCCGGCCAGCTTCAAAGGTGTCTGGCCGCCGAGCGCCACAATCACACCGAGCACCGGCCCGGTCGCTTGCTCGATTTCGAGCACATTGGTGACGTCCTCAAAGGTGAGCGGTTCGAAGTACAGACGGTCGCTGGTGTCGTAGTCGGTCGAGACCGTTTCGGGGTTGCAGTTGATCATGACCGTCTCGTAGCCGGCCTCGCGCAGCGCGAAGCTCGCCTGCACGCAGCAGTAGTCGAACTCGACGCCCTGCCCGATGCGATTGGGCCCAGACCCGAGGATGATCACTTTCTCCTTGGTGCCCGGTCGCACCTCGTCGGTGTCCTCATAGGTCGAGTAGTGGTAAGGCGTCAGCGCTTCGAACTCGGCGCCGCAGGTGTCGACGGTCTTGAACGTGGCGCGCACGCCGGCCCCGTCGATGCGAGCCGCCCGCACCCGTGCTTCGTCGACCCGCCATAACCACGCCAGCTGCGCGTCCGAGAAACCAAGTCGCTTCGCGTTCCGCCAGTCCCTTCTCGACATCCCGTCCGGCCCGCCTGCCGCCTCGAGCCGGCGGCGCTCCTCGACGATCAACTGCAGCTGGTCGAGGAACCAGGGATCGACACCGGTGCCTTCCGCCAGCCGGTCCACCGCGATACCCCGGCGCAGCGCCGCTTCCAGCTGAAACGGTCGGTCCGGCGTCGCCATCGCCGCTCGCCGCACCAGCTCGTCATCTGGCAGTTGGTCGTAGATCTCCTCGCCCGGATCACAGTTGAGCCCCAGCCGGCCGTGCTCGAGCGACCGGAGTCCTTTCTGCAGCGACTCGGGAAAGGTTCGACCGATCGCCATGGCCTCGCCGACCGACTGCATCTTGGTCCCCAGTGCGCTCGGGATCCCGGGGAATTTCTCGAACGCCCACCGGGGAACTTTGGTCACGACGTAGTCGATGGTCGGCTCGAAGCTGGCCGGTGTCACCATGGTGATGTCGTTGCGAATCTCGTCGAGCGTGTAGCCGACCGCCAGGCGGGCCGCGATCTTGGCGATGGGGAATCCGGTCGCCTTCGAGGCGAGCGCGCTCGACCGACTGACACGAGGGTTCATCTCGATCACGACCATGTGGCCATCGGCCGGATCGATGGCGAACTGAATGTTCGAGCCGCCCGTCTCGACACCGATGCGGCGGATGCACGCGAACGCGGCGTCGCGCATGTGCTGGTATTCGACGTCCGACAGTGTTTGAGCCGGGGCGACGGTGATCGAGTCACCGGTGTGCACACCCATGGGGTCGACGTTTTCGATCGAGCACACGACCACGCAGTTGTCGGCCCGATCACGCATGACTTCCAGCTCGTACTCTTTCCAGCCCGCCACCGAACGCTCGATGAGGATTTCGGAAATGGGGCTGGCTGCGAGGCCACGCGCCGCGATTGTGGCGAACGTCTCCTCGTCGACCGCAATGCCTGTCCCGGCCCCGCCGAGAATGAACGAGGGCCGGACGATCAGCGGGAAACCGATGCGCCGTCCCACTTCCATGGCGTCGTCGAGGTTGTGGGCGAAGCCAGAGTCGGGGATGGCGAGTCCGATCTCCATCATGGCAGCACGGAACTGCTCCCGGTCCTCCGCGGTGCGGATGGCAGTTGGGGAGGCGCCGATCATCTCGACGCCGAACCGCTCCAGCACGCCCCGTTCGTGCAACTCCGTCGCCAGATTGAGCGCGGTCTGGCCGCCCAGGGTGGGGAGGAGGGCATCGGGGCGTTCCCGTTCGATGATCGCCGCCAGTATGTCCGCCGTCAGCGGCTCGATGTAGGTGCGGTCGGCGAAGTCCGGGTCGGTCATGATCGTCGCCGGGTTCGAGTTGGCCAGCACGACCCGGAAGCCCTCCTCGCGCAGCACACGGCACGCCTGTGTTCCTGAGTAGTCGAACTCGCATGCCTGCCCGATGACGATCGGCCCCGAGCCGATCACGAGTATCGATTCGATGTCGTCGCGGCGGGGCACTAGCCGAACTCCATTTGGCCGGGCTCCATTTGGCCAGTGTCCATGAGCCGCTGGAACTCATCGAACAGGTACCTGGCGTCGTGCGGCCCGGGACCGGCCTCGGGGTGGTACTGCACACTGAAGGCAGGGACATCGCGGCAGGCCAGGCCTTCGACCACGCCGTCGTTCAGGTTGACGTGGGTCACGTCGGCTTTCGGGACCGTTCCCTCAGCCACGGCGTAGTTGTGGTTCTGGCTGGTGATCTCGACCTGGCCGGTCGCCAGACGGCGGACCGGGTGGTTGCCGCCGTGGTGGCCGAACTTCAGCTTGTAAGTCTCACCACCGAGGGCGGCCGCGAGGAGCTGGTGGCCGAGGCAGATCCCGAAGATCGGGACCTGGCCGAGTAGATCGTGGATGGCTTGTGGCGCGTGCGCGACAGCTGCGGGATCGCCGGGACCGTTGGAAAGGAAGACCCCGTCGGGCTGGCGAGCGAGGACGGCTTCGGCGGGTGTGCTCGCCGGAACCACTTCGACCGTGGCCAGCCGGCCCAGGTGGCGGAGGATGTTGCGCTTGATGCCGAAGTCGTAGGCGACGACGCGCAGCGGCCCCTCCCCCGTGGTGTAGGGCTCCGAAGTGGTGACCGTGGCCACCAGGTCGATGCCATCGGTGCCAGGCTCGGCCAGCGCGGCCGCCTTGAGTGTGGTCTCGTCAGCGGTGCCGAACGCGGCCGGCATGGACCCGGCTTCCCGGATGTGCCGGGTGAGCCGGCGGGTGTCGATCCCGGTGAGGCCGGGCACGCGGTGGCGGATGAGGAACGAGTTGAGATCTTCGGTCGCCCGCCAGTTGCTCGGGCGGGGTGCAAGATCACGGACGATCACGCCGCGGCAGAACGGCCGGCGGCTTTCGTCGTCGCTGGGCGCGACGCCGTAGTTGCCGATATGCGGATAGGTGAAGGCGATGATCTGCCCGGCGTATGACGGGTCGGTGAGGACCTCCTGGTAACCGGTGAGGACGGTGTTGAACACCACCTCGCCGGTCGCGACACCGTCAGGGGGTGCGTAGCCGATCGCGGTCCCTTCGAACGTCGTCCCATCAGCAAGAACGAGGTAGGCGACCCGGTCGTGGTCACTAACCGACCGCCGGCGATCATCTTTTGACCACGACCGCGGCAGCAGGGCGTCCGGTCGGTCGTCCGGCGCCGTCATCGCTGCGCCTCGCCGTCAATCACGACCGGCTCGCCACGCAGGATGGTGTGGCGGACGCGACCGGTCAGCTTGCGACCGGCGTACGGGCAGTTGCGGCTTTTGGTGGCCATCGTGGAGGGCTCGACCAGCCAGGTCAGGGCGGGGTCGATGACGCACAGGTTGGCCGGCGCTCCCTCCACCAGCGGGCTGCCGTGCTGGCCGGTCAGGCCGGCGATCCGGGCCGGCTGCCACGACAGCAACGCCAAGATGGCGCCGATCGGCAGAGCGAGTTCCGTGATGGCCAGGCCCAGCGCCGTTTCCAGGCCAACCATGCCGGGCGGGGCTTGATCGAACGGCGCTTCCTTCGCCTCCTGGGGGTGGGGGGCGTGGTCGGTCGCGATGGCGTCGAGGGTTCCGTCGGCCAGCCCGGCCTTGACCGCCGCCACGTCGGTGGCGGTCCGGAGCGGCGGGTTGACCTTGAACACCGGGTCGTAACCGGCCACGTCGGCGTCGGTCAGCGTGAAGTGATGGGGCGCGGCCTCTGCGGTCACCGGTAGTCCCGCCGCTTTCGCCTGGCGCACCAGCTCGATCGAGCCCGCCGTCGACAGGTGCAGGAAGTGGACCGGGGTGCCCGTCAGCCGACACAGGGCGAGATCGCGGCCGACCATCAGCTCCTCGGCCTCGGCCGGCGTGCCGGGAAGGCCGAGTCGGCTGGACCACTCCCCTTCGTGCATCTGCCCGCCCGCGGCCAGCGACTCGTCCTCGCAATGCTGGGCCAGGGTGACGTTCAGCGCCGACGCGTACTCCAGGGCCCGCCGCATCAGCCTGGCGTCCTGCACGCCGGTGCCGTCGTCGGTGAACAGCTTCACCCCGAGGGCGGCCATTTCCGCCATGGGCGCCAGCTGCGTACCGGCCCGGCCGACCGTGATGGCGCCGGCGACACGTACCTCGCACAGCGCGGTGACGCCCAGATCGAGAACCTGGCGGACGACGGAGGCCGAGTCGATGGGCGGGTCGGTGTTTGGCATCGCGATCACCGCGGTGTACCCGCCGAGCGCGGCGGCGCGTGACCCGGTTTCGACCGTCTCGGCTTCTTCCCGGCCCGGTTCGCGCAGGTGGGTGTGCAGATCGACCAGTCCCGGGCTGACGGCGCAGCCGGCGGCGTCGAGGGTCACGGCGTTGGCGTCGCCGGCGTCAAGGTTTGGACCGACAGCGGCGATGGCGCCGTCCCGAATCAGCACGTCGGCCGGTCGGCTGCCGGTCTCATCCACGACCGTGCCGCCGCGGATCAGGACATCAGGCGAGTCAGTGGACGGCAAGATCCACTCCCGAACCGATGAGGAGGAAGAGCACGGCCATGCGGACCGCGACACCGTTGGCAACCTGGCGGGTGATGACCGAGTTCGGCCGGTCGGCGACCTCGGCGGCGATCTCGACTCCCCGGTTGACAGGGCCTGGGTGCATGATCAGCGCGTCGTCCTTGAGCAGCCGGGCCCGCGCCCGGGTGAGCCCGTAGGTGGCGGTGTACTCCCGGAGCGACGGCAGGAGGGCTTCCTGCATCCGTTCCCGCTGGAGCCGCAGCAGGTAGACCACGTCGCATTTCGGGGCCACCTCGTCGAGGTCGTGGGAGACCTCGGCCGGCCAGCCGGCCAGCGACGGCGGCAACAGGGTCGGCGGCGCCACCAGCGTCACCGACGCGCCGAGCGCGCTGAACGCCAGCACATCGGAGCGGGCCACCCGGCTGTGGCGGATGTCGCCGACGATGGCGATCCGCAGGCCCTCCAGTGACTGGCGTTGCTGGCGAATCGTGTAGCAGTCGAGCAGGGCCTGGGTCGGGTGCTCGTGCCACCCATCGCCGGCGTTGATGACGGAGGACCCACGGCTCCAGGCCGCGACCTGCCACGGAACGCCGGCGCCAGAATGGCGCACGACCATGGCGTCGACACCCATGGCTTCGATCGTCTCGACCGTGTCGCGCAGCGACTCGCCCTTCTTCACCGACGACGTCGACACCGAGAAGTTCATGGTGTCGGCCGACAGCCGTTTGGCGGCAGTCTCGAATGACAGCCGGGTGCGGGTCGAGTCCTCGAAGAACAGCGACACAACGGTTTTGCCCCGCAACGCGGGCACCTTGGGTATGGCCCGCTCGCTCACTTCGACGAAGCTGTCCGTCAGCCGCATGACGTCCTGGATGCCTTCCGCGCCCAGGTCGGTGATCGACAGCAGATGTCGAGGTTGGGTCATTTCGGCTTCACGTCGCCCAACACGACGCCCTCGGCGTCGTTGACGTCGACCATCTCGTCCCTCCGCGTGGGCAGGTTTTTGCCGACGAAGTCGGGGCGGATCGGCAGCTCCCGATGGCCCCGATCCACCATGACGGCCAGCTGGATGGCCCGGGCCCGGCCGTAGTCGTGAAGGGCGTTCAAGGCGGCGCGCACGGTCCGGCCCGTGAACAGGACGTCATCGACCAGCACGACCGTCTTTCCGGTCAGGTCGACGGGGATCTCGGTGGTCGCCTGCGGCAGCACCGGCCGCAGGCCGATGTCGTCCCGGTAAAAGGCGACATCGAGGCACCCGAGCGGCACCATCACGCCGCTGACCGAGTCGATGGCCTCCGAGAGCCGGCTGGCGATCGGCACCCCGCCGGTCTGCAACCCGATGAGGACCAGGCCGTCGGTGCCGTGATTGCGCTCGATGATTTCGTGAGCCATGCGCCAGATGGCCCGACGCACGTCGTCGGGGTCCATCACTCTCGCCCGGGGTACGAAAACGCCCCCGTAGGGGGGCGTCAAAGCACGTTCGCGTTCAGCCAACAGCTACCTCCGGTCCGTGCCGGCCTCACCGGACCGGCTTCACGGTTCTGGACAGAGTATCAGTCGTGCCGTGTGTCGGCCGCTATTGACGCGAGGACGCCATTGACGAACCGGCCCGACTCCTCGGTCGAGTACTGCTTGGCCAGCTCCACCGCCTCAGAGATCACTGCGCCGGTGGGAATGTCGGGCCGGCCCAGCAGCTCGAACGTCGCGATGCGGAGCAGGGTCCGGTCGATGACCGGCATCCGCTCGAGCGTCCAGTCGATGGCGAACCGGGAAATCAACTCATCGATCTTGTCCAGGTTCCCCTCGACGCCCAGGACCAGTTCGGCGACGAACGGCGGCGGGGCGACCGGCAACTCGGCCAGGACCGCGTCCGCGCTGATCCCCTTGGCATCGGCCTCATAGAGCAACGACAGGGCTCGCTCCCTCGCCTCGCGGCGGGTGCCGTCCGACACGCTCACCGCCCCCGTGGGTCTCAGGCGCCAGCGCGAGTGAGGTACTCGCCCGACCGGGTGTCAACCTTGACCCGGTCGCCGGGATTCACAAACAGGGGGACTTGCACCACCAGGCCGGTCTCGAGCGTCGCCGGCTTGCGGGCGCCCGACACCCGGTCACCCTGGAGGCCTGGCTCGGTCTGGGTCACCGACAGCTCGACTGCGGCCGGCAGGTCGACCCCGACGAGCTCGCCGTCGTACATCTGCAGCACCGCCGAGTCGCCTTCCTTGAGGAAGTTGGCGGCGTCGCCCAGCGCGGCCTTCGGCGTTTGCAGCTGATCGTAGGTGCCCGTATCCATGAATACATACTGGTCGCCGTCGAGGTATAGAAACTGCATCTCCCGTTTGTCGATGACCGCCTGCTCGAGTTTCTCGTCGGCCCGGTAGGTGCGGTCAAGGACGGCGCCGGTGCGCACGTTCTTGACTCGGGTCCGGACGAACGCGCCACCCTTGCCTGGCTTCACGTGC